>Ga0210398_10001595_pt1 | contig 23120 bp, 23 predicted proteins | sample IncBWC4OmetaG_FD_161047 | JGI IMG/M metagenome (GOLD analysis project Ga0210398, IMG submission 161047) | Forest soil microbial communities from Barre Woods Harvard Forest LTER site, Petersham, Massachusetts, United States - Inc-BW-C-4-O | ecosystem: Environmental > Terrestrial > Soil >...
GGCTGATTTTACGGAACAGCTTGCAAAACTTCATACCATGGTTGAGGTTGATTTGGCCAAGCTGGTGAAAGATATGGAAGCTGCGGGTGCGCCTTGGACTCCGGGGAGGGTGCCGGATTGGAGCGAGAGATAAAGTTTGCTAGGGATCCGCAGGGGTTGACACGGTTTCGCTAGAGCCTTGTGGGCCGGCGAGATCCAGGTTTCTCGGTTTGCTCGCCACGACAAAACCTTGTCAAACCCCGGGCTGACAAGCCGTTCAACTTGTCAGCCTGCTTTATTCTGCTTTATTCCGTGAGAATCCGAACCGGATTTTCTGTTTTCCACTAGGACTGCTTGCTTTTATGTGAAGCACCTGTGGTAAACTCGCCGCCGACTGTTGCTTAGCGCTGTGGGGCGTGGCAACGGGCGGTGGAGAAACCTTTCGCGTCTTTTCTTTTCGGGGAGGACTGGGGAATGGCCCTCGCGTTAATGGTGCTGATCTGGGTGATCACACTCACCAGCACTTACTTCTTCGTTGCCAAGACATGGTGGTTGCCGGTCGGGGCTGCCGAAGCCGCACACTTCATTGATGGACAATTGGCCCTCACATTCGTATTGATGGGAATTGTGTTTCTGGCGGCGCAACTCTCTCTGGGTTACATCGTCTGGAGATATCAGCAGAAGCCTTCCTCGCCGCCGGTACTGTATTCGCACGGCAATACCAAGCTGGAAATTATCTGGACCGTGCTCACCACGATTCTGTTCGTCGGGCTAAATCTGATGGGCGGTCCGGTTTGGGCGAGCCAACGCTGGGATGCGGCAGGAGCGGGCGCGGTGCAGGTAGAGGTGACCGGGATGCAGTTTGCCTGGTACTTCCGCTATCCCGGGCCGGATGGAAAGTATGGAGCCACGAGTCCGAAGCTGATGGATCCATCGGCCGGGGGCGAGGCGGCAGTGGGACTGAACACTTCCGATCCAGCGGCGAAAGATGATGTGGTCACCGGAACGATGTATCTGCCGGTAGATCGCGAAGTAGATGTGAGCTTGCGCGCGGTGGATGTGATTCACGCTTTCTTTGTGCCGTCGCTGCGATTCAAGCAGGACGCGGTGCCAGGACTGAATATCCACATGCACTTCAAGCCGACGGCGATTGGCGAGTATGAGATCGCGTGCGCCGAGTTGTGTGGCTTAGGACATTACAAAATGCACGGGATGGTGCACGTTGTCAGCCAGGAAGATTTCGACAAGTGGCTGGCGGCACGGGAGGCGGAGAAACAATAACATGGCGACCCCGGTTGCGATTCATGCGCACGCTGCTCCTCAGGGCTTTGTCCGGAAATATATTTTCAGCCTGGATCACAAAGTCATCGGTATTCAGTATTTCTTTCTGGCGCTCACGGCAGTGTGGGTGGGGATGTTCTTGTCGCTGCTGATGCGGATTCACCTGTATTGGCCGAATGCCGTGCTACCGCTGGTCGGAGAGATCAAGCCGGAAACCTATCTCAGCCTGCTGACCATGCACGGGACGATCATGGTGTTCTTCGTGCTGACGACGGCGCCGCAGGGCGGGTTTGGAAATTACTTTCTGCCGATTCAGATCGGAGCGCCGGACATGGCGTTTCCGGTGCTGAACATGCTTTCGTTCTGGACGACGTTTGTGGCGTTCGTGACCATCCTCGCCGCATTTTTTGTCACCGGCGGCGCGCCCCTGCATGGGTGGACGGGATATGCGCCGCTGAGCGCACTGCCGTCGGCCGGTCCGGGCGAGCAACTCGGTGCGGATTTGTGGATCACGAGCATCGCAATCTTTTGCGTCGCGTCGCTGATGGGTGCGTTGAATTTCATTACCACGACGCTGGATCTGCGGGCCAAGGGAATGACGCTGATGCGCATGCCGCTGACGGTGTGGTCGTGGTTCATCACTGCGATTCTGGGACTGCTGGCATTCGGAGTGTTGCTCTCGGCCGGGATTCTGCTCTTGATGGATCGGAACCTGGGTACGAGTTTTTATGTGCCACTGGTGGTGGTGAACGGGCAGATTATGGGGCACAAGGGCGGTTCTCCGCTGCTGTGGCAGCATCTGTTCTGGTTCTTCGGGCATCCCGAGGTCTACATCGCGATTCTGCCGGGGATGGGCGTGACCTCGCAGGTTTTGTCGACGTTCTCGCGGAAGCCGATCTTCGGATATAAGGCGATGGTCTACGCCATGCTGGCCATCGGATTTTTCGGATTCATGGTGTGGGGCCACCACATGTTCATGAGCGGCATGAGCCCGTATTCGGCCTTTGCCTTTTCCATTCTGACCATGTGTATCGGGGTGCCTTCGGCGATCAAGACATTTAACTGGCTGGGCACGATGTGGAAGGGGCATATTCGATTTCAGACGCCGATGCTGTACGCCATCGGGTTCGTTTCCCTTTTTGTTTCCGGCGGCTTGAGCGGGCCGTTCCTGGCGCAGCCGGTGCTTGATATTCAACTGCACGATACTTATTTTGTCGTCGGCCACTTTCATTTGATTATGGGCGTGGCGGCGATCTTCGGAATGTTTGCCGCGACCTATTACTGGTTCCCCAAAATGTTTGGGCGGATGATGAATGAAACCTGGGGACGAGTGCACTTCTTCATCACGCTGGCGGGAACGTACGCCATCTTTATGCCGATGCATTATCTCGGCATCGCGGGGGGAACACGCCGGTACTCGCAGTATACGGAAGTGGCGTATTTGCAGAAGCTGATGCCGATTCATCAGTTCATGACTTACGCGGCGATCATTACGATTGCGGCGCAGTTTATTTTTGTGATCAATCTTTTCTGGAGCATGTTCAAGGGGCCGAAGGCGAGTGACAATCCCTGGGAGGGGACGACTCTCGAATGGACGACGGCGACGCCTCCGCCGCACGACAACTTTGGCGGGCGGACCCCGGTCGTGAACCACGGGCCGTACGAGTATGGAGTTCCGGGAGCGCCGCGGGATTACGTGATGCAGACCGATCCGGCAACCACAGCGGCGCACTGAGCCCCAGTGGCTTAAGCCCGGCTCAGACAGAGCGCAAGGTTGTCGCAGCTTGGTGAGGGTTGCGCCAGCCAAAAGCGGTACTGATGCATCTGAAGTGATTATGGCAACCTATAGTCCAAGCACTCCGGTGAACCGACTCGGGCGCGGCGGGGATGTTCCTGCGCCGCCGAGTGGCGGGGATGGCGGCGACCACCCGCAGGGCTCAAATTTTCCGAATTATGGCGCTCGCTTGCGGCGGGCGCGCCTGGGGCTGATTTGCGGGATCGCGACCGTCAGCATGGTGTTTATATCGCTGACCAGCGCGTATGTGGTACGGCAAGGGCTGCCGACGTTTGATGGGGCGACGAATTCTTATGTTCGCGACTGGGGGCAAGTGCAGTTGCCCTGGGTGCTGCTGGGCATTAATACGGTGTTGTTGTTGATCAGCAGCCTGACCATGGAATTCGCGCGGCGGGAGATTAAGCGGCGGGTGGCGCTGGCTCCGCTCGAATCAATGCCGGGGATCTCGCTCGGCGAAGAGAAAAGCTTTCCCTGGCTGGGCTTGACGGTGCTGCTCGGGTTGGGATTTCTGGTGGGGCAGTGGTTGGCCTGGGGGGAGCTGAAGGCTCGCGGATTTTTCGTGGACACGAATCCCAATAGCTCATTTGTTTACCTGCTGACGGCGGCGCATGCGGTGCATCTGGCAGGTGGGATCGTTGCTTTGATTTGGGCCTCGGTCACTTCCCTGCTCGACCGGCCGATCGAGGGTCGGCGCATTGTGGTTGATGTTACGGCTTGGTATTGGCATTTCATGGCGGTCTTGTGGATTTATGTTTTTGGCTTGCTGGCAGTCGCGCGATAACGGAAAGGGGAAACTGGGGAATGGCTAACGCCACGCTGCAACAGGATGCTGCCGCGGTGCATGGACTTGCGGGCGAATACGAAGCGCCGCTGTTTGGGGCCTACTCGAAGAAAGTTGGCATGTGGCTGTTTCTGGCCTCGGACTCGTTGACGTTTGGAGCGCTGCTGTTTGCCTTCAGCTATAACCGCATCTACACGGCGTGGCCGACACCGTTTGGCAAAGACAGCATCATCAATGCGACGGTGATGACGGCCTGCCTGCTTTCGAGTTCGCTGACCATGGTGATGGCGGTGTTTGCGGCGCAGCGGCATGACCGGTCGTGGACCCGGAATTGGCTGCTGGCGACGATGGCGTTTGGCACTGCGTTCATTGTGCTGCACGGGATGGAATGGACCAAGTTAATCCACGAAGGGTTAACCTTGCCGGGATTTCCCAAACCGGCGGGACAGAGTGAGGGCGAACTCGCCAAGATCTCAACCGGTGTGCCGCAGTTTGCGGCGACTTTTTTTGGATTGACGGCGATGCACATGCTCCACGTGACCATCGGGGTGATCTATTTAGGCGTCGTGGCGCTGCGGAAATGGTTCCTGCCGATTTTGGCAGCGTTGTGGCTGGCGGGATTTTTCCTGATTCCGGCGGACAACGTTTTTCATTACGGCGTGCATGCGTTGCTGATCGGGCTGGTTGTAGCGGGCATCATTCTCTTCCTGAAGCCGAAGGATTATGACGCGCACGATGTTGAGGTGTCGGGATTGTATTGGCACTTTGTGGATCTGGTGTGGATGTTTATTTTTCCGCTGGTGTATTTGATGTCGACGAAGGTTTAGGCCCACGGAGAGTTTGACCGCAGCGGCGGAAGCCGCCGCGGGGGAGAAAGCATTAACGCAGCGCTGCGCCACCCAAAAACACCAGTAGAAGCAACCTCGAGAGCCGTCAATGGCAGCCTTTAAAATTCGCCTAAATGAGCGAGGGATTGAACCATGCACGATGTAGCGACCCACGACGATAGCAAAGGGCAGTATTTCTGGGTGTGGGGCGGGCTGCTGTTTTTGACCGCCATTGAGGTCTGGCTCGGCTATCGACAGATCTTCGAGCCGGTGCGGATGCTCGAGGTGCTGCTGGTGCTGTCGGTGATCAAGTCAGCCTTGATCATTGCCTACTTTATGCATTTGAAGTTTGAAAAGCCGCTCATGCGGTGGCTCCTGGTCATCTCGGTGACCACCTGCTTTGTTATTATGTATTTCTTCTTTTTTCCCGATGCGGGACGGATTTTACGGCTGGGGGTAAAATAGCAAGCGGATGCGGAGCATAGGGGCGAAAACTCGCGCGGTTGCATTGACGGCGATCGTTGGGCTACTAACGATGCCTGCGCTGGCGCAGGGGTGCGCCATGTGCAATGCGGCAGCGAGGAGCACGCCCAGGGAAGGTCAGCGAGCGCTGAACCGGGCGATTCTGGTCATGCTGGTGCCACCGCTCAGCATCATGGTATTCGGAATGGGGCTCGCGTTCCGTTACGGAAAACGTCGGGACGAGGAGCAAGATCGCGGCGAAGAATAGGGATCGAAGAATCTCGTCCTGCCTAGGAAAACACCACTCGGGCTAAAGCCCATCCTACAAATGGAGCGCCAGGCTAGCAGCCAGGTTCCTCCACTCCGCTGGCGCTTCCGGCGCCGGTCGGAATGACAAAGCGGTTGAATGGATCAAAAGCAACGGACAAGAGTGTCCGTCCCCATGAGCTTTTAGGCGGCTGCGCTGACGCGCAGGCTGTCAGTCTCGTGCAAAGTGGCCGCTTCGCGCGCGCCGGTGTGGCGCAGCACCTCGCAGGCCCAAGATATCTTCGCGCTCTCGGAGCAAGAGACGTAGACCAGAACGCCCAAGTGGCGCAACTCGGCCTCGAAGCGATCCGCTTCGTCATCGGAAAAACCGAGGCCGACCAGTGTGTTGGGGTTCCCGCAGAAGGCGGGCGTGTCGCGGGCCACCATTAGAGCGTGGAAGAAAGCCTGAGACCGAATGAAAAAGCCGACGGTGGGAATCATGACGGCACCGAATTCGGAGAGCCATCCTATGAGCCCGGCGGTTGCGGCATTCGCCTCGCGTTCAGAGTTGAAGAGGCTGGCATCGCGAACCAAATGTGCGATGGGATGCGTGGGCGACAACATCATGCAAATATCTTCGTTATCGAATCCGGCCTGATTCAGAGTGTGCACGACATCATTCAGGGGCACGTTCTCGGCATACATTCCGTAGGCTGCGGGGTATAGTGCCATATCGAGATCTCCACGTGGGCAAATCTTAGTAGTGCTCAAAGCGATGACTGGGAAGACGGAACCATCGGACTCCAGCGTTTCGACCAAAGTGAAGTGCGACTTGAAAGCGAAGACAGGTTTCCACCCAGCCCCGCTACTGGACGCATTGAAAACTACGCTTCCCCCAAGAAATTGAAACTCGGGTAAATCATGTAGGGGAGTGATTTTCCTCGGGTTTCGTTAATCCCTCACGAATTCCGGGCCGGGCAAAACTGCGAGGGGAAAGAGCTTCGGACGGATCGGTCGAAATTTCATGGCGGCATCGCGGGGCGATTGCTAAGGACCTTTGTTTGCATCGGATACAGATTGGCAAGGAGTTTGCATCCGGGATCGCTGAAGCCCCTGACTGGGAGGTTAGCCATGAAGCAGTTCTTGATGCGCCTGCTGTTGGCGAGTGCAGTCACATTGGTGGCTGTGGTGCTGGCTCCGCCGGTGCATGCGCAACAGGGCAGTCAGGACTCCGCGCCCTCGGCGCCGCAGAAGGCGGATCCGGCTGCAGTTCCGAGCCAACATGCGAACGAAGGTCAGATGCCGGCCTCTGGCGAGGCCACGACCGAAGAGGCTAAGTCTTTTACGGGCAGGATTGTGAAAGAAAACGGTGGTATGGTACTCGAAGACAAGGTCACCAAGGTCACCTACCGATTGGACGATGCGGCGAAGGCCAAACAATATGCGGGCAAGCGGGTGAAGGTTATCGGCAAACTGGACATGGACAGCAACACGATCCGGGTCCAGAGCATCGAACTCGTCCCGTAATTTTAGGGAGATCGAACCACATGACTGGCGACATTCCGAGCCGTTCCCAGTACCATTTCGACATTCCGACAGCAGTTACCTTCCTCATTGCGGGGGTGGGACTCGGATCTATCCTGACTTTGCTGTTTGCGTCGCGTTTCGAACAAGCGATGCTGATTCCCTCCGGCGCGACCGAACGCTCCACGCAGTAAGCCTGCTCTATAATCCGGATCTGCGCGCTATCCGTCCAGTCTGCGCACCTTCCCGTCACGCTAACAAGCTCCTGACTGGAATTATGCGCCAATTCCTCATGGTGGTAGCCAGACTACTCGTTTTGACGGCAGGTCCTTGAGCGCCTTCTCCATTGGCATGAACGCGACACTCATTGCCCCGAAATCGGTTGTGCTGTTTTTCCGTTCCTTAGCCGTCGCAGGCGTGGGAATGCTTGACCCAGGTGAGTGGATCCCTGAAATGCGGCGGATGCTGTCTTTCCCGGCGACATTTCCATGCCAGTTAGGTGTGCTGCCCAAGGAGAATGCGATTGTAGTTGTTTTCTGTTATTGCGCCGCTGACCGTGTCAATGCTATGTTCCTCAGGCGTTTCCGCCAGGTCAGACTTCCTCAGCCTCTTTTTCTTCGCAAAATGGATCTTTCCGAGCGGCGACATCTAACGTGCGAGGGCCATCGGATTTTGCAAGTTCTTACCCGGGTCCGCCCCATCATTTTCATCGCCATCCTGGTCGGATTGTGGCAGGTGGTCATTGGCCGAAATCCAGGCCAGCTGCTGCCCGGGCCGCTGCAGGTCCTCCGGGGCATGCGTGATTTGCTGCAACACGGCCTCATCGTTAAGTATGTCGTGGCCTCGCTGTTCCGGGTCACATGGGGTTTTCTACTGGCTCTGCTGACCGCCGTTCCTTTGGGGCTCGCCATCGGTTGGCATCGCCGAGCTGAGATGGCAGTCAATCCGCTGGTTCAGCTCCTGCGTCCGATTTCACCTCTGGCGTGGATCCCGATCGCGATCCTGTGGTTTGGCGTCGGGGACCTTTCCGCAATCTTTCTTATTTTCGTCGGCTGTTTCTTTCCCCTGCTGCTGACGGCGATGAGCGCAGTCCACAACATTCCAGCGGTTTACCTGAACGTCGGTCGTAATTTTGGTTTGCGGCCAGCGGAGTTCGTTTCGAGGGTTTTGTACCCGGCGGTGGCGCCGCGGCTGATTCTTGCCTCCCGGATCACTCTGGGCGTGGCATGGTTGGTGGTTGTGGCGGCGGAGATGATTGCGGTCAACTCCGGTCTCGGCTTCCTGATCATCGACGCGCGCAATGCCGGCAATCGTTACGATCTGGTGGTTGCGGGAATGATTATCATCGGCTTGATCGGGCTCCTGCTCGATCTCGCGATGCGTTCTTTGGAGCGGCTAAAGTTCGTCCGCTGGGGTTATTCGGAGGAATAGGTTGGCAGCAGAAGCGATCATTTCCGCCTCGTCACGCAATGCCAAGTTACGAATGCGCAATGTGAGTATGGCATTTGAGCGCGACGGGAAAAGTATTCCGGTCCTGGAGAACATAAATCTTGAGATCTCTGACGGGGAGTTCATCTGTCTGGTTGGACCATCAGGATGCGGCAAGTCCACTTTGCTGAACGTAATGGGAGGATTCATTTCGCCGACCCGCGGAGTGGTCGCCATCGACGGGGAAACCGTCCGCGGTCCTGATCCGCGCCGGATCCTGGTTTTTCAAGACCACGGTGTGTTCCCCTGGCTTACCGTCGAAGGCAATATCGAGTTCGGATTGTCGGGACTCTCCCGTGCAGAACGCAAAGAACGGGTCGCGCATTATGTACAGATGGTTCGCCTGCAGGGCTTCCAACACACCTATCCTCGTGATCTTTCTGGCGGAATGAATCAGCGATTGCAAGTGGCGCGTGCTCTGGCCATGAATCCTGATGTTCTCTACCTCGATGAACCTTTCGGCGCGTTAGATGCGATCACCCGCTTAATGATGCGGCAGGAGCTTTTGCGAATCTGGCAGGCGGAACGGCGAACCGTCATCTTCGTCACGCACGACGTAGATGAGGCGGTGCAACTCGCCGACCGTATCGTGGTCTTGAGTTCGCGTCCCGCCAAAATTCAGGATGTTCATTCCGTTGATATTCCGCACCCGCGAAACATCAGCTCGTCGCGTTATCTGGAGCACCGGGATCATCTGCTTACGAAGATCGGATTGGCTTACTCGGCATGACCAGGTTCGCAAAACCGAACGCTTGGGAGAAGTTCTTCTGGCCACTTCTCACGGCTGGGTTGCTTCTCGCGACGTGGAATTATTCGGTGAAGTGGAGTGGGACGCAAGTCTTTCCGTCGCCGCTCAGCGTGGAAAAAGGAATGGCCGAGTTGCTCAGGCACCACGTGTTATGGGCCGATATAGCCGATTCACTGCGCCGCGTCGCTTTCGGATTCGGGACCGCGGCCCTGCTGGGAGTTCCGTTTGGCCTTGCTCTGGGTTGGTATCCTGCGGTGCACCAGGTTTTTAATCCCCTCATTCAGCTTTTGCGGCCGATCAGCCCCATCGCCTGGATCCCGGTCGCAATCGTGCTGTTCGGCATCGGAGATCATGCCGCGACGTTCCTGATTTTTCTCGGTGCCTTCTTTCCGATTGTGGTGGCGTGCGCAAGCGGCGTCTCGGGAGTGCCCGTAATTTATCGGCGAGCGGCGCGCAATTTCGGTTTGCGGCCCGCGCAGATACTGACACGGGTGGTATTTCCCGCGGCTTTGCCGCAAATTCTGATGGGCTTGCGCCTAGCCTTTGGAATCGCCTGGCTGGTGGTGGTAGCGGCGGAGATGATTGCCGTGGATTCGGGCCTGGGATTTCTGATCATCGATTCGCGCAACTCCGGTAAACGTTATGATCTGGTCGTGGGAGCCATGTTGATGATCGGGCTGATCGGGCTCGCGCTCGACACGGCGTTTCGCAGGCTGGAAAAGATTCGTTCGGTGCAATGGGGATTTCGCGATGAGTATTAAAACGAAAGTGGTGCTGGGTGCTTTCGGTTGGCTTGCCTTGATCACGGGACTGCATGCTTATTTGAACGTAAACTGGGCCGCGGTGCTCAACGACTATCGTCCGGTACAGAAGCGGAAAATCACCGTCGCTTATCTGCCGGTGACCTGCCAGCTCACCTGCCCGGTTACCGATTACATTTCGAAATTTTCGCTCTCCGGAGAGATTTTTTTGCCGCGAATGTTTCAGGGCTTTCCGGAAATTAAGGAAGCACTGATTTCGAACCGCGTGCAGGCCGCCTTCATCGTGGCGCCGCTCGCTCTGGCTCTCAGGGCGCAGGGAGTCCCGATAAAAATTGTCTATCTGGGGCACCGCTATGGCAGCGCCGTAGTGGTTCGCAAAGATGGACCGATTAAAACCTTCGCCGATATGCGCGGCCGCACTATCGCCATTCCCAGCCGCTTCTCAGACGAACGCCTGCTTCTGTTTCGCGCCATGAAGATCTGGGGCATCAAGCCCGGCGATATCAAAATGCTCGAAATGGCTCCGCCTGACGTTTCAAGCGCGCTTGCCGCCCGCGCCATTGACGCCTTCGTGATGGGCGAGCCTTTTCCTTCCCAGGCGGAGATGGCCGGTTTTGGCAGGGTGCTCTTTCAGGCACGCGAATACTGGCCCGATTATATGTCCTGCATTCTCGTGGTTCGCCAGGACCTGATCGATGCCCGGCCGGAAGCGGTGCAAGTGCTGGTGGATGGCATTGCACGCTCCGGGCTTTGGCTTGATACCAGCAAACCGCATCGTGAGGACGCCGCCGATTTTGTTGGCCGCTTCTATTACAACCAGAAACCGGCGCTGCTCAGGTGGGCGCTCACGAAGCCAATGGACCGGGTCGTGTACAGCCCCCTCGCGCCGCGCAAGGCCGACTTCGATACGGTACGCGATCTGATGATTGAGACTGGGGTCTTAAACAAGAAGCTTGATTTCAGCGAGTACACCGACGTGCGCTTCTCCGAAGGCGCGAGCATTGAGACGCCGTGGAGATATGAGCCCGGCATGGCGACAGCGCAATAAACCTGCCAACAAATTCTCAGGAGGCAAATTATGTTTCGTCGTCGATTTCTTCAATTCGTCCCGCTGGCAATCACCGTCGGTCTGGCTCCGCTGAAAGCGGTGGCGAAAGGCAAAAGCGAAGTCGTGACCTATCGCGTGAAAGGGTTCAGCTGCGTTACCTGCGCGACTGGTCTCGATACCATGCTCGGCCAGCAGACGGGAATTGCATCAAGCAAATCGACTTATCCCCAGGGAATTGTGAAGGTGGTTTTCGATCCTGAAGAGATCTCGAAGCACCAGATCGCCGCCTTCATTGCGGAATTGGGCTTCACGGTCGAAGCCGTTTCGTAAAACCGATCGCCGCAGGGACCGCCGCCGCTGGCGGCTCCAAAGCATTGTTGAAAGAGGAAATCATGTCTCAACAAATCAGCTACTCGCAGCTCGCCAACAGACTCTCCACTTCTCTCAAGCTTCGGCAGGCACCGGTAGCGGTTTCGTTCTCCGATTCCGTACCTGCGGGAATGAGAGCGCATGAGGGCCGCGTGCCGGCGGGTTGCCGCTTCTGGCAGGACGCGACGAGGGGGGCATTTGTAACTTCCTCCGCAGACCACGATCTTTGCGCCATTGGCATCCATACCCATAATCTGCAATCTTCTCCAGCCCAGCAGACAGACCTAATGGATGCACTCAAAGTATTTGCCGACCTGAGCTACGTCAGGCCACAAGACGTTGCAGCGATCCCGGTGTTGAAATCACAGCCCGCGGTAGTAATTTACTCTCCGCTTACAAGCTGTACAGCCACTCCCGGAGTGGTGGTGCTTTTTGTCGATGCCAGCCAGACCCTGCTGCTTTCCGAAGCGACGCAGCAGGTCGAGAGCCGGAACCCGCCCGCCATGGGTAGACCCGCCTGCGCGGTAATACCGCAGGTGGCAAACACCGGCGGAGCGGCTTTAAGTCTTGGGTGCTGCGGAGCGCGGGCGTATCTCGACGTGCTTACGGACGACGTCGCCATTTTTGCAATTCCCGGAGTCAAAATCGAAGCCTACGTCCAGCGAATCGAGACGCTTGCAAATGCCAATGCCGTACTCGCGAAATTCCATCATGTCCGCCGGCGCGATGTCGAGGCCGGCCAGACTCCGTCGGTAAAAGAGTCACTAGCGGCGATGGCTTAACTTGCGGCTACAAAATCGTTTACATCCCGACACAGAGGATAGTCGCCCGATGACTGTGTTGCCAGAGGCCGCGAGTGGTGTATTTTGGGTGTTTTTCTTTCGTCGACTTCCGGCCTCGACCTTCAGTTCGTTGTTTTCCACCTAACCCGTATACAAGTTTTCACCCTAGGCGACTTTAGGGGGGGACTCTGAATTGAGGATCGCTAGGGAGAAATGGTTTCATTTTCTAATGTGTGGGTGCTACCGACTATCGCGAAGAAAGCAGCTTGTCGAGGAGAATTTCGACATCACGGGAGACGAGGATTGAAATCCCCGTTGCAAGGTCGCAGCGACTCAGCCGGTTCCGATGATTCCCCAGAGTCTGAAGCAACCACGGCGGGAATTCTCGCTACTCCGTTGGGGCCTCATTCCTTGGTGGACACTATTGACGAATTCGTTATGCGAACGGACTCAGCTGCAAACCACGGTGAATTCGGTTATCTGCGGGTAGATGACTCGAAATCCTGATATGGGCCAAAGGAGTTTGACTGCTCGCCTCACCCCTACTTCGGCGATCAGAACGGTCTGCACCAAGTCGCCCAATTGCTCAGCCGTGAACTGATTGCCTTCGAGGTTGGCCAACAATCTTCCCTCGCGGTCGATGATTGCGGTATGCAGAGAGAATGATCCATGAACCCTTCGTCCGGAAGCGCTTTCAAGAGAAAATGGGCCGAGAACTAGTATTGCTGACGGTTACTTTCGATCCGCAACGGGATCAATCCGATGTGCATAAAATTACCGTGACTTGGTGCGTTCTATAGCATCGTGGCCATCCGAAACTTCCTAAATTGCTGGGATGGTAAAAAAGCTGGTTATAATAAGAGGTTCGACACCGCCTGCTGAGGCCGCTGGGCGCATACCGGCGGGCCAGGCGCCAATTGTCGGCCAACTTACCCGATGTCTCCTACGACAGCTACGGACAACATTGTGGTGCGCGGAGCCCGCGTGCACAACCTCAAGAATATCGATTTTGAGGTGCCGCACAACACCCTGACAGTGGTGACCGGTGTTTCGGGCTCGGGGAAATCGTCGCTCGCCTTCGACACGATTTATGCCGAAGGGCAGCGGCGGTATGTGGAGTCGCTCTCCGCCTACGCCCGGCAGTTTCTGGAGCGCATTGAGAAGCCGGATGCAGACTCGATTGATGGAATCGCGCCGGCGGTTGCCATCCGGCAGAAGAATACGACCCGCAATCCGCGGTCGACCGTGGGAACCGCGACCGAGATTTATGACTATCTGCGATTGCTGTTTGCCCGGGTGGGGCGAACCTATTGCGTGAATTGCGGTCGCGAAGTGAAGAAAGATACGGTCGACGAGGTCGCAGATACGATCCTGGGGCTCGATCCGGGGACGAGGGTGCAGGTGGTGTTTCCGTTACGGGCGGCCGTGCCGGCGCCGGTGGAATCGGCGAAGAAGGGTGCGCGTGGGCGCAAAGCTGGAAAGAAGGGCACGTCCGCAGATTCAGGATTGACGGAGCAGGTGAAGGCCCGGCTGTTTGATTTGCGGAGGGCGGGATTCAATCGCTTGTATCAAGCTGGGCAGGTGTTTGAGTTTTCCACGCCGGAATCCTTGCTGGACGTCGATTTCAACCAAGCGGTATTCATTTTGGTGGATCGGCTGGCGGTCTCGGGAGAAGCGCGGTCGCGGATTGTGGATGCGGTGGAGACCTCGTACCGGGAAGCCGGGGAAGTGATCTTCGATATTGCTCAGTCCGACGCGGGGGACAATCACGACCAGGAAAAAGCGACGGACAAGAGTGTCCGACCCGCGCAGTTGCGGTTCTCGCAACGCTTCGAATGCAAGCAGTGCAACCTGCGTTACGAGGAGCCGGAGCCGAGACTGTTTTCTTTTAACAATCCCTATGGAGCATGTCCGCGCTGCCAGGGCTTCGGGAATACGATCGACTTCGATTTGAATCTGGTGATTCCGGATAAGACGAAATCGCTGGGAGAAGGCGCGATCGATCCGTGGAACAAGCCGAAGTACAAGCCGCTGTTTGCGGAAATGAAGCGCTTCGCCAAGCAGGCAGAGATTCCACTCGATGCGCCGTGGGGCGAACTGGAAGCGGAGCAGCAGGAGCTCATCCTGAATGGAGACGGCGATTTTCTGGGGGTGCGGGGATTTTTTCAATACCTGGAGCGGAAAAAGTACAAGCTTCACATCCGGGTTTTTCTGAGCCGCTATCGCGGGTATTCCACTTGTCCGGAGTGCCATGGCAACCGGCTGCGGCTGGAGGCCAGGCAAGTCAAAATCAGCGGGCGGAATGTTTGTGACGTATGCGCCATGACCGTGGAGGATGGGGCGACGTTTTTTGCCGGGGTGCAGTTGAGTGCCGAAGAGGCGGAGATTGCGGAGAGGCTTCTGGATGAAATCCGTGAGCGGCTACGTTTTCTGAACGACGTGGGGCTGGAATATTTGACCCTCGACCGGCTGGCCTCGACGCTTTCGGGGGGCGAAGCACAGCGGATTCAACTGGCGACGTCGCTGGGGTCGCGGCTGGTGGGAACTTTGTATGTGCTGGATGAACCTTCGATTGGGCTGCACAGCCGCGATACGCACCGGCTGATCAAGATCCTGCACGATCTGCGGGATTTGGGAAATACGATTCTGGTGGTGGAGCATGATCCTGACATCATGCGGACGGCGGACCGCATTCTCGATCTTGGCCCGGGTGCGGGGGAAAACGGCGGCAGGCTGGTGGCGGCAGGAACTTACGAAGAGATTCTGCAGAATCCCGCGTCGCTGACGGGACGCTATCTAGCAGATGAGTTGCGGATTCAGGTACCAGCGGTGCGGCGGCAACCGGGCACGCAGCAGATCAGAATCAAGAATGTGCGGGCGAACAACCTGAAGGGGATCGACGTCTGCATTCCGCTGGGGATGTTGGTGGCGATCACGGGAGTTTCGGGCTCGGGAAAATCGACGCTGCTGCATCAGGTTCTTTACCAGGCCCTGGCGGAGGCCACGCAGCAGCCGATCAGCGGTGGGGCGCGAGGAGCGGCAACCTGGGAGAGTCTGGAGGGAGATCAGTTTATCGATGAGGTGGTGCTGGTGGATCAATCGCCGATCGGGCGGACACCGCGCTCGAATCCGGTAACTTACATCAAGGCGTTCGATGCGATCCGGGAGCTGTTTGCTTCCCTGCCCGAGGCCAAGAAGCGCGGCTTCGGCGCCGGACATTTTTCCTTTAATATCCCGGGCGGACGGTGCGAGACCTGTCAGGGGGACGGCACGGTGACGGTGGAAATGCAGTTTCTCGCGGATGTGGAGCTGATTTGCGAGGAGTGCAAAGGAACACGATACAAAGCGCAGGTACTCGAGGTTCGCTACCGTGGCAAGAATATTCACGAAGTGTTGGATCTCACCGTGAAGGAGTCGCTGAAATTTCTGGCGGAGGTGCCCAAGATCACAGAGAAGCTGCGCGTGCTGGAGGAAGTTGGACTGGGGTATTTGCGGCTGGGGCAATCGGCGACGACGTTGTCCGGAGGAGAAGCGCAGCGCATGAAGCTGTCGGCGCACTTGCAGCCCGCCGGGCGTGAGATCGGACGGCCGAGCGCGAGTCGGACGGATGAAGGCCGGCGGCGGCGGCGGGTGCTTTATATTTTCGACGAGCCTACGACCGGATTGCATTTTGACGACGTGAGCAAACTTCTGGCTGCATTCCGCCGTCTTATCGATGCAGGTGGCTCGATTCTGGTGATCGAGCATAATCTGGAAGTGATCAAGACCGCCGACTGGGTGATTGACCTGGGACCGGAAGGCGGAGCGCGAGGCGGCAGAATTGTGGGAGCGGGGACACCGGAGATGATCGCGAATCTGCCGGGCTCCTACACGGGGAAGTATCTGGCTCGCCTGCTGAATGGCCATGGCAACGCAGCGTCGACTCCCGATGGCAGCAAGTAAATCTCTGGCGGGCGGGCTGCTGGCTTTGCTGCTGGGCGCGTGCGCTGCCGCGCAGGATACGAGCCAGCCGCCGGGGCAGTCTTCGGCGCCTTCTTCTGCACCCTCTTCTACGACGCCGTCGTCTTCGCCTCCATCAGCCGGTACGTCATCTTCGAGTACGCATCGCTCCGGTCATCACATTCGAGTTCCCGATGAGGATTCTCCGGCGCAACCGGCAGAGCTCACCCAGGCGGAGGCGGCGATCGAAAAGCAGAATTACGCTGCTGCCGAACCTCTTCTCGAAAAGTTGGTGGAGCGGGATCGGGCAAGCTACGTGGGATGGTTCGATCTGGGCTTTGTGGAAAACGCGTTGGGAAACGTAGAGGCATCGATTGCAGCGTACCGTAAGTCGGTGGCGGCGAAGCCGGAGGTTTTCGAATCAAACCTGAACCTGGGGTTGCAACTGGCCAAGAGCGGACAGAGCGGAGCGGAGGAATTTCTGCGGGCTGCGACCCGTCTGCAGCCGACCAGTCACGTGGCCGAGGGGCAATACCGGGCATGGCTCGCGCTGGGGCACACCTTGGAAAAGTCGAAGCCCGAGGAGGCGGTTGCGGCTTTCCAGCATGCCGCTTCCCTCCAACCGAAACAGGCCGAGCCGCACTTCGCCGCGGGCATGCTGCTTGAGCGGGGAAACAAATTTGCCGACGCCGAACAGGAATATAAGCGGGCGCTCGGGCTGGATCCTGCATCGTGGGATGCGGCGGTCGCACTGGCGAACCTTGCGATGCGTGGACGGCGGTTTCCTGAGGCGGAAGGTTATCTTCGCCAACTACTTGCCGAACCTGCTTACTCCGGCCCGGAATCAGCGACCGTCGAGGTCCAGCTGGGGCGAGTGCTGGCTGCCGAAGGCAAGAATGACGAAGCGATTCAAGCCATGACCGCGGGGATCAAACTGGCTCCCGGAGACGAAGCCGCGAGACGCGATCTGGCGGAGGTGTATGCCACTGCCGGGAAGAACGACCTGGCTGAATCTTCTTATCGAGCTCTGGTGGCCGCTCACCCGAACGATGCGGAGTTGCATCGCGGCCTGGGGCAGGCCTTGTTGCGGCAGAAGAAATTTCCGGAGGCTCAGCAGGAATTTCTGAGCACGGTGAAGCTCAAGCCAGACTTCGGAGAGGCTTATGGCGATCTGGCATTCGCGGCAGGCGAGACGCAGAACTATCCGCTGGTGATTCGTGCACTGGATGTTCGCGTCAAGCTGCTGCCGGAAACCCCCATCACTTATTTCCTGAGGGCCTCGGCGTCGGATCATCTGCGCGACTTTAAGACCGCAGCTGTCAACTATCACCTCTTTCTCAACACGGCCAAGGGGAAGTATCCTGATTACGAGTGGAAGGCAGAACATCGCCTGATTGCCATTGAGCCCAAGAAATGAGTCTGGCGGAAGTAAATGAAACTAGGGATGGGAGATTTACGATGGTGGCGGGCGGCAGCGGCTTTCGCACTTCTGGTAACGGCTGGGTTGGGCGCTCGCGCCTGGGCCAAGGAACTGACGCTCGATGAATTGAAGGAACGAGTGGCGGGGGCTTCGGTTGCGGATCGGCCTGCCTTATGCATCGAGATTGCGGAGCGGCAAGAAGAAGCGGCGGGCCGGCTGTATGGAGCCGGCGACGTCGACAAAGCGGAAGCGGCGCTGGCGGACGTCGCGGCATTCTCTGAATTGGCCCGCGACTACGCGATTCAGTCCCACAAGCACGAGAAGCAAAGCGAGATTGCGATCCGAAAAATGGCGCGCAAACTGGTGAGCCTTAAGCATAGTTTCGTGCGCGAAGATCAGCAGCAGATTCAAGACACCATCGACCGGCTGGAAAAGATTCGCGACGATTTGCTGGCGGCCATGTTTCCGAATGGAGTTAAGAAATGAAGCCTCATTGGCTGCGCACGAGCACTGGCTTTTGCCTGGCATTGCTGATGGGCGCGGTAACGGCGTCCGCGCAGCATCGGCGGGATCCGTTCACGCCACCGGAAATCGACCAGATCCGCGATACCAGCTGGGAGCCTCAACTACGGCTCGGTCTCTATGTGAAATTTGCCCGAGCCCGGCTGGTCGGCATGGAGCAGATGCGCACCGATCCGAAATCGAAGGACCGCGCGCAGCAGACGCATGACCGGCTGGATGACTTCCTGCTGATTTATGACGAACTGAACGACAACATCGACACCTATATCGATCGCAAGAACGATATTCGCAAGCCGCTGAAGTCAATCATCGACGCCGATACCGAGTTCCAGGCTAAACTCCTGGCGCTGCGAGATGCGGCGAACGTTCCGCCGGAAGAAGCAAAGCAGTACGAATTTATTCTGAGCAGCGCCCTGGATACGGTCGATAGTTCGGCAAAAGATCATCGCAGTCTTCTCGCCGATCAAGAAGAGGCGGCGAAGCATAAAAAGAAAACGGACGCGGGACCGGCAGGCAGCCGCTCGGAGTGAAGGGCTGGTGCCAGCCGGCTCTGCTTACTCCGGTGCGTATCAATCCGGTCCATGCTAATCTGGGCTCAGCGATGCGTGAGGGATTGCTCGATATCTTCCATGAAGAACACCGGCGGCTGCGTCCTCAGGCTGCGCTCCCTGAATTAAAGATTGAGTTCTTCGCGTTCGCGAATGTGAATAATACGATTCGCTTGCGCGAAGGGAGGCTTCTGGTAAGGCTTTCCGATCTGCTGGAAGGCGCGCCGGAGGCGGTGGTAAGGGCCATTGCACACATTCTGCTAGCCAAAATGTATCGCCAGCCGATTGACCGCGGCCAGGCGGCGCGGTATCGAAAATATATAGGCAGCCATGCAGTAGTGGATAAGGCGCACCTGGTGCGCCAAATGCGAGGGCGCAAGCGGCTCGATTCCCCGCAGGGGCACGTGTACGACCTCGAGGCCATTTTTGAGGATCTGAACCGGCGGTTTTTTCATGGCCTGCTGGGGCGTCCGCGCATGAGTTGGAGCCCCAGCAAGACCCGGCGCATCCTCGGGCACTACGACCCGGCGCATAATGCCATTGTCATCAGCCGCATCTTCGATCATTCGTCGATTCCACGCTATGCCGTGGAATATATCGTGTACCACGAGATGCTCCATCTGAAGCATCCGGTGAGGCTGCGCGGGAGCCGGAGGTGCGTGCACTCGGCGGAGTTCCATGCGGAGGAACAATTGTTTCCGCAGTTGGAGCAGGCGAATGCGTTTCTCAAAGGGTTGTGAGTGGCTTTCTTCTTAGAGCGCTCCGGGGAGCAATCTGATGCCGAGTTCGGTCGTTCGCGTCGAGTCGATTGCCGATTCGTTGACTGAGCGATTCGTGCGATTGTACGCAACACGTCCTAAGATTTTTCGGGCGCCGGGTCGCGTCAATTTGATTGGCGAACACACCGACTATAACGATGGATTCGTGATGCCGGCCGCCATCGACTTGTATACGTGGGTCGCTGCGAGCCCGCGAAGCGACCACATTTTGCAGGTGTACTCAGACCAGTTTCGAGAAACGGTTGCTATGTCGCTGGATGCGCTTGCCGGTGCGCCGCGAAAACACTGGAGCGACTTCATCCGCGGCGTGGCTGCAATGCTACAAGCGGCCGGTCATAGTTTGAGGGGCGCGAATCTCATCATCGACGGGCATGTGCCGATCGGTGCGGGATTAAGTTCGTCTGCTTCGCTCGAGATCTCAACCGCGCTCGCGCTTCTATGGGCGGCAAGCCTCGAATTGCCGCCGCTGGAGGTGGTAAAAATATGCCAGCGCGCCGAGCATGAATACGCGGGCACGCGCTGCGGCATCATGGACCAGTTCATCGCTACGTTCGGTCGCTCCGGGCACGCTCTGCTGTTGGATTGTCGTTCGTTCGAACACAAGCTTTTGCCGATTCCGGCAGAGGTTCGCCTGGTGATGTGCAACAGCATGGTGAAGCACGAGCTTGCGGCGGGCGAATACAACCGTCGCCGCGCAGACTGCGAGAGTGGCGTCCGGACATTGCGACACCATCTGCCCAAGGTCGTTGCCCTGCGCGACATCACACTCGCCAATCTGGAGAGCTACAGGAATGAATTGCCGGAGTTGGTGTATCGCCGGTGCCGTCATGTGGTTAGCGAGAATCAGCGTGTACTCGCCGCCTCGGATGCGCTTCACTGTGGCGATCTGGCACGCTTTGGGCAGTTGATGTACGAATCGCACGCTAGCCTGCGTGACGATTACGAAGTCAGTTGCAGGGAGCTCGATCTGCTCGTCGAGCTGGCGTCGAACTGTGAGGGCGTCTATGGTACGCGCATGACGGGCGGAGGATTCGGAGGGTGTACCGTTAACCTGGTACGTTCGGATGCGGTCGATCGCGTGCAACATCGGATAACGGACGCCTACGCGAAAGCGACGGGCAAGACACCGGATCTGTTCGTGTGTTCGACGGCGCAGGGAGCTGGCGCCTGGTAAGGGTCACTCGGGGAACAGCATTTTTACACTGGCGGCGCGGCTCAGCCGCGCTTCGTGCCGTCGGGTTTGCGGCACAAGGAACAATAGACGCATGGCGCTCGACGATCTGCATCAGATGCCGCACCGGCGCTTCAACCCGCTCATTCGGGAATGGGTGCTGGTTTCGCCACATCGCGCCGAGCGACCGTGGCAAGGCCAGGTTGAGAAAAACGTTGTAGCGAAAGCTCCGCACTACGACCCGGGTTGCTACCTGTGCCCGGGCAACGAACGCGCGGGTGGCGTGCGGAATTCTGCGTATCGCTCGACTTTTGTCTTTACTAACGATTTCGCGGCTCTACGGCCCGATGTGTCAGACAGGCGATTCGATCAGGACGGGCGCGGATTGCTGGTTTCCGAAAGCGAGGCCGGCACCTGCAAGGTCGTGTGTCTTTCGCCGCGCCACGACTTAACCCTGTCGCGTATGAGTCTGGAGGAGATTTCGGGGGTGGTTGACGTCTGGACGGATGAGTACCAGCAACTGGGGTCGCTGCCGTACATTGATTATGTCCAGATATTTGAGAATCGCGGCGAAATTATGGGGTGCAGTAACCCGCATCCGCATTGCCAGATCTGGGCGAATCATACGATCCCCAACGAACCTCGCAAGGAACAAGATTCGCAGGCCGCGTACGCGGAGAAGAACGGCTCCTGTCTGCTTTGCGATTATCTCGCACTGGAACGAAAAGCGGGGAGCCGCATTGTCTGCCAGAACGATTTCTTTGTGGCACTGGTACCGTTCTGGGCGGTGTGGCCGTTTGAAATCCTTCTGCTCTCGAACCACCACACGCGCGATCTTGCCTCTCTCGACGGCACCATGCGAAACCGGCTGGCCGACATCCTGAAGCGAATCACCACACGATACGACAATCTCTTCGAGATCCCCTTCCCATATTCTATGGGCTTCCATCAGGCGCCTACTGACGGCCAGCCTCACCCGGAGTGGCATCTTCACGCTCACTTCTATCCCCCGCTGCTACGCTCGGCGAACGTGCGCAAGTTCATGGTGGGATATGAAATGCTGGCTGCTCCGCAGCGTGACTTCACGCCGGAGGCGGCGGCCGATAAGCTGCGGGAAGCCAGCGAGATCCACTACGCAGACCGTGACTAGAGTGCGGGCATACGGCCGAGGTCCGACAACCCCCATTACGCCGAGCGCATGCCCCGCGACACCCGTCTAATCCTGTATTTCCCCGTGTGATGCGAATCACAGCCGTTCATGCGATGACACATTGACGGCCCCGCGGCGAACGGCATATCCTTGAAGTTGAAATTGAAATTCATTTTCAATATCACACGGACTCATTAAATGCTGCAAGCTTTCATCATCACGCTGCGCGAGGGGGTCGAGGCCGCGCTGATGGTCGGGATTACCCTGGCCTATCTCGCGAAGATTGGGCGCAATGACTTGCGCAAGGCAGTGTATGCCGCGCTGGGCGCCGCGTTCGTTGGAAGCATCGGCGTCGCGGTATTGATGTCGCGACTGAATCTGAACGAAGACACGTTTGAAGGCTGGGTCATGCTGGTGGCCGCCTTCTTCGTCATCACCATGGTTGTTTTCATGATGAAGACGGGGCGCAAGCTGAAGGGCCAGATCGAGGGCAAGGTCGGGTTGCTGGCCGGCAAGGATGCGTGGATCGGACTGTTCTTCTTCGTGTTCCTGATGGTGCTGCGCGAAGGTGCGGAAACCGTGCTGATTCTTTCCGCGGTGACGCTGAATTCCACAGAGTTGATGAGCTTTCTGGGAACCCTCTTGGGAGTGCTGTGCGCGATCGCCTTCGGCGTGATGTTTGTGAAGGGCAGCGTGCGGATCAACCTGCAGAAATTTTTCCGGGTGACCACGGCCATTCTCTTCCTGGTTGCGGCGCAATTGGTGATTGCTGGATTGCACGAACTTTCCGAGAGCGGGGTCATTCCTTCCTCGAAGACAGAGATGGCGATCATCGGGCCGATCGTGCGCAATGACTTGTTCTTCTTTGTGACGATCTTCGCCTTGGCGGCGTTGATGGTGTTGTTTGATGCCAAGCGGCGCGAGACGGTGCCGGACTCTCCGTCGGCCGCCGAGCGGCGCAAGGCGCTGTGGACGTCGCGTAAGGAACGATCGTGGATGGCGTCGGTGTACGGCTTCTCTTTTGTGTTCATCGCCCTGGTGACGGCGGAATTTATCTATACCCAGAGCGTGAGCGCCTTGTCGCCGGCGGCGGAGGTGAGCTTCACGCATGGTCAGTTAAAGATTCCGCTGGCGCAGGTTGCGGATGGTGACTTGCATCGCTTCCAGGCGAAAGAAAACGGGATCGAGGTGCGCTTCTGGCTCTATCAAAAACCGGACGGGAAGATGGCGACCGTTCTGGATGCATGCCAGATTTGCGGCGCCGTGGGGTTCTATAAGACTGCGAACGGCGTGGTTTGCAAGAACTGCGCTGCGCCCATTAATCCGCAGTCGGTGGGAACGGCGGGCGGGTGCAATCCGATTCCGCTGAAGGCCACCCAGACGGCGGATTCTGTGATTGTCCAGGAGGCGGACATCGCCGCGGGTAGCCGCGTGTTCGAGAAACAGTAAGGGATGTTCGTCCGTCTCGTCTACGAGTCGTTCCGGCGCCAGAAGCGGCGC
>Ga0210398_10001596_pt1 | contig 23103 bp, 18 predicted proteins | sample IncBWC4OmetaG_FD_161047 | JGI IMG/M metagenome (GOLD analysis project Ga0210398, IMG submission 161047) | Forest soil microbial communities from Barre Woods Harvard Forest LTER site, Petersham, Massachusetts, United States - Inc-BW-C-4-O | ecosystem: Environmental > Terrestrial > Soil >...
CGATGTCGGCTCGTCACATCCTGGGGGTGGAGTAGCTCCCAAGGGTTCGGCTGTTCGCCGATTAAAGTGGCACGCGAGCTGGGTTCAGAACGTCGTGAGACAGTTCGGTCCCTATCCGCCGTGGGCGCAGGATACTTGAGAGGAGCTGTCCTTAGTACGAGAGGACCGGGACGGACTGACCTCTGGTGTACCGGTTGTGGCGCCAGCCGCATCGCCGGGTAGCCATGTCGGGACGGGATAACCGCTGAAAGCATATAAGCGGGAAGCCCACCTCAAGATTAGGTATCCCGATCGTAAGATCCTAAAGGCCCCTTATAGACAATGAGGTTGATAGGCCGGAGGTGGAAGCACTGTAAAGTGTGGAGCTTACCGGTACTAATAGGCCGTGCGGCTTGACCACTAATTATTTTCGCGCGCTAAGCAACGGAGATATCGCTATCTCCGGCGCGAGAATCAGGCCCAATTCGCATCTGTCGCTCGACTCTTCCGCTCAGAAGAAAACCCTACATTCAGTTGTCGATTTTTAAGTCGCCTGCTTTGGTCAATCCAGGCAGTCGCATGGTTTCCGGTCGCCATAGCGAAGGTGAAACACCCGTTCCCATCCCGAACACGGCAGTTAAGCCCTTCAGCGCCGATGGTACTGTGAGCGATGGCGTCATGGGAGAGTAGGACGCGGCCGGGGAATCTCGAGGGTGGAGCATTTCAAAGATGTTCCACCCTTTTTTTATTGGTAGTTTTCGGTTCTACCGGAGCCCGTACGCACCGCGGCCTGCATTCGATGTGGCGCAAAGAATGCCGGCCTCGTTGCCGTCGCGGTGTACGATGCTATCCTCGCGCTATGCGAGACCATCGCTATCTTTCCACTCGCGATGGTGCGGTGGCGATCGCCGCGCCCGGCGAGAATCATTGCGGCGTCGGCAGAATTTCAAAGGAGTGATCCATGGCCCTTCGACTCAGGCGTTCAGAGCTCTCGGTTCCGGCCTCCAGCATCAAGATGATGGAGAAGGCGATTGCGAGCGATGCGGATCTGGTGTTTCTCGATCTCGAGGATGCGGTCGCGCCCGCGCAGAAAGAGGCCGCCCGCAAAAACGCGATCGAGGCGCTGCGCATCGGCAACTGGGGCAAGAAGGTCCGCGCCATTCGCGTCAACGGCGCCGACACGCACTGGGCGCACGACGACGTGATCGAGATGGTTGAAGGCGCGGGCGAGTTTCTTGACGTCATCATCGTGCCGAAGCCCAAGGCGCCGCGCGACATCTGGTTCTTCGACACGCTGCTCAACCAGCTTGAAACGAAACTTCACCTCAAGAAGAAAATTGGCCTCGAGGCGCTCATCGAAGAGAGTGCGGCGCTGGCTAATGTAGAAGCGATCGCCGCGTGCTGCCCGCGTCTCGAGGCTTTGATCCTCGGCTTCGGCGATCTGTCGGCGAGCCAGGGCATGCGCTTCGGAGTCGCGACCGATCCGGCGAATCGATATCCCGGCGATGTGTGGCATCACGCGCGAGGCCGCATGATCACCGCATGCCGCGCTAACGGCATCGATGCGATCGATGGTCCCTTCGGGAACTTCAAGGACCCCGAGGGCTACCGGCGCGACGCGACCTGGGCGGCGACGATGGGCGCGGTCGGCAAGTGGGCAATTCATCCGAGTCAGATCGAACTTGCCAACGACGTCTTCGCGCCGACGCCGCATGAAATCGAAAGCGCGCGCAAAATGTCGGAGGCCTATCAGGCCGCGACGCGCGACGGAGCGGGAGCGGCGGGCGCCGGTGGAATGCTGGTCGATGCGGTCGCCGTGCGAATCTTCGAGGGCGTGCTGGAACGCGCGCGCCTGACCGGCCGTGCCTGACCCGCGCGCTATCGCCAACGGCGCGTTTGAGTAAGATCCTGCGTGATGGAATGTGAAGTTCTGGTCGTAGGTGCCGGCAACGCGGCGATGTGCGCCGCGCTCGCCGCGCGTGAGAATGGCGCTGACGTCATTGTGCTCGAGCGCGCATCGATCCAGGAACGCGGGGGCAATTCGACGTTCACCGCGGGCGCGATTCGGGTCGCATACAACACCCTCGATGATCTGCTCGAACTGCTGCCCGATCTTTCCGACGAAGAAAAAGCCAATACCGATTTCGGAATTTATTCCGAGGATCAGTTCTTCGAAGATATGGGCCGCGTCACCCAGTACCACACCGATCCTGACCTGGTCGAGCTGCTGGTGCGCCGCAGCCACGCCACACTGAAGTGGATGCGCGGCAAGGGCATTCGCTTCGTTCCGATCTATGGTCGCCAGGCCTTCAAGGTCGATGGCAAATTCAAATTCTGGGGCGGATTGACGATCGAGGCGTGGGGTGGTGGTCCGGGACTCATCGAAGCATTGCACACGATCGCGGGACGCCAAGGCGTGAAGATCATCTATAACGCGCGCGCGCTTTCGCTCACCAGCGATGACAACGGTGTGCATGGCGCGAAAGTTCGAATCGAGGGGCGTACCAGCGAGATTCGCGCGAAGTCGGTGATTCTCGCCAGCGGGGGCTTCGAGGCGAATGCGGAGTGGCGCACGCGCTACCTCGGGCCGAACTGGGACCTCGCCAAAGTTCGCGGCACGCGCTTCAATACCGGCGACGGGATTCGCATGGCGCTCGAAGCCGGCGCGCTGCCCTACGGCAACTGGTCGGGATGCCACGCGGTGGGATGGGATCGCAACGCGCCGGAGTTTGGTGACCTCGCGGTCGGTGACGGGTTTCAGAAGCATAGCTACCCGTTCGGTATCATGCTCAATGCGCGCGGGCAGCGCTTCGTCGACGAGGGCGCCGACTTTCGCAACTACACTTACGCGAAGTACGGTCGTGTGATCCTCGAACAGCCCGGGCAATTCGCATGGCAGATTTTCGACGATAAGGTGAAGCATCTGCTGCGCGACGAATATCGCATCAAGCAGGTGACCAAGGTCACCGCGAATTCGCTCGAGGAATTGGTGGCCAAGCTGGATGACGTCGATGCGCCGTGCGCCTTGACAGAAATCCGCCGCTACAACGAGGCGGTAAATACGTCCGCACCGTTCAATCCCAACATCAAGGACGGCCGCAACACCAAAGGCCTCGCGATTCCGAAGAGCAACTGGGCCAACACCATCGCCGCGCCACCGTTTTTGGCGTTTGCGGTTACGACCGGGATCACCTTCACCTTTGGCGGTCTGCGTGTTACACGCGATGCCCAGGTGATCGATAGCGATGGTAAACCGATGCCGGGCCTTTATGCGGCCGGGGAACTCGTCGGAGGGCTGTTCTACTTCAATTACCCGGGTGGCACTGGGCTCATGTCGGGCGCGGTGTTCGGCAAGATCGCAGGAACCTCCGCCGCGTATGCGTTGAAGGCCGGCGCTACTTGAGCGGCGGCAGCAGGCGATGCTGCTGGAACTCGCGAAACCATTTACGCATCATGTCGGCGGAATCGATGCAGTCGTGGAAGCCCGCCTGCCGTGCCTTGATGGTGCTCACCAGCATTGGCTTGCTGACCAGGGTGTCGCTGCCCGCGGTGCGGTACGCGAGGCAGGAATCCGCGAAATGAAATGACTCGCCGACGAATGCGTGCAGGTCCGCGGGCGCGACGAGGTTGTACTTTTTCACGATTGCCGCCCACTCCGCCTGGCGCTTGGGCATCTCCAATGCGAGCGATAGCGGCTTCGGCGGACCGACCTTCATCCCGAGCGCGTCGGCCACGACTGGCCACAGATCCTGCCAGGTCGCGACATCGCCGTTGGTGATGTTGAAGGTTTCGTTGCGAGCGGCTTCGGTGGTAGCGGCCCATTCCATTGAGCGCGCGAGCAAATCAGCATCAACCAGCTCGAAGACCGAAGGGTCGCCGCCGGGAAAATAGAGCGGGCTCCCTTCCTCGCGCAGTAGTGCGGCGTAAACGCCGAGCGGAGGAATGAGGCTCAGGTTGCCGCCGATCGCCTCGCCCATCACGATCTGCGGGCGCAGAATGGTAAAGTTCCATTTCTTGCCGGTTTGTTTCTCGCGCAGGTAGTCCTCCTGCAGCCAGTAAAAATTCTCGTGCGGGTGCCGCGGTGCCCGCTCGCGCGCCGGAATCGGAATCGGCGCGAGATGCGCACCGTAGGCCTTGGTGCCTTGCAACAATGAAACGTGCCGAAGCTTCTTGGCTTTCGATTCCAGCGGATCGAACAGGTTGCGCAGCATCGCAAGATTCACTTCCATCTGCGCACGATCGACCCAGCCCTGGAAAATGCCGGGTTTCTCGCTCAGTGCCGCGTACACCAGATGCGTAACGTCGGCCATATCGCGGAAGAGTTCGCGACAGCGATCCTCATCGAGGAGATCGACCGACACGAATTGCGCGTCGTAGACGTGAGCGGGCGGGCGGCGCGAAATCGCGACCACTTCCCAATCGGGAAGCTTCGCGAAATGACGCACCGCACCATACCCGACCAGCCCCGAGGCACCCGCGACGAGAACCTTCCGTCTCGCCATCGAGCTTAGACCAGGCGAATTCGCATGCCGCACACGTTCACGGTGTCATCGCTCAGGCGACGGCCCTGCTTATCCGCCGCATCCAGCGCGTGCTTGCGATTCACCGCCTTGAGGTCGAGGCCGCTCAGCCCCTCGCCGCGTCCGTCAGTCTCCTTGACGAACCGGAGGGTCGAGTTTTCCAGCGCGATAGTATTGTTCTTCGCCGGCAGCTCGAGGATCTCGGACCATCGCTTCGCCAGCGCATCCGGCTCCGGCGACTGAATTTCCACGCCGACGATCGAGCTCACGACATTGGTGCGGACCGCGGGCTTCCAGTTCTTTCCGGCCGGCTCCCATGGCCCATCCGGCGCTTCACCGCCGGGCTGGTGATCGATTTCGAGAAAAGTCCCGCCGGTGTCGCGCGGATGCAGCTGCATGTTGTGAAAATGGGCGGTGTCGTGATCGATGACCTTGCGGATGCCGAGTTTCGCGATGTGCTCCTTCACCGGCGCATGTTCCTCGGCCTGCAGAATGCACATGTACCCGCCGTCGCCCTTGCGGCGCTGGAGGTAGCGTCCACCCGCGGTGTTTTCCTGGATTGGCGCGACCACTTCGAGGAACTGATTGCCGACCGGGAACAGCGCGTTTTCGAGGCCGAAAACCTTGACGCCGGGGTCGCGATAACAGACCTCCAGCCCGAGCACATTTTTCATGTCATCAACGATTGGTGCCAGCTTGTTCGCGACCAGCGCGATTTGACGAACCCGAAGCCACATATGATTTCTCCTTCAACGCCCGATGAAGCGGGGTTTGCGTTTTTCTACTTTCGCGGCGAAGGCCTCGCGAGTGTCATGCGTATTGAACATCGGCAGATGGTGCGCCGATTCGAGCTCGATGTAACTGGCGAAGTCCATGCGCTCGGCTTCGACAAAATGGGCTTTCATGGTGCGCAGGGCGATCGGCGCGGCTTCCGCGATGCGCTGGACGATAGCGCGGACATCCTGGCGAAAAGTTTCGTCGGGAAAAACCCGCGACACCAGACCGATGCGCAACGCCTCCTGCGCATCGAACTTGTCGGGCAGGAAATAAAGTTCGCGCGCTTTGGCGGCGCCGACGATTCGCGGCAAGGTCCACGGACCGCCCATATCGCCCGCCACTCCGACCTCGAGAAACGCCGTGTTGAAGCGCGCCGAGGGTGCGGCGTAGCGCAGGTCGCATGCGAGCGCCCATCCCAGTCCCGCACCGGCGCACGCGCCGTTGACCGCCGCGATGGTGACCGCGGGCATCGTGTGCAGGAGGACGGGCACACGGAAATTTTCGATGCGCGAATCGTCGTCCGCGTCGGCGCCCGCGGCCGTCAACTGCAGATCGGCTCCCGGACAGAAGCTCTTGCCCGCGCCGGTGAGAACCAGCACCCGCACTTCGCGATCATCGGCCGCCGCGATAAGCGCCTCATGCGCCTCGCGCAGCATCCGGGTCGTCATCCCGTTGCGCTCGGGCCGATTCATGGTCAGCGTGGCGATCGGTCCCGACTTCTCGTAGAGAATTGTTTCGAATGGTTTGCCGCTCATATTTTTTCTCCACGCCAGGGCTGGAAGCGCGGCGGACGGCGCTCGACAAACGACGCCACGCCCTCGGTCGCATCGGGATGAGTCAGCGCTTCGTTCATGATTTTATCCGAATGCCGAATCGCTGCTTCCATGCCCAGCGAAAGATGACCATAGACCTGTGCCTTGATCACTGCCAGTGAACGGGGCGACACGCTGGCCGCGAGATCGCGAATGTAGGCGCAGGCTTCATCGAGCAGCCGCTCGTCCGGCACGATGCGATCGACGAAGCCGATGCGCCACGCCTCGGTCGCATCGAAGCGCCGCGAGCTCCATAGCAGATCGAGCGCGCGACTGGTTCCAACCAGCCGCGGCAGGAGGAAACTGGTCCCGTGCTCCGCGATGAGGCCGCGCTTGGAAAAAATGGTGGTGAAGCTCGCACTCTCGGCCGCGAAGCGCAGATCACTCATCATGGCGAGGACGAAGCCGCCGCCGGCCGCGACTCCATTAACCGCAGCGATCACCGGTTTGGGGATGCGCAGGAGGTAGCTGAACAGCGCGGGCAGGTCGTCGGTCGCGGGAGTCGAGCTTTCGATATCACTCTGCGCCGTACCGGAGGTCGAACGCGCGAGATCGACGGCGTCGAGGCCGGCGCTGAACGCGCGTCCGGCCCCGGTTATGATGATGCCGACCGCCTTCTCATCGGCGGCGGCGCGATCGGCGGCCGCGCGAATCTCCGCGACCATCTTAAAGGTAAACGCATTCATGCGCTCCGGTCGATTGAGCCGCACGATTGCAACCGAGTCCTTCACCTCGAGCACGACATTAGATTGATCGGAACTCACGCGTCACCTCTAAACCTTCTGCCTAGCGGGGTATCGAGGAGATCGCAAACCGATTCTGCGCTCGAGATTTCTCCGTTCGTGGATGCTTCAACGCGCGCGACACCAGGTAAAGCCCGAAGCAATCGCCGCCGACGCCCCGGTTACCGCGGGCCCCGACGCGGCGGTTGTGCTCACTACCTCGTAAGGCCGCATCATCTCGTTGTCTTCGTGCTCGAGGATATGGCAATGCCACACGTAGCGCCCGGTGTAGCCTTCGAAGCGCACGATGATGCGAGTGACGACGCCGGGGTTTGCGCGCACGGTATCTTTCCAGCCGGCCTCGTTGGCTTCGGGCGCCATCGCGTCGCCGATGAAGCGCAGCTTGTGCCGCATCTGAAAATCGAATTTGTCGAAGCGCCGGCGGTCGAGAATCTGGAAGCGCACCAGATGCAGATGTATCGGATGCGCGTCGTCGGTGGGATTGATGAGGTTCCAGATTTCGACCGTGTCGAGGCGAGGCTTTTCGGTGATGGGATCCATCCAGCGCTTGCCGCCCAGCAGCATGATCATCGGCTCGGCAACCTTATTGTCCCATTCGATCAGAGGCAGCATTCGATTTTGAACTGCTTCCGATTCCGGCGTCTTCGGCACCGCGCGCAAGGCGGAGGGCATCGCGCTGGTGTCCTTCGTGCCGCTCGAAGCGACGCGAAACTGCATGATGTCGAAATACTCGCTCATCAGATTGACGGTCTTGCCGGCGCGCGTGCTGAAATCGACGATCAGATCGGCGCGCTCCGCCGGCGCCATGAACACGCTTTTGAGCTCGACCGGCGCGGGCAGCAATCCCGCATCGGTGCCGATTTGATGGAACGGCCGGCCATCGGAAAATGAGAAGCGGAAGAAGCGGCCGTTGGCGGCGTTGAGCACGCGGAAGCGATACTTGCGCGGCTCGACTTCGAGATAGGGCCAGGCCTTGCCGTTTACCATCATCACGTCGCCGAAGAATTCCGGAATCCACGGCGCATCGGCGTTCGCGGAAACCGGATAGTAGAGTTGGCCGTTGGGATCGAACATGCGATCCCAGATGACGAGCGGAATTTCAAATTTGCCCGACGGCAGATTGAGCGCGGCCTCGACCTCATCGTGAATGATCGCGGCGCCCGCGAGGCCGGCAAAAATATTGAGCCGGTTAATTCCCATCGCGTGATCGTGATACCAGAGCATCGCGGCATCCTGCGCGTTGGGATAGAAGGCGGTTGCCGACCTGCCAGGCGGGTACCAATTTTCCGGATAGCCGTCGCTCTCGGGCGGCACCTTCGCGCCGTGAAGATGCACCACGGTGCGCGATTCGGGCAACCCTTTTTCGGCCCCGTGCAGATTATGATCGAGCGGCAGGAAATGCTTGTCGGGCAGCGCGTTGGCCCATTCCACGAGGTACGGCTCCCCGCTTTTGGTCATGAACGTGGGGCCCGGCACGACCCCATCGAAGCCCCATTGCCGCGCAGGTTTCAGATCGCGATGCAACTGGGTGAACGACTCGCGCATCTGGATGCGATAGAACGGGACCCGCGTCGACGGATCATTCGGATGCGGCCGGGTTCCGATCGGATGCGCGATCGGCAGAATCGGCATCGGATCGACATAGCGCGCGAGCGAGGTGGGATTGAGCGCGGGGCGCACCGGGGCTTCGCGGACCTTGGGCATCACCGCGGCGTTCGCGAGCATCGCGCGCGGCGTGAGCAATCCTAATCCCACCAGGCCGGTGGTGCGGATGAAGCGTCGTCGAGTCAGAACTTTCCCTTTCGTGCGAATGAAAATGGCCGGAAGACGGCTAGCATCTTCCGGCCATTCGAACTGATCTTCAAGCCATTAAGGGGTGGTGGTCGACTTCGCGGGCTTCTTCTTCACGATATCGCCGGTGCCCGGATCGAGGTAGACGACTTTGTTCTTTCCAACCTTGCTGGTGAAATCCAGCATGTTGGTGATCGAGTTGGAGCTCGCGTCGAAGGAGCCGCCGCCGAGGCGTTTACTGCCCAGCCAGTTGTCCTCGATGAAGGTGGTGACCGAGACCTGGTTGGTCACGCTGTGATCCACGAAGTTGGCCTTCGCGTATGGAGAGATCACCAGCATCGGGAGACGCGGACCGAAGCCGCAGCGTCCTTGCGCATGCAAGGTAGCTGGATTGACACCAGGCAGCGCATTGTCGCCGGTGCCGCACTTTCCGGTGCCGTTGAGCGCGTCCATCGCAGTCGCGGACTGATTGACGATGGGCCCGATCTGATGATCGTACCATCCGTCGGAGTCGTCATATGCGATCACGATCGCGGTCGAGGACCAGTCCTTCGATTGTTCGATAGTATTGACGGTGGAGACGACCCAAGCCTGCTCATCCAGGGGATCGGAGTATCCGGCGTGACCATCCTGATAGCCGGGCGCCTTCAGAAATACGACCGAGGGGAGATTGTTGACGGCGAGCGCACTGAAGAAATCATCGGTGTCGTATTGATGATTGGTGACCTTATCGGCCGCGGTACCATACTCGGAAGCCGCCACGGTCGGGCGAGCGTGGGTTGGATTCGCGGTGCTGGCGTAATACTGGAACGGCTGGTGATGGGGGATGTAGTCATCTTTTTTCGAGTTGGTGATGGTGGAGGTGTGGGTACGTGTGCATCCGGTCCCCGCGCTGTCGGGCGCGGTATTGGTCTCCGTCAGATTGAAGCCGCCCTCGAAGAAACCCCACGAGATGCCGGCAGCATTCAGCAGATCACCGATGTTCTGGCCGCTGAACTGCACGGTCTCGCCGGTGGTCGTCGAGCACATGTCGCCAACCGGATCGGAGTCGCTCACCAGCGTGAGTCCGCCGTTGCCGTCACTGATAGTCGCGCCGCCGGGATTGTTATCGATCGTCACGCCATTGGTCTGGCCTGAAATCAGGTTGATCGCGCCATCGGTGGAAGGGCCGAAGTTGGTGCCGTATGAATTATCGCTCATCGCGAAGTGCTGCGCATAATTCCACAACGCGGTGACGGTGTTGCCGTCGTAGTAACCCATGGTAAGACCGGTGGTCTCGAAGGGTCCCATTGATTCGGTCGGCGGCGGTCCGGCGGTGCCAACACTGGCCGGGAACAGATCCATCAGGCCGTTATCGAACGCCATCTGCTCGGGCGTGTAGTCATGATCTTGATCGCTGGTCGCGGCCTGGGCGCGCGAGAGGCGGAACGGATTGGCCGCGCCCGCCTCGTTGGAGCTGTTGAGGTTCGGATTGTTGGTCAGCAGGAGTCCCGACAGGCCATTGACGGCCGGGGTGTCAGCCAAAGCAGTAAAGCTCGGCTCACCCGCGGTCCCGTTCACCGCATTCGGATAGGTGCCGAAGTAGTGATCGAATGAAATGTTCTCCTGGAAAATCACCACCAGATGCTTGATGGGAGTGGCGGTGGCCGGACCGCTTGACGCCGCATCCGGTGAGTCCTCCTGCGGCAGCGCGCTTCCGGGCACGGTGACCGCCAGCGCGAACGCCAGAATGCCGGACGTCAGCTTCCTATTGATTCGCATGTTTTGTGTTCCCCTCTCATGATTCGTTTCGAAAACCGAAATGGAATTCGATCCGCGCACCATGGCAGGAGAAGATGACGGGTAAATTAACGAACGTCATCGAAATCGAAAACTCACGATGTTGAAAGGGTGACCGGGAGATTACCTACGGGATGCGTTTCGATGACGGGACTTTGACACGATGCGAAGGGGCCGAGCATTGATGCTCGACCCCTTGTCGTCGTAAGCAGCCGCGAGGCCCGATTTGTCCGCGGGCCCCGTGAACCTCTGTTATTGTGACATCTGGTACGCGCCGATCGAGTACCCACTGCTGCGCGGGGTGCCGCTATAGTCGTTGGGTACGGTCGCGATGGTCGCCCCCGCATGACCGATGGTTGAGGTCGTGGTACATCCATTCTGACCCGCGACGCAGAGGTTGTAGTTGGCGCCGACTCCGGTCGCATCGCCGGTACTCACGAACAGCGGATTGACCGACTGGAATGCCGGCGTGGCGCCGCCTCCCCACCATAGCCCGCCGGAAGGAGCGCCCGCGCGGTTGTAGAAGACGTTATCGAGGAAGGTTTCACCGGTGGAATACGATATGAACCCGTCTCCTCCGGCCATGTCGAAGAAGATGTTGTTCTCGATACTGTCAGTGCGGCCACTGCCAGTGACCACGATCGCTTCCTGGATGACGTGATCGAAGGTGTTGTTGTAGAAGTTGAGTTGTCCGACCGGAGGCTCACTGCCGTCCTGAGTCGCGTTGACCCCGCGGATCATGTCCTGGAACACGTTGTTCTGATAGGTGATGCCGCTGACCGGGCCATCGAGCACTTCCAGCGACGAAATCTCCGCCATAGTTCCGAGGCTGCCGTTGGCCGGCCATACGCACCAGTTACGATCGATCAGAATGTTGGTGGTACTCTCTCCCGACTCGCCCCAGGTCTGGAAGCAATCGGTATGCGGGTTGGGATTGGGCAGCGCGGTATTGCCGAAATCGTACTCGATGTTGTGCAGGTAGTTGGATCGAATGATGTGATTGGGGCCGAAGAAGCGGATCGCATCCGCATCCGCGTCGCTCCCGCCGTCGTCGGTGCAAACCGCGAAGATTCCGCCCAATACCGACGGATGCTGGTAGGTTGCCGAGATGTTGTTGCCCTCGACCAGGTCGCCGCTGCCGTCGATTTCGATGCCCGACATCTGCGCATGCACGATAGTGTTGTTCAGCGCCTGGATGTTGCTGACCGTCGAATCCATGAAAATGCCGTCGTGGCAGAGGTCGTGGATGTAGTTGTTCTCCACCACCACGTTGGAGGCGTCATGCAGGTAGATTCCGTAGCCGCCGGGCGTGGCATTGTTCTGCAAGGTGATCTCGAATCCATTGACCGTCACATTTTCGGCCTCAATGTCGAATCCTTCCACCACTGGAGTGGAAGTCGCATTGGGATCGGCCTCGATTGTGATGCCATCGCTTACGATGTTGACGCGTTCACTGTAAGTCCCCGCTTCGACGATTGCCGTCTCGCCCGAGGACATGGTGTTAGCCGCATGTTGAATCGTGCGCCATGCGTTGGCGATTGACATTCCATTGTTGCCGTCGCTTCCGCTGGTCGACACGAAGAAGCCCGCAGTCACTACGGCAGTAGGTGTCGCGCTAGGTGTAGTGGTTGGCGCTAGCGTAGGAGCTACAGTTGGCGCGACGGTCGGAGCCACCGGTGCCGGCGTTGGTGCTGCAGTGGGCGCCGTGGTCGGTGCGATAGTCGGGACAACTGTCGGAGCTACCGTCGGGACCGGAGTCGGAGCGACGGTTGGGAGCGGCGTCGATGCTACCGTTGGCGCCTTGGTCGGAGCGACGGTCGGAGCCGGCGTCGGCGCCACAGTCGGCGCTTTAGTTGGAGTAACGGTCGGGGTCGCCACCGTGCTGGCCAGCAGAGTCGGCCCATTGGCAACCATGATGCTGGCGCTGGTTGCGCCCATCTTGCCGCTGCTTCCATACGAGATGACCGAGATGGTGTGCGAACCATTCGCCACCTTGGTCGTGCTCCAGCTGAAGGAGTAGGGCGGGGTGGACGCGATCCAGTAGCCATCAACGTAGAAGTTCTCCCACTCCACGCCGGCCGGCTGATTGGCGGAAATCGTGATTGCGCCTGACACCTGCGACCCGGAACTCGGCGAGGTAAGCGTCAACGGCGTGGCCACATTCGCGACCGTAACCGTAATCGAGGAATAACCCAGCACCGCTCCGTTCGACGCATAGGCGTTGGTCGAAATCGTGTGAGCACCGTTAGCGACTTTGGTGGTATTCCAGGTGACGGTCGAGGGCGGCGTGCTCGCGAGGTAGTTTCCGTCGATATAGAAATTCGACCAGGAAACCCCGGGGGCCGCGGTCAATGCGAGGGTGACTGCACCTGAAACGGTGGCGCCATTGAGCGGCAGCGTGATGGTATCGCCGCTGGTGATCGTGGTGTTGCGGCTGGCCGCGAACGCCGAAGGGCCACAAATTAGACAGGCTAAGAAGCCGGCAAAAACTGTAGAGCGCAAAGGACACCCCCACTTTAGGCACCCGTGTCATGTCGCAACATGGCAACGGCTACGGAGTTAGCAGCAAGTTGCACGCCAGCAAGAGGGTGGTCAGGATGCTCCTACATGTCTGATTTCCCTACAGATTGTCGACATTCGGCGCGTTATCCAGGCGCAATGTCGGCCAATCAAACCCGGGATACGAACCAGCAGAAGTGCGAACTGGCAACTTGCTTGGCCCGCGATATAGCAAACGTGCACATAGTCAGGCAAAACTTTTCTTTACTACGCGCGATAAAACTATTTTCAACGACGTCCTACTTTATGGCGGAATTTGTGCACGATGCGCTACGTCGCTCCTTCTCGCTCGCTCGCGCGCGCACCCTTACATAAACCGCGGCTTTGCTATAAATCGAAAAAAGCTCAGCTCGTCGCGCCAGGAGTGTCATCATGGAACAGTTGCGTCAGGTACTAACCACCGCTCAGCGCGAAGGTGTCGCAGTGGGACATTTCAATGTTTCAGATCTGACCGCTTTGAAAGCGATCGTTGCGGCCGCGCAAGGCTTGAAGTTGCCGGTATTGATTGGCGTTTCGGAGGGCGAGCGCGGGTTCGTCGGCGTCTCCCAAATCGCCGCGCTGATTCGAAGCTTTCGGGAAGAATCGGAGTTTCCGATTTTCCTCAATGCCGACCACACTCATTCGCTGGAAAAAGCCGAGCAGGCGGCCCGCGCCGGCTTCGATGAAATCATCTTCGACGGTTCCTCGCTCCCCTTCGAAAAAAACCTCGAGCAGACCAAAAAGGCCGTCGAGATGATCAAATCGATCAACCCCGACTGCATGGTGGAAGGCGAAATCGGTTACATCGGAACTTCATCCGACGTCATCGACAAGGTACCCGAAGGTGCCGGCATTCTCACCACCCCCGCGGAGGCTAAGGAATTCGTTACCGCCACCGGCGTCGACGTGCTCGCGCCCGCGGTCGGCAACATGCACGGACTCCTGCAGAGCATGGTCAGCGGCAAGGTGCAGAAGCGTCTCGACATCGATCGCATCGCCGCGTTGCGGGACGCCGCCGGTGTGTTTATGACCTTGCACGGAGGTTCCGGTACCAACGACGACGACTTCAAGCGGGCCATCAAGGCCGGCATGACCATCGTTCACGTCAACACTGAAATCCGCCTCGCGTGGCGGCGCTCGATGGAGGCCTCGCTCGCCGCGGATCAAAGCGTGGTCCCCTACAAGCTGATGGCGCCGGTGGTGGCCGGGATCGAGAAGGTGGTCGAGGCCCGCCTGCGCCTGTTCAGCTCGAACTAGTGGTAGCTAAGTTTCACCAGGTCACGGCGATCGCACATTGTCGGCACTGCGCATCACCAGTGCTCAATGGAAGCTCTGCACCTCGGGACTCAGTTCGCGATCTCTGTCCGCAAAATTCGCAAGCAGTGCGCCTGCTCGATAAGTATCCGGCCTTCGGATCGCTTTTCACGGCAGCCATACTTATCAAGGTTAGACATGGAAACATCTTTAACCCGATAACACTTTCAAAAAATTCCGGGAAGCCACCCGCCTCGTCGATCTACTACCCGGTGTCAACCATAGCCGGATAATATCGATCGCATCGCGACGAGTCAGGCACAGGCAAGCCATCGTCGGCGGTATTCAAAGCACTAATCGTCTGATTGGGCTTTCCCGTAGAGTCAGTCAGAGCTTGCTGGCGTAAGGTGCACCGCGATTTTTTAGCGCCGGCAGAACATCCTTCACCCTTGCGGCTGGCTCAAGGCGTTCGGCGGAAGGACGAGCTGGCCGGTCGCAAGGTCATGCTCGACTTTGCGCGCCCGCTCAAGAGCGGCCGCAGGAATCTGCGACTCAAGCCGGGGATTGTACACCAGGCTTACCATCCCGTCCTGGATCCCAAACACCAGCATCCCGGCGTGAAAGCGCTTCTCTTTGACTTCGGTCGCGATTTTCAAAAACGCCAGCGCATTCGATGTCACCGCGCTCGCCAGAATCACGTCAGGGGCGACGTTGTTCTGATTGTTGAACACCCCGAAGGCATAGGCATGGGCTTGCTGCGCGGCGAGAAATACGCCGAGCCCGGCCGCGTCGGCGTTGTGAATCAGCACATCAGCGCCCTGGCTGATTTGTGCAAGCGCCGCCTCCTTCGCGGCCCCGACGTCTTCGAAGTTGCCGGTATAGCTGATCAGGACGCGGCCCTTGGGATTGACCGAGAGAAAGCCGCGTTTGAAGCCCTCAAAGAATAATTTTACCGATGGCAGTTCGATCCCGCCGACCGCACCTACCACGCCGGTTTTCGAAACTCCCGCGGCGAGCACGCCTTCGACATAGGTTGCCTGATCGACGTCGAAGGTTATTGACGCAACATTTTTCGCGGAGACACTGCCTGAACTGACCACGAAGTAGGTGTCAGGAAAGCTGCGTGCTACTTCCATCGCGGAATCGGTGTATTCGAAACCGTGCGCAAAGATTAGATCGAAGCCGCGGGACGCGAAATCGCGGAAAGCGTCCTCGAAGTCAGCGGGGGATTTGGTCTGCACCAGCGCGGTTTCGGCGCCGAGCTTGCTCTTGATGAGTTCCAGTCCCTGATATGCCGCCGCATTCCACCCCGCGTCGCTAACCGGTCCCGGGGTAAGTAGTGCGACGCGAAACCTAGTGGAGGCCTGATTGGTATCCCCGGCCGGATGGGAAGTGCAGGAGTCGAGAACACTCACCAGCAGCATCGCCAGAACCCAGACCCAAAGTTTGCGCGCGCGATAGGTATGCAGACGGGTAGTTTCCATTCCGACGGGACGCTCAAGCCAGATAGACAGTGCGATCGACGATAGCTGCCTGCCTGAAAGCCTGCTGTCGCTCGTAACATTTGTTGCACTGGCCGCAATGCCGAGAGTTCCTCGGAGCCATGCAGGTTAATGTCAGCTCCAGGGGCAGGTTTTGGAAGCGCCTGATAATGTCTTCCTTATGAAGCCCTCGCAGGGGCGCCTCGATGAGAACTTTTCGCCCTAGCCCGGCGCTTAAGACTTGAGCAAAAGCTTCGAAGAACTGCGGGCTGGCGTCGGGAAACGGATTTCCTCCCAGCGATCCGATAGCCACGCGGGAGACGTCATGCGTGCTTCCCCAAATCGCAGCCAGCGAAATCAATAAGATGTTGCGGCCGGGCAGGTAGGTGTTCTCGTCGGGCTCGTCGGCGGCCGGAACTCGGGCTCCGGTTATGCTCCAATGGGTTCCGTAAAGCGACGCGGCGGGCGCGGACAGCACTGTTATCGATTGTACATTCGGGTTCTTGAGCGCATCGACGAAAGCCTGAAGGGCGTGGATTTCCTCTTCTTCCCAGGCCAAGCCGCATCGCACGTAAATCGGGGATACCGCGGCGTCCGATGCCATTTGCGCGATCAGAACCGAGCTATCGAGGCCGCCACTCGCGAGTACTGCGATCTTGTCCACGCTGACTCCTCACCGTTGGCGCGCCACCCTATCATGATTGAAAGTGCTGGGGCCATCTAAGCGCGTAACTCGACGTGGCCGATGGCTTATGCGATCTTCATCCGCTCGACGTGCGCGGGTCCAAAAAAATTTCCACATCCGCCGCACATCTGCAGCGAGGAACGCGATGGGATCGCAAGGCTCCGTTTGGTACGTGGATTTTTTTCGCGCCGACTATCTGAACGTGTACGGGCACATGTTCACCGACGAGCGCGCGGAGAAGGAAAGCGCGTTCGTGGCGAGTGCCCTCGATCTGAAACCGGGCGCGCAGGTGCTGGATTTATGCTGCGGCCAGGGCCGCCATGCGGTGCAACTGGCGAAGCGCGGATTAAAAGTCACCGGCCTCGATTTGAACCCCGATTACGTCGAACTCGCGCAGAAGGCGGCACTCGCGGGTAACGTCTCCATTGAGCCGGTCGTGGCCGACATGCGCGCGATCCCTTTTCACAACAAGTTCGAGGCGATCGTCAATATGTATTCCTCGTTCGGCTATCTCGAGTCCGAGGCCGAGGATTTGAAGGTGCTCCAGTCGGCGGCGAAAGCTCTGCAAGCAGGTGGAGTGCTCCTCCTCGATATGCTAAACCGCGAGTGGGCAATCGACAATTACATCCCGAACGACTGGCACACCGGGACCGACGGAACCTTGTATGTCGAGCGGCGCGATCTGGATCTCGCAACCAGCCGCATGCACGTGCATTTCATCGTGGTCGATCCCAAAGGTGGCCGCCGGGAATCCATCGGCCATAATATTCGCCTCTATACGCTGACCGAGATGACGCGACTGCTGGACCGGGTGGGCTTCCAGGTGACGGCGGTTTTCGGTGGATTCGAGCACGAGGCTTATTCGATCGGAACCCGGCGGATGATCATCATCGCCCGCAAGAGCTGAGCGCCACTTCCGGTCACCCCAGTTACGCAAATCAGTTACGCAAATCAATTACGCAAGTCAATTACGGATGTAGGGGATCCCGAGCGCACTCGGATCGCGCGCCTGACCGCCGAAGAACGCGAGCACGATCAATGTCAGCGCATAGGGAAGCGCGAGGAAAAGCTGGTACGGGACCGCGGTGCCAAGCGCCTGCAATCCGAATTGGAGCGCCATCGCGGCGCCGAACAACAGCGAGGCGGCCGCCAGTCCCCATGAATTGCGCTGTCCGAGGATCACCACCGCGAGCGCGACGAATCCGCGTCCGGCCGAGATGTTCTCCACGAACGTGTTGGCGTAAGCAAGGGTCAGAAACGCTCCCGCGAGCCCGCTGAGAACTCCCGATACGATCAGCGCCTGCCATCTAAGCGCATACACGCCGAGCCCCAGCGCGTCCGCCGCCTCGGGCCGCTCGCCGGCCGCGCGTACCCGCAAACCGTAGCGTGTGCGGCGAATCAACCAGGCGAAGACCGGCACCAGCAGAAAAGCGAGGTAGACCAGCGGGCTCTGATCGAACAGCATCGGACCGAAAAAGGGAATTCGCGCCAGCGGTCCGATTGCCAACGCGTGCAGCGGGCTCACGATGAAGGCCTTGCCGGTGATGCCGAAAAACTTGCGATAAAAAACTCCGGTAATTCCGGCCGCGAAAATATTCAGCGCGGTGCCCGCCACCACCTGGTTGACTGCGAGGTTGATCAGCAGCACGCCGAGCATCGCGTTGATCGCGGTTGCCGCCGCGATGCCGCAGGTCAGGCCGACCGCGATGCTGCCGGTGAAGTACACCCCGGACAGCGCGAAGAACGCACCCGCCAGCATTGCGCCTTCGATCCCTACATTGATGATGCCGCTCTCCTCGACCAGTAGTTCGCCCAACGCCGCGAGCAGGATGGGCGTCGCCATCGCAATCGTCGAGATGAGAAATGCCTCAAGCATCGGCGCCCTCGATCGAGGTGGCCGCGACCGGCGCGCGCGAAAACACCTCGCGGATATTGCCCCAGGCGCTGGTATCGAAGGCGAGCAGAATAAGAATCACCACCGCCTGAATCACCTGCACCAGCACCGGCGAAACCCCTTCGGCACGCTGCATCGCCTGCGAACCATTGTCGAGCGCGCCGAAGAAAATCGCCGCGACGACGATGCCGAGCGGGTTGAGCCGCGCCACCAGCGCCACCGCGATCGCCTCGAAACCCCAGCCGGGTGAGATTTTCTCATACAGACGATGATTGATGGCGGAGACCTGGACTGCGCCGCCGATGCCGGCGAGCGCACCGCTCAGCGCCATCGTCCAAATCGTGAGCGATGCGATCGGGATGCGAAAGAAATTTGCCGCGCGGCGATTTATTCCCATCGCGCGTAGCTGAAAGCCGACCTCGCCGCGAAACAAAAGAAGATACATCGCGATCGCGAGGACGAGCGCGAGAATCATTCCGAGGTTGAGCCGCGTCGGCGGCATGAACATGTACATCTCGGCGCTCGGTGCGATTCGCATGCTCTGCGGGTACGCGTGCGAGGCTTCCATCAGCGGGCCGTGAACCGTCCAGCTCAGAATTTGCACGGCGACGAAGTTCAGCATGATGGTGCTGATCACCTCATTGGTGTCGCGGCGCGCGCGCAGCCATCCGCAGATGGCGCTCCACCAGGCGCCGCCGATTGCGCCTGCGATTAAGACAATCGTGAGCGCGAGCGGCCGCGGCCATCCGCCGAGAAACGGTCCGACCGCGCCGGCCGCGATGGCGCCGATCACCAATTGGCCATCGGCGCCGATATTCCAGAGTGCGGCGGAGAACGCGACCGAGATCGCGAGTCCGGTGAATACCAGCGGGGTCGCCTTTACCAGCGAATCGGTGAAAGCGATCCAGTTTCCAAAGGCCCCCTGCCATAGCGCGATGAAGACTCCCGCCGGAGAGGCTCCCAGAGCCAACAGCACCAGAGCGATGAGCGCGATCGCGAGCGCGATTGCTCCGGCCGGCTTGGCCAACCTCGCTAGCACCTCACTCGCTCCAGCGGCCGGCCATCAGCAAGCCCAGCCTTTCGGGCGAACGATCCTCCGGCTCGGTGGGATGAATTTTTCCCCGGCTGATCACCAAGAGCCGGCTCGCAATCGCCAGCAACTCATCGAGGTCACTGGAGATGAGGAGCACGGCCCCGCCGTCGGCCGCAAATTCGAGCAGCGTCCGATGCACGTCAGCAGTGGCGACCAGATCCAATCCTCGCGTCACGTTGTGAGCTACGATCACGCGCGGATTCTGAGTCAACGCGCGCGCGACCTCGAGCCGCTGGCGATTGCCTCCGGATAGCGACGACGCGAGCGCCTCGGGGCCGGCGGCTCGAATCCGAAACGCGCCGAGCGCCGCGCGGCAAAGTTCCATTGCGCGCGCGACATCGAGCCATCCCCGGCGTGTCATTCGCTCCCGCAGCGGCTGCGGGAGGAGAAAATTTTCCCACAGCGCCATCTCGAGGATGAGCCCGTCGAGGTCGCGATCCTGCGGTATCACGGCCATCGACGAACCGTCACTGCCCCGGACCCCAAACCATCCGGAAGTCGCCTTGCGCGCGCCCGCGAGGACTTCAACCAGCTCCGCCTGCCCGTTACCATCGACGCCCGCGACGCCCGCGATCTCGCCGGCGCCCAGACGCAGCGAGATTCCATCGAGGATGGTTACGCCCGCGCTCCGATAGGTGAGATTTTCGATTTCGAGCAGCGTGGCAGGATTTGCCAAGGGCGCTACCTGCTGTTCGGGCGGTATAGTTACCTTCCCGATCATCAGCCGCGCGAGCTCGGACTCGTCGGACTCCGCAGGCGTCGTCTCGGCCACCAGGCGGCCGCCGCGCAGCACCGTGATTCGATCCGCGACCGCGCGCGCCTCAGCCAGTTTGTGGGTGATGAGAACGACCATCCGCCCTTCACCGCGCAGTCGCCGCAGCAGATCGAGAAACGCGGTCAGCTCATTCGGCGCCAATACCCCAGTGGGCTCATCAAGGATGAGCACGCGAGGGTCGAAGCTCAAAGCCCGCAGAACTTCGAGGCGCACGCGCTCGGCGACCGATCGGTCGGCGATAATTGCGCCGGGCGGCGGCAACTCGAAACCGAGATGATGCGTGAGGGCGCGCGCTTTCGCCACGACGGCGTGCAAATCAATTTGCTGGAGGCCGAAGCCGCCGCCGTCGCGTCCGAAGCCGCCGAGGGCGAGATTTTCTTCCCAGCTGAAGCGCTCGAACAGCATCGGGCTTTGATGCACCGCGGCAATTCCCGCACGCAACGCGGCATCGGGTGAGCCGAGCGGAAGCGGGGAGCCATCGAGTTCGACCGCGCCCGCATCGGGACGAACGCCGCCAGTGAGAACCTTCATCAAGGTGGTTTTGCCGGCCCCGTTTTCGCCGAGCAGCGCCTGGATCTCACCGACGCGTGCGCTGAAATTCACGCCGTCAAGCGCGAGGGTGCGTCCGAATCGGCGGGTGATGCATTTGGCTTCGAGCAAGCGCGCTAGTTTCCCGTATGGTGAAAATTCCTGCTTGAGGGTTTTTGTATATCGTCCGCAGCAGCGGCCAAATGCAACCTGATCGAACGCCAACGATTTCCAACAAACCGAGAATACGGTCCGAATTTCGAGGTTCCTCGATGGTTCCCAGCCTCAGCCGCGACGTGAGGTATGATTTTAATGAGCGGAGCCGCTCTTCGCTTGCGAGATCAGTTTGCCCTTGGCCTTGGCAAAATCGGTATCCGCGCGACGAACACCCAGACGTTCGGCCATCAGCGCCAGCTCGGCGAGCGATTGGAAGTTGTTGCTGTTTCCACCATTGGGCGAGGCTTCGCTACTGCTGAAAGACCAAGGGAGGTCCGCCGACTTTGTTTCCCTTGAGGGAAACGGTGACCTCGACACGGTCGGCGATCTTGATGAAGGGAATGCCGCTGTTCATACCATAGTTCTTACGGTCGAATGCCATCGTGCCATTAATCGTCCCTGCGCCGGTCCCCCTGCCGGATACCGTCAGGGTGAGCTTCTCGGGTTTGGTCACTCCGCGGATAGTAAAATTGCCATCCACCTCAAAGGTGTTAGGGCCGCTTTGTACAAGTTTGGTCGACTTGAAAGTGATCAGGGGATTGTTGTCGACATCGAAGAAATCCGGGCCCTTCAGCTTGCTGTTCTTCAAGCCGCTGCCGGTATCAACCGAGGCCGCCTGAATCTCGACGTTCAAAATCCCTGAAGTTACGTCGGTCGAGGTGAACGCCAGGGTGGCATTCCACTGGTCGAAAGTGCCCTGGATGGCCACCGATGCGTCCACGTTAAACGTAATAGAGCTTCCCGCCGGGGTAATCGCGAAGAGCGGGACGTCCTGTCCTCGGCATAATGCCGGAAGGGCAGGCAGAGCGAACGCGAAGAGACCGATGGCAACCAAGCGCGCATAGCGTTCGCCGAGAGTCTTTCCTGGTTTCATTGTCGAAAATTAACTCCGCGCCGGAATTTCCTTGGAGAAGAAGCTCCCGGCATGCTGAGGTGAATACCCACCGTAATCGACGACCGAGTTTCGACCAGGCGACCTGGCGTTATCAAATCCACTGAGCGACGTTCATCATGGAGAGTTCGCTGCTCTGCCGATCGGTCGGCGTTCAGCTCAACTAATCCAGCCTCGGTCCTGGAAACGGATCTTGAGTTGGGCCGCGACTTCATCAGCAGTTGCCTTCGCGCGACCTTCCAATCCAGACCTCCCGCTGGCCGCACCGTAGATCTTCAAGCCGCCAACTACAATCAAACCGACCGGATTCGCGGTGGCGATGGCGACTGCGGCAGGCACTACCATGCCTGGGGTTTTGTTTCCGGCCGAGGTGAGGGTGCCGGAACCAAGCTTTTGCCAACCTTGAGGGGTCACCAGATATCCTTCTACTACCGTATCCATCTCGGCTGTTCCGGCGCCAAATCCGATGACCATGCGTTTGACCATGCCGCCCGTGCTGCCACCCTCGGTTGAAACGATGTAGCCACGAATTACGCCGTCGCCGACCTGCGGTATTGATCCTGGACCGGCCAGAGTCGCGGGCATGCCCATGGCTTGAATATCCTTGACCAACTCCTCAGCGATCATTGCGCCGTATTTGCGGCCGATTTCGAGTTCTTCAGGGGTTGGCGGCGTACTTGGCGCGCCGACCTCTCCAGCCAGCGACGAATTGGCGGGCATATCGGAGGGTGCGGCGACGAAATCATACACCCAGATATTGTTTGGACGCGCGAGGCCGGGGTTGGTCATCGGCGTTTGCTCGGTCACCTTGGTGGAAGCGCATCCCGCCATCACCAGCAGGACGAGCAGCCCGGGTAGCATGCGAAATCTGGATCTCATCACGAACCTCCAATTTTTCAATGGGTCGCCAAGTGAACTGCTTTCCAGCCGGGAAACCCGTATCACCCGCTGATTGTATCTGCCTAAGAGTTTCATTGCGTGGACGTTACCAGTTCTAACTCGCCCGGCCTTTTCCGGGAACGGTTTGCACCCAGTTGGCCTGGTGATCCGGCCGGTGCGGTCGGACCGAAGCAGACCTCCATCGAAGTATCTGGATTGATGACGAGGCCAGGTTTTGACTGCCGATGCTGGTCGAGTCCATCAAGTAATGACATCGAAGCGGACCCCACGAAATCAGACTTTGGTCTCATAGAGCTTCGGCGCAAATATGCGCTCTACTGATGGCGGAATAGCCAGCCCGCCTTACCCAAGGCATCGGACCCAGGGTCTGATTTACCTGAATATTCGCGGCGAGGAGTCTTAGGGCCATGGACCGCTCGAAAAAACCTTCAGACACGGAGCCAGGA
>Ga0210398_10001597_pt1 | contig 23092 bp, 22 predicted proteins | sample IncBWC4OmetaG_FD_161047 | JGI IMG/M metagenome (GOLD analysis project Ga0210398, IMG submission 161047) | Forest soil microbial communities from Barre Woods Harvard Forest LTER site, Petersham, Massachusetts, United States - Inc-BW-C-4-O | ecosystem: Environmental > Terrestrial > Soil >...
AAAATGTCAGGGAAGTCGCGGCGCGGCAGACCTGTGGAAGCGCACACCAAGTGGCGCATTTCCACCGATGCGGTGGTCGCATCGCTCCCCAAGCGGAAAGACGGATAAACCTTCGTCACTTTGTCGTTCCAAGAGAAGCGGCCCTCGTCGACAAGCTTCGCCAACATCAATGTTGACATCCCTTTGGTGTTCGAGGCGATGCGAAAGAGCGTGTCCCCGTCCACTTTGTCGGGCTTGCCGAGTTCTTTGACGCCGAGACCGCCCGCATACACGAGGTGTCCATGGTCAAGCAGCGCAAACGACACGCCCGCGACATCGAGCTGCTGTATCGAGGCAGACAGGAACTGCTTCAGGGTTTCAATGCCTTTCGCATCGAGCGAGTGCGGCGTTCGGCCGGCGAAGCTCTCGCGCGTGTAGCCTGCAGGACGCAGGCTTGCAAGCGCCAGGGCGAGCGTGCCTCCTCGCTTTTCAAAGGTGGCGACGCTTCCTTGAATGAGCAGCACCGTCCACTTAGATCCCTTGCGAAGGGCAATCGCGCGCACTTGCTGATGCTCCGCGGGTGAAGTGCGATATATGAAGCTCTTTTGCTCATCCCACCCTTCCCTAGCCGCCCCGGGCACGCTGACCTCGAGTTCACGCGCGAAGCCCGGATATTGTCGGCTCCACGCCGCAGCAACGGCGCCGTCCGCACCGGTGGCGTTCGGCACGTCGACGAAGGTGAGCTCGAGGTCCTTTTCGGGCGGCGTCAGTACCATGGCCGTCGGGTCGCCTTTGACAGTCCATGCCATCGGCTGGGTAAAGGTGGCGTTCGCGAGGCTTATCGGCGTGTCGGCGGTAGCCGGCGTCTGCGCCGTGGCAGCGCCTGCTGCGGCGAGAGCAATGAGGCAAAAGATTGTCGATAGTGTTCGCATGGTTTCACTGCTCCTACCAATTTCGCGCAATTCCCTGCGCGTTATTGTTTCGTACTCATAGTTTAAACAGCTTTCTCGATTTAGGCATAGCATCTCTGATACGGAGAAACATTATCCCGTTCTTCAGGTAATCCAGGCAGCGGTGCTGCGCTTTAGCGCCAGCCGCGCTTCGCCGCGTCCCTCTTTGGCTGCGGCCTCGATTACGATCGTTCCAATGTATAGAGTGCATATGTCGTTCTCATCCGTCTCTTTTCGGACGTACTGACCCACGCATCCGATGGTGCTCCCGAAGCTCTTCCGACGGGGTCGGAAGCGGTGGCTGAGTTGGTGCGCAAAGAGGACTCGAACATCAACATTGAGACTCTGTTAGTAAAGTTAGTAGACAACGCCGGAAAGGTGGGGTCGCTCATTGACTGGGAGTGAGTCACGCTCAAGATTAGCCTCAGCACAGCTGACTTGCTGGAACTCACGTAGTAGGCATTCGTTCACGTGAACGCTCGCGCTGTCTCGATCGGCAGGAGCATGACGCGATCACCAAGGGGACAGCGCAGAAACCCGTGGCGCTGATAGAAGCGAACCGCGTCGTCATCGATGGCATGAGTAATGATTGCGCGTACCCCTGCGATCTCGGACACTTCAAGGCATCGTCTTACCCCATCGAACAGCAGATCCGCGCCAAGTCCCTTGCCCTGGTACTGTCGATCGACGGCTAACCGGCCGATGAGTAAGAGAGGCACCTGATCGGGCATGGACCGCCGAATCTTGGCATTCGGCAGCGAAATTCGCTGTTCCATGGCGGTTGATATGGCGTAGTAACCCACAACGCGCTGCGGCGCATCGCGTGCGCAAACAACATAGGTCCTGGCGGACATTCCTTCACACGCGAGCGCCCGACTCTTGAGCCATGCATCTAGCGAGGGATGCTTTCCATTGTCGAATTGTGAGACATCGTGCTGCCCATGCAGTCGCTCGGGAGCAAGGATTACGCTTTGGCTCACGCGTGGCGTTCAGTGAAAAATGTCACCGCTTCGCAGTCATTTTTCCCAAGCTGGTCGGCGGGTCATCAGTGACTGGAGTTGCTTACTTGGTTTTGTTGGCGAATCGAGCAACACCAGAAATCTTTCGTGCGCTTTGGCATCCAGGAAAAAGATTCGCTGATCCAAGATTGCCTCCTCCGCTTGACGCCGGGCGCTGTCTAACATGAACTCAGAGAGCTTCTGACCGCGAAGCGCCGCCGCTCGGTTCAGCACCGCCTTTGTCTCAGCGGAGGCCCGAATCTGGATCACATCGTCTTTTCGTACCGGTTGCGCCATAGATCCCCTCACCAAATAGCCTACACATATGTATGGACGTTGTCAATACATGAAAAGGCGCGGTCACGCGGGAAGAAAATAACGTAACTAGTTAATTTAATTGATATTTTTCTGGTGCGCAAAGAGGATTCGAACCCCTGACCCACGCATTACGAACTCGCCGCTCGTTAGCGTGAGTGATATCGATCAATGGGTTACGAATGCTAAACGCGGTCTATCCCTTTAGAGGGCGGCCAATATCTGCTTGTGGTGGTACAAAAGTGGCTACAGCAAACGCGCCAAGCACCACTACCAGAAGCGAGACTGCTGCCCTCTTCTACGCGGCGAGTTTCAGCTTTGGCTTGAGTCCGGCGCGCGCTGCCAACCGTACGAGCAGGTCCATGCTGAATCGGTCGATCTTGCCTCGCTTCAGATCCGACACGCGTGCTTGAGTCACTCCAAGAACCTTGGCGGCCGCAGCTTGCGTCATGCGGCTCTTTTCCAGCCAATGCTCCAAGCCCATCAACAGCATCGCGCGCATCTCCATCTCGGCAGCTTTTTCGGCAGGGAAAAGATCGTAAAAGACACTGCGCCCCGCCGCCGTCACATGACGAGGGCCGTGTTCGCTGTCCGCAACCTTCTTGACTCTCATAACTTCACCTTGCAATCGCTTTAAATCGTTTCATCGCTAGATCCAGATCCGAACGACTCGTCCTTTGGGACTTCTTCTGGAAACAGTGCAACACATACACTCCTTCGGGACGCGTAGCGAGATAGATCATTCGAAAAATCCCGGCTTCATCTCGCACCCGAATTTCCTTCACCCCGGCACCGATATCCGTCATGGCCTTCCAATCCTTCGGATCGAACCCACACTGGACCCGATACAATTCAAAGCCCAAAGAATCCTGCGCGGTTTCCGGAAACCGTCTTACGTCCTCCCTGCTGCCGCCCGTCCAGATTACCGGTTTCACGACGCATTATGCCATATCTGGCATTTTTATGCAATACGTGGCATACACGCGCAAGTAAACAACCTGAATATTCGCGTACGCCAATGGCGTACAATGAGTTCACGGAATTCATCGAATCGCGAATCTTTGACACAGGTCAACGCGTCACTTAGCGATGATGAATTCGCGCTGTTTCCAGGCTCTTTGTTCTCGAATCCCAAAGCAGGCGCCGTGATTCAACTATCCGGCGGACTACGCAAAGTTCGCTGGGCGGTCCAAGGAAACGCAAAAGCGGCGGCGGGTGGGTGATTTATTTCTATGTCACCGTGGCGGCACAGATTCGCCTGATCGCGATTTAGAAGAAAGGCATCAAGGACGATTGGAGTGCCGCCGAGAAAAAGGTCCTGAAGAAGCTCAACGAAAATTGGTAGGAAGCACAATGGACAAGAAATTGTTTGCTGATTTGGAAGAAAGCATGCGACAGCACAATGAGATCATTGCTGGGACTCGTAAGCCGGCCAGAGCAACCAAGGTCGACGCGCAGTCGATTAAAGTGCTGCGTGCGAGAGCGGGGTTGACGCAAGAAAAATTTGCGGCCCTTATACAGGTTGATCTGTCGACGTTGCGCAATTGGGAACAGGGACGGCGTGAGCCGACCGGGCCGGCGAAGGCGCTTATTCGTGCCATCACGAATGACCCGAAGCATGTGCTGAAGGCTCTGGAAGTCGGAGCAACTATGCAAAAGGCCGGATGACGAAGAGACTTAGCTTCGGAGTATGAAATGAGCCGCAGCCGCGAAAACGCAGGCAGGGCCCGAGGTTGGGGTAGGTTTGCCCTGGACGGGACGGTCGCCATTTCTCAGGAAAATAAAAAGAGGCGGCCATAAGCACCGCCCTTTTTGGTCTCGCGGGACTAGACACCGGTCGTTCGTATCAGCACGCACAGTACGAACCGAATACGCAAGCAACCGTAATCATCCCGGCTGGCCTCAAGACAGAATAAAGCGATCTTCATCGCCCATTCTCCTATGTGGCGCGCGACATGTGCCGCTATCGCGCCGGTACCAGCGTCGGAGGGTTCCTGCAGATCGTTAGGCCATCGGTTGTCACCCCCAACCACTGCGGCCGAACTACCTGCATGGGGGCGTCCTGTACCCAATACAAGGGCCACGGCTCGAGGCGGCGTCGCTGCGATTCGAGGCCCGGATAGGCGTGTCCACGCTTTTAGAGAGATCGCCTCGCCTTCACCATCTCTGGTGGTCGGGTATATCGCGCCGGCCTTCTCGCTTGCGGGCAGTCCGAGATTGACTTCGAGTTGACCATCTCCCGAAAAGACGCAGAAATCCGCGCTAGGAGATGCGTTCCCTAGCGAAAACAAGTCGCGGGACCTCAGCGACTTGCCTGGCCGACGTTGGTCGCGCGTGGGGTCTGAAAACTGTTAGTCCGTTGGTCAGTGGTTCGAATCCGTCCCGGGGCCATTAATTCTGAGTGTAAGGTCTCAGGGCGCATGTGACTCACTTACGTCGGCTCAATTGTTGAGGCTCTCGCTGTACGCTAAGCCGCATGAAATGTTGATGGGTCGTATCATCGAGGTAAAAGAGGTGGCCGTTCGCTCTCCTCCCAAGCCAGGCGCAGAAATCAAATTCGCGAGTTCTGAATTTCGACTCACAGTTATCTCGCCGGCACGAGGATTCAAACCGCTAACCCACGCATGGTTCGCACGCAGATCGGGCGGCAGCGAAATCACATTTGAGAACAACTGACATCAAGTATGTGCTTGCCTTTACTAATTTTTATTTTTCACGGATGGATTCGAACCAGCCGACCCACGCATTGCGACGTGGTACAAAAGTGGCTACAGCGAGATCCGCGCAAGGAATCTTTGGCCACGTATGTGTTTGATTTTATTATTTTTTTGGTGCGCAAAGAGGATTCGAACCCCTGACCCACGCATTACGAATCCAGAGGTCTTACCAGTGACGCTTATCAATCAAGATCTTACCAAGGTCAAAAGCGATCTTTGTCAGTAAAACGAGGGGAAAATCTGCTTGTGCTGGTACAAAAGTGGCTACAGCATTTTGCAACACGTCGGATGCATGAATTCTGTTCGATCTGCCCGCTCCAAACGATCGAGAAGACGGCTTTTTTGATCTCAGGTTGTCGGAATCGTATATCGACTTTTCAGCGTAAATGAAGCGCTCGATAGCTTCATAGCGACCTCGAAATTCCAAAAGTATGGAGTCGCCAGTGGCGTAAGCGTTGGTAGCCGACCATGCGGCAAGACCCTGCGAAATGTCGGTAGCACTTCGGAATACTCCGACAGTTCCAATTGGCTAAGCAATCCGAAGATTTCAGAATCAATGAAGCGGGAGTATCGCCACAGTTGCTCAATATTCTGGCGGCATTTCTGGTCAGATTCCATCAACGAGCGAAGCCAGTCTTTTACGGACGTTGCTTCGACCTTTTCGAAGACGGCCGTGACCAGTGTCTCTGTGACTAAAGGGAGATTCAGTGGACGTTCTTCGCCCTCAACATGTATGTAGACGCGTTGCAACGGTTGAATCACCAGGTCGACAACATTGTTGATTAGTTGGATGATGATTCTACCGACTCGCTGCTGCTCCACTACATACGGAAGTTGGTAGGAAAAGACAAAGAATATAAGCGCGGCAAGTGTCGCTTCGCCTAAATTTTGAAATAGCCGACCAATTTCACGAGCACCCGGAAATGCCGCAGGCATCACGTCAAAGACATAAATCTTCGCGAATAAAAAGGCGAGAACGCCGATCGCAATTGCCCAAAGAGTTTTCGGAGTGGTCGTGGTTGCAATCCAAATATTTTTAGCCGTCCCCATCGTCACCGCTCCGTGAGTCCGTGCCAAAGACAGGAAACCCCCAATGGCATTGGCTGTGGTGGGTGCAGATGGAACAATTGGTGATCAGTCGATTGCAGGCCGAAGAGAAGCTACGCAAATTCTGTTAGCAACGCGGCTTGTTCTTCGCTCCAACTGATCTCCCCCGCAAGCCCCGCATCTCTCAAACGACGAATGTAATGGCGCCCGTCGCGACGATCGTCCAACTCCGCCAGCGACCTCGAAAACTCCTCATCTCCCGCGAATGTCTTTGCGAAATAGACGAGTGGTAAAGACTCGTTCAGAAAGGCTCTAGTGACCGTCTTGATTAATTTGCCGCATTTATCCCAACTTGGGCTGTACCAAAGCATTAAAGGCTCCAAACTGTCCCAAGTATCGCCAAGCGCATCTGACTTGGCAGCCTCATATACGCTTGTAAACGAATGCGATACAAGAATTCCTGCATTCGGACCGCGAGAGGCAAGCCCGATGTAGAAGAAGAACACCAAAGAGCGCATTTCCCTTTGACGTTCCGAAAAAGGGATCTGCAAATTGATCGCCTCGACTAAAGGCTCCAAATCATCCCCGAGAGACATAAAGCTTGGATCCAATTCGGCCGAAAGCAGCCTTATTGCCTTCGCCCCAATCTTTCTTTCTTTAATCAATTCCCGCAGTGCGAAATGACGAGACGCGATCGCTTTGTAAAACTCGGACGAGTAGTCAAACGTTTCGGTCTTCAATGCCTCGACGACAGCAAAAATCTGAATGAGCGCATCAGCACCTAACTCTCTGACTACCATATCGAGGGCTTCCCACGCCCTCGCGCTAATCATCGACTCAATTGCTCTTCGCGTCTCATTAGAATTGGACCGAAGACGAGCCAATATGCGTTTTACAATGTCAAAATAGTCTTTACGTTTCCACAGTGACTCGTTGGCGATGATCGTAGGGTAATCCTCGATCATTCGTACCACTAACGGGGCTGGCATCAATCGAATGGCCTCATTCGATGATCGAGCGCATTCAAAGTATCCCAAAAGGTACTGGTGACTCGCATCGTCGCGCTTTTCAGCAACCATTTCCGCCAAATCGGTCGCCACACCAAGCTTCCTTTCACAGAGTCGAATCGCCCGTACCTTTAACGCCGCGATCTCCGTACCAAGAACATTTGAATGCAAATGAGTCGCAACGAGTCGTGTGACTTCTTCTTCGTCACCAAACTTCGACACATATTCGCCATCTAACCCAAATAATTCCGATTTCAACCTTCTCGCGTCTTGCTGTGCCGGGAAACATCGAGCCAGCATTGAGAGTACCCTGTCACCCATCAGTTCGATATCTCGTGACTGAAGCGCAATATAGAACTCCGTTAGCGGTCGAAATGCAGTCCGTCCCTCAGAAAAGTCCGGTCCAAAGTGCCACAAGAAACGCCTGTATTCGAATTGGCAGTCCGTATACAAGTCTTCTTCGGCCAAATCTAACCATCCTGTAGCGGCGCTCTCTTTTTCCGCGCCCGACCTTATGACGAGGCCCTGCTTTCCGATGGAATGCGTTACTTCTGGAGGAGACATCGACAGATCGAACTCCGTCTCTCGTATCGATAACGCACCTGTGCAAAACTTAAAATTGCGTCGGAGTTTTGGCCATTGTTGATCTAGGAGCGCCAACACAAAGGCCTCGTAAGTTCTTGGAGCATCGGTAGGCACTACAATTTGACGTTCAGTCTCATAGAGGCCCCACATAATTTCGCGACCATCTTTGGCTCGAAAAGCAGAGCGCTTAGCTGCGGTGCCACCGAAAACGATCACCGACTCATATCGTTCGACGAGTACAGGATATTCCGGGCGGCGAAATATAGCGTTAAGAGCGCCAAAACTCTGAATCCGCGCGAGGTCTTCGTTTCTAATTATAAGGGTGTGAGTCCATACACATCCTGGCCGCGGTAGTTCCGGCGCAAACCAAGTGCGTGAGAAGCAATAAAACCCAGAGGCCTTCAGCGGATAGCCTGTTAAGTACGACTCGAATCCAGTACGAAATGCTGGTCCTGACAGGTCACTCATGACGAGCATGAGCGTTTGTTGATCTCTCGTCAGATCTATAGACGACGCAATCAACTGGTGGCCATCCGCGTAACCGTGCAGCGTCTGATTCACAATGATATCAGTCACGGGGGACTCTAGATCGACGCGTCAGACTGAGTAACATTCAATAAGAATTGAAGCGGCTCGGTGATACTGACGCATTCCAGCCCCGCACCACGGACGGCGCTGCAGCGAGAAGAGGCGTTGGCAGCATCGAGTAGCCGCTCTCTATCGTTGGTCAAATCTCCACCTTGCGAGCTTACCCCAAATACCTCAGACGAAATCCAATCCTCATTGGCTCTCAGAAACTGAGACAACAGTGGTGCTCTGCTTTCGAGCAATCCAACTGGCGAAACGGGGACCTTAATCAAATCCCAGGCGGAAATTATGACGGCAACGCGCATTCCAGGCTCCACGTTTCGGAACGCCAATAGCAGTTGCAGAATATCCACCAACTGAACTTGGGTTGACGATTGCTCGGGCGTCCAATTCTTTGAGGTCGGTAGGCTTGGCTTTGTTTCGTCTCCGACATCGTGACCGTCGTCAACAGACCGCGCCTTAATCGCGTGTGTTCGCCTAATATCGGCCGCGTGCAGGAATAAAAATGCACCTGTACATTCGCGCGCAAAGTTTACATACGACTCCGACGCCTTGCGCTTCGTCCATTGTAATCTGTAATACTCCCCGGAGAGGTCTGGTAGCGTAAGCTGGACACTAGAAGATGTTGGCGTGTATTCGAGGTTCATCGACACAGCGCCCGTTGTCCGCAACGACGTGCGGCCTACGGGTTTCAGCGCAAGCCAGTTATTTCTTATCGCGTTTAGATAGTCTCGATCGGACTGTAATTTTGGAACGCGCACCTCATCATCCATTTCTGCCGATTCCAAATAGTTCCACAAGGCTGCGAGATAAGTTGTCTTACCTGATCCCCGCAAACCAATCATGAGCACCTTAGATTCGGGAAGCATCAGACTCACCAGTCAATTCTATGCGAGCCATTACGGCCCTCGTAAAACGATCTATTTCTCTGCTTGGGTTGACGATTGAATACACGCTTCGTTTGACCGGTTGTATTGTGTCATGGTCCATCCATGACCTAAGGAGAGTCGGCAGACCGTGGGCGAAAGGAACCTTAGCTACAACGGGCGGTCGAGCTGCCACCTCGTGTACGCGGACCTCATACCCAGTTGCCACACCTTGCACTGCACGCAATGTTTCTTCGACAAACGACCTTAAATCCGTGACACCTTCGCGTTGGAATGCTTCCACAACAAGATCCCACTTTGTAATTGCGATTTCTATAGCGCAGTCTCGCGCAAGCCGACCAGACTCCAATATGCTTCGGAGAATGGACCTACTATCGTTTCGCGCAACATGGCGCGTTTCGCGATCAACAATCTTCTGTCCGTCAATCACCAAGCAGAGGTGGTTTGCACGATCCAACGATACGAGTTCATTTACCGAATCGCTCGCATCACGAAGGCGCTTGAACAATTCGCCAGAAATGTCAGAAAGTAGCAAATTCGCGTAGTCCAACCCAAGTTGACTGCGGAATGCAAGGCTAAGATGCAAAAATCGCACGCCCTCACCAGCCGATGTATGCGGTGTATCCGCGTACTCTTGTCCTGATTCCTTTCGGCCGAGGTGCGACCTACGTTCGAAGCCGACAAGCGTTCGGGATCCTCGAAACGTGTAATTTCCGAACGGCGCTTCCTGAAATGCCTCAAAGAGCGAGGTTAAAATTGTTGTCTTACCGCTACCGTACGGGCCTGCAATGATAATCACCTTAGTCGGACCGGAACGCGCCACATCAGATGCTTGTGCGGCTGTGAGAGCTTCTCCGGACGGTAGGTCCGCAGTATCTTCATCAGCCGCAGCCTGTTCAGTATGGTGTTGATCCTCAGATAGCAGATAAGGACATTTTTCTGGCGGCTCGAATCCTTCCAGACACTTGCCCGAGGCAGCAAGCTGACATTCTGACTGAGGACAATTTCGTTCCGTCATTTTTTAATCTCTGCAAGCGCCCGATCAAAGATTCGCTCACCGTAGATTTGATAAGCAATGTCGCGCGCCTCCAGACTTTCGTCGATTCGAATCTCAGAAACCTTTTTGTAGACCGGAACCCAATCGTCATCGCCACTGGTCTCTAGCGATTTCGCCATTGCGAACGCAATCGGACATAGTGAATCAAGCGCGTTCTTTTGTTGCTCTACACGCATAGTTCGCCATTCTCTTGGAGTCGCATTTATGGCTTGTTGAATGGAGCAAAGTCCACCTTTGGTTTGAGCTAGGGCCGATACAAGAATTCCGAATATGGCTGTTGAACCCGGGACAAACAGCGTCAGGTCTGCAAGCTCCAAAGGAAAAATGCACGCAGCCTCTTCGATCGGAAATTGAGTGAATGACCTGCTCAGATCTCTGCTAAATGAGACCTGCAGCCACCAAAGTAAGTTTAACTCCTCCCGTTGAGATTGAAGCGCGGTCTTGAGCCTAGAAAGCTCGGTGTCTCGGGCCTGCATTGCCTTTGACTGCTCGAGGAAGGCGCTGAACAGCGGCGCCCGCATGCCGGGAGTTTGATTTGTCGCAAATAAATGGGCAGGCATCAATTCTTCCAGTCGTTCGTTCGATATGACGTTTACCCTCGCAGGCTGCGAGGAACCAGCACGAATCTCCGCCGCCCTCTTGACCAAATAACTTCGCGCAATTTCGACGTGCTCACTGTTTGGAAGACCTTGACTGCGAACCCCAAACGTCGCGCAAACCAGACCCGCAGCCGCGGCGATGGCGGTGACATGGTTAGTTTCCATTGCATTGCGTAATACCGCGCCAGCCAGAACCCGTAATTCTTGCGAATGATCGCGAGCGGGGAATGCCGCATCGTGCTTACGAAAGGCTGCATCCAGAAAATCTGGGGCTTTGGCACCAAGCGTTGGCCGAATTGAAAACAAGCGAACCAGCGCAACAATGTGCATCGAAGTGAGACCAGCAGTGACCTCCTCGACTCCTTGCCATCGTTGCGTTAGGACACTTGCAGGAAGATCCACTGACGCAGTTCGGTACCAATCGGCAAATTCGTTATGCATTACATCCTTCCTTCTTCGTCCACAACAATCACTTTTTAGTTGCGTTCTCGCTCGACCGTGTGGTCACGATAGTCGTGATATTTGGAGTTAATGTCAGCCATGAAAATCATCTCTTCACGTTTCCACACCCGAGGATACACGCGAATGTGCAATCGCCCATCGTCGTCAAGTCTAAGGGCAATCAGTGAGTACCTCGGTTCCCAATGGTGTTCGGCCCTATCAGGATGGACTGCGCCGGCAATCACACGAATTCCGCAGCCGATGCGGCGAAACCAACTTTCGTGCTTATGTCCGAAGAGCTGTATCACGGATCTTTCGCCAAAGATCCTGTCAGCTTCGTCCCCTTCCATCGTCCAAGAGGGGGGATGGTGCCCAACGACCATGCGGAAGACGTCATCTATTCTTAACAACGTTCGTTGCGCCGCGCCATATACCAATTTGTGCGTTTGTTCATTATCGCGAGGGCTAGAGACCAATGTTGAAGTCATGCCGCGAATGCGCAGGACGACACTCCTTGCCAACTGAAAATCTCTCTCCCAGTAAGGTCGCGCTGCAGTTACGCTACACCCGTATTTCTGCGCAAATGCGTTGTAAGCCTCCATCGGCTTAAACATTTTTTCGCCCTTCTCGCCATCACGGAGAATTGCGGCGATTCTTTCATCGCGCGTTTGCAAATCAGCGGCAGAACGAATTTCCTCGTGGAGAAGGTCAATTTCGCCCCCCTGCGGTATTACGCTGCGGTCAACATCATGATTGCCTGGGCTCACCATGATTGAATCCTTCGGACAGTCGATCAACTCGCGCAGCCGCTCCAGCCAACCTTCGGCGAACTCGAATTCCTCGGGCTGCCCGCCAAACGCGATATCACCAGAGACGATAATGCCGTCAACTCTCTGCACGAGAGTCGTGCGGATCGTGCGGAGGTCACGCTCAAGTTCGTTGCGCAAGTCGGCGTCCGGATCGTGCGGGTCACCTGCGCGATCCTTACGAAAATGTATATCCGAAAGATGCAGCAGCACTATTTGCGCAGGAAATTCGGATTCTTTTATCTCATCCTCCGGACCAGGGACCCGAACCTCTGGCTTTTTGTGCGGCAATCTCAAGTGTAGCGTCCTGCCACTAGTATTCATTCGATTGGATGGATGCCGGAAGATAGCAGATGTCCAAATCCGCAATTCACTCAATGTAGCCACCGAAGCTAACCCGCTCCTCATAACTGTACCGCGATGCCGAACTAGCATGGGCATAACCATCTGATTCACAAGAATTAACTGTTTATAGACGGTATATTTGTGATTAAATACTGCTTTTAAACAGTTTATTCTCTTTTTTTCACCGCCTAAAAGCGGTATATTTGGCACATGTCAAAGCAAACCCATCTTCTCACTGCAACGCAGATTGACCGGAAGCTCGCTCCCCTCCGCGCAATCGCGGCATCGCTTCGTCCGTCCAGCGCCGGCGGTTGGATTCGGGCTTTACGTCAAGGGCTCGGACTCACCGCGGCCACACTCGGCGGCCGGATGAGCCTCGCGCAACAAAGTGTCAATCAGTTAGAAAAACACGAACGCGCGGGTGCGATCACCCTGACATCACTCCGGCGCGCCGCGGAAGCCCTCGACGCGGAGCTGTTTTACGCGATTATCCCGAGGAAACCTCTGCGTGAAACTATCGCTGAACGCGCCAAAGAGGTTGCACGAAAGCGCGTCGCACCGGTGGCCCACTCCATGCAACTCGAGGCTCAAGGTCTTGCTGACAACGAGCTGCAGGAGCGAGTCACCGAACTTGCTCTTGAGTTAGAGCGCAACCCCCGAGAGTTATGGCGCTAATTGGCGCGCATGCGCCCGGCGCCACGCCACTCACCGAGGAGGACATCCGCGGCCTCAAGATTGTGAGCATTACCACGCAAGGTGAGCTCAACGAAGCGGAAGCGCAGAACATTCTTCGCGGCCAGGAATGGGCGCTCCGCTCCCACACGCGAGCACTCGCCGACATGTTGAGCGATGAGTACCTGCTGCGGCTTCATAAGGAAATGTTCGGAGACGTTTGGAAATGGGCTGGAAAGTTTCGCGAACGCGACACCAACATCGGCGTGCCATCGCATCTGATCCGCACCAGTCTTCGCGAGTTCTACGCGGAAGTGCGCGGTTGGTTGGAGTATCGCGCCTATTCTCCGGATGAGATCGCGATCCGCCTTAAGTATCGAGTCGTGACGATACATTGCTTTCCGAATGGCAATGGCCGACATGGGCGAATGCTTGCGCACATCGCCATGGTTCGACATTTTGGATTGGAGCCGCTGCCCTGGGGCGGAAGTGCATTGCGTGATCCAGATGCAAGTCGCAAAGCGTATATCGATGCCCTCGTGGCCGCGGATAATCGCGATCTTGCGCCACTCCTTGCGTTCGCTCGGTCGGACGGATCATGACGCGAATTTGTGGTGAGCTAATGTCGCCTCGATAATGCTGGTAATGCGGGGCGGCGTTGAAGCGCCCTCGTCTGTGCAAGCAGCATCCGTTCTCTATTCAATCGCGAACTGAAAAATGGCTGCCGAGCGAGTTAGCGACACAGTCGGCTCGATTGATTTTTTTTGAATCCGAAACAAGGCCCGTCTCAACGGACGCTGCGCTAAGTACTGCTTAATTATCTAGGCACAAAGTGGATTCAAACCTCTGACCCACGCATTGTTGGTACACAGATCGGGCCGCAGCGAAAGCACATGCGGGAACAACTGGCGTCACGTATGTGCTTGCCTTTACTAATTTTTATTTTTCACGGGTAGATTCGAACCATCCGACCCGCGCATTAAAAGTGCGGTACAAAAGTGACTACAGTGAGGCCTGCGAAGGAACCTTGCATCGCGTATATGTTTGATTTTATTATATTTTTGGTGCCGCAAAGAGGATTCGAACCCCTGACCCACGCATTACGAATGCGTTGCTCTACCAACTGAGCTATTGCGGCGTTTTCGAAGCGGGCGGCATTCTAACCCGGGATATCACCTGAAGTAAGGCTGGTACTCAGCTTTGCGACATCGCGCAGCGCCTTGGGCAGGGCGAATATCACGTATTCCTTGCGGCCGTCCAATTCGGCCGCCACTTCCCCGCCCCATTGGCGCAGCTGGGCGATCACGCCCTGCACCAATACTTCAGGCGCCGATGCGCCGGCCGTCACGCCGACCGTCTTGATGCCCTCGAACCATTCGCGGCGTAGATCCTCAGGACCGTCGACCAGGTAGCCGGGCTTGACGTTCTTGTCCGCCATCTCGCGCAGTCGATTGGAATTGGAGCTGGACTTCGAGCCGACCACGACCAAGACCTCGCAGCGCCCGATCAGGTCCTTCACTGCGTCCTGGCGGTTTTGCGTGGCATAACAAATGTCCTCTTTCACCGGCGCCTTGAGGCCCGGGAAGCGGGCCCGCAGTGCCGCAACGATGGAGGCGGTGTCGTCCACGGACAACGTGGTCTGCGTGACAAACGCGACGTGCTCTGGATTTCGCACTTTCAGGGCTGCGACGTCTTCGACGGTTTGCACCAGGTAAATTGATCCGCCGAGCGAGGCGTCGAATTGGCCGATCGTGCCTTCCACTTCGGGATGTCCCGCGTGGCCGATCAGGAACACTTCGCGCGCTTCGCGCGCATAGCGCGTGATTTCCATGTGCACTTTCGTCACCAAGGGGCAGGTGGCATCGAACACATTGAGCGAGCGGCGTTTCGCCTCCTGCTGCACCACGCGCGGCACGCCATGAGCGCTGAATATCACCGTGGCGTTGTCCGGCACTTCGGTCAGTTCCTCGACGAATACCGCACCGATGGTGCGCAGGCGATCGACCACATATTTATTGTGCACCACTTCATGACGCACATAGATGGGCTTGCCAAACAGCGTGACCGCCCGTTCGACGATGTCGATGGCGCGGTCCACGCCCGCGCAGAACCCGCGAGGATTAGCTAATAGGATTTGCATCAGGTTTTTGCCGTCCTTCAAACAAGGCATCCAACAGAAGACACGCCGCGCCCACCGTAATGGCCGAATCGGCCACGTTGAAGGCGGGAAAATACGCTCCATTCCAGTGAAAGTGAATGAAATCGATGACATGTCCCAAACGAATGCGATCGATGACATTGCCGAGCGCGCCGCCGAGCACGAGCGCCAACCCGCAGGCCAGCAAGCCATGTGCGCCGCTCTTTAAACGCAGCAACCACACGATGATGCCGATGCTCACCACGACCGCAAGTCCAATGAAAAGCCATCGCTGCCAGCCGGACGCGGAGGCCAAAAAGCTGAAGGCCGCCCCCACATTATGCATTCGCGTAATGTCCAGGATCGGAAGCACGCTGATGTGCTCGAATTCACCGAAGCGCTGCGCGATATAACTCTTGCTGATCTGATCCGCCAAAACGATGCAGGCCGATAAGAACAGCCACCTCGCCGCGCGGCTGCGTTGTGCTTGGCTGATCATGCGAAGCGCCGCTCCTCGCCCGGCCCCTCGACGTTGATCACGCAGCGCGCGCAAATCTCAGGGTGTTTCGGATCGCTGCCCACATCGGCCCGCAGCTGATAACAGCGCACGCACTTTGGACTGGTGCTGGGCTTGACTTCGATCCAAACTTCTTCTTGAGACGCTTTTACCGCCGTCGCCGGTAGCGCGCTCAAGTCCGCGACTTTGGCATCTCCGGTGATCAACAAGAATCGCAGCTCATCGTGGATCGCTGCGAATTGGCTGCTAAGCGCTTCGGGCACGAATACCGTGACGTCAGCTTCCATCGACGAGCCCAAGGACCCCAAGGTCCGCAGTCGCTCGAGTTCGCGTGCGACGTCGGCCTTGAGCGCAATCAGCGCGGGCCAATTGATCGCGGAAACACGTTCGGCGCCCGGGGGAAATTGGTGCCAGGCATTGAAGAAAACCGATTCATTGGGGATACCGGGCAGATAACTCCAGGCCTCTTCGGCGGTGAAGCTCAAGATCGGAGCGAGCCATCGCACCATCGCCTGGGCCAGGTGATTCAGCGCGGTCTGCGCCGAGCGCCGCGGCGCGCTCTGCTTCCCAGTCGTGTAGAGCCGATCTTTGATGATGTCCAGATAGAAGCCGCCCAGTTCCACCACGCAAAAATTGTGGATCTCCTGATAGATCTTGTGAAACTCGTAATTTCGATACGCCGTCACGACGTCGTTTTGCAAGTGAAAGGTCTTTGCGATCACCCATTGATCAATCGCTACCAAGTCATCAAAGGGCACTGCGTGCGCCTTCGGATCGAAACCGTGCAGATTCCCGAGAAGAAACCGCAGCGTGTTGCGCATGCGTCGATAGGAATCGCCGATTCGCTTGAAGATCTCCTCCGAGACGCTCATCTCGTTGGCATAGTCGGTCGCGGCAACCCAGAGCCGGATCACGTCTGCGCCCAAAGTGCTGGTCAGCTTTTGTGGCGCGAGAATATTGCCCAGCGACTTGGACATCTTGCGACCGTTCTCGTCCACGGTGAATCCATGCGTGAGCACGCCGCGGTACGGCGCGCGGCCGTGCATGGCGACCGAGGTCAGCAACGAACTCTGGAACCATCCGCGGTGCTGATCCGATCCCTCCAAATACAGATCGCTCGGTGAGGTGATTTCCGGGCGAATGACCGAGACGCAGTGATGCACCACGCCGGAATCGAACCACACGTCCATGACGTCGGTGGATTTGTCGTATTGATTCAAGTCGATGCCCAACTGGGCGGATGCATCGATATCAAACCACGCGTCGATGCCATCGCGCTCCACCAACTTGGCCACCTCCGCGATCAACTCATGCGTGCGCGGATGCAGCTCGCCGGACACCTTGTCGACGAACAGGGGTATCGGCACACCCCAAGTCCTTTGCCGTGAGACGCACCAATCGGGGCGCGCCGCGATCATGCTGGTGATGCGCTGCTCGCCCCAGGTCGGCATCCAGTCGACATGGGAGATCGCCTCGAGCGCGGCCCTGCGCAATCCCGCTTGCTCCATGCTGATGAACCACTGCGGCGTCGCGCGAAAAATCACCGGCGTCTTATGGCGCCAGCAGTGCGGGTAGGAGTGGTGGTACGGTTCATCCTTCAGCAGACGCTCATTCTCTATGAGTACCTTGATGATGTGTGCATTCGCATCGAAGACCTGTTCGCCTTCGAACATCGGTGTCCCGGGCAGGAATCGGCCATCGCCGCCGACGGGATTGTCGATTTCCAAGTTGTAGCGCCGGCCGACGATGTAATCCTCGAGGCCGTGGCCCGGCGAGGTGTGTACGGCGCCCGTTCCGGTATCGAGTGTGACGTGATCGCCCAGGATGACCGGCACCTGGCGCTCATAAAAAGGATGCTGCAGGCTCAGATACTCGAGGGCTTCGCCCTTGGCCTGCGCAATCGCAACCCAGGTGGTCACCCCCAGAGCCTGCATTACCGCGGGAACGAGTTCGTCGGCCAACAACAGACGCTCGCGACGACCACCCAACTCAAATTCCACCAATGTGTAGGAGAATTGCGGATGCAGGGCCACCGCGCGATTGGCCGGCAGCGTCCAAGGCGTGGTGGTCCAAATGGCAAGCGATGTCGGTTCATCCGACAGTGATTGCTGCTGTTCGGGTGAGATCCCTAAGCGGCGCGCCAGGTCCGCGCGATCGAGAACTTCGAATCGAACATAGACGCTCGGCGAGGTCTTGTCCTCGTACTCCACTTCGGCTTCGGCTAAGGCCGAGCGGCAGTTCAGGCACCAGTGCACCGGCTTGAAACCTTTGTACAAGTGTCCATTCTTGATGATCAGGGAGAAAGCGCGCAGCTGTTCGGCTTCGAAGCGCGGCGCCATGGTCAGGTACGGATGACCCCAATCGCCGAGCACGCCCAAGCGCTTGAACTCGGAACGCTGCAAATCGACTTGCTTGATCGCATAGTCGCGGCACGCCGCGCGAAACGCTTTGGCGTTGATTTTTTGGCCGACGCGGCCATGGGTCTTCTCGACCTGCATTTCGATCGGCAGGCCGTGACAGTCCCAGCCGGGCACATACGGGGCGTCGTAGCCATCCAGCGTGCGCGATTTGACGATGATGTCCTTGAGAATCTTGTTGAGCGAATGCCCTAGATGCAGTGCGCCGTTCGCGTAGGGTGGACCGTCGGTGAGAATGAACGTCGGCCGGCCTTTCGCGATCTTGCGGATCTTGCCGTACACATCGTCGCGCTCCCACGCCGCCAGCATTTCAGGCTCGCGCTTGGCAAGGTCGGCTTTCATGGGAAAGCCGGTCACCGGCAAATTAATCGTACTCTTGTAATCAGTCACATCTCACCTTAGACAACAGATCGCGCGCCTGTGCGGCATCGATCTTCATTTGCACAATCAGCGCGTCCAACGAATCGAACTTGACCTCATCGCGCAGCTTGGCGACGAACTCGACTTCGATCTCTCGCCCATAGAGGTCTTCCGCGAAATCAAAAACATGCACTTCCAGCAACATATCGGTGCCATCGACGGTAGGCCGCGTACCTAGACTCGCCACCGCGATCAGCGCCTGCGGCTCGATGCCGAAAACGCGGACCGCCATGACACCTTTGACCGGCGGCCTGCGCCGCATGAGCCGCAGGTTCGCGGTCGGAAATCCCAACGTACGGCCCAACTCAGTGCCATGCACGACCCGGCCGAGCATCCGATAAGGACGCCCCAACAAGCGCTGCGCCCCGGCGAAATCGCTTTGTGCCAATCGCTCGCGCACCGCCGTACTGCTGACGCGCACGCCATCGAAGACGAACGGTGCAATCTGCTCGACGCCAAAGCCGCGCGCCTCGCCGGCCGCGCGCAGGCTATCGATGGTGCCGCCGGCGTTGCACCCATAACGAAAATCATTGCCGACCACGATGTGCCGAGTACCTAAACCGTCGACGATCAGTTCGACGAAGCGCTCGGGCGTCATTGCGCGCATGCTCTCATCGAACCGCAAGGTCACCAAAAGTTCGACGCCCTGCGCTGCCAGCGCAAGATACTTTTCTCGCCACCGGGTAAGGCGCGGCGGCGCGCCCTCGGGGTCGATGAACTCCTTGGAGCTCGGCTCAAAGACCAGGACCGTGGCCGTGGAGCGCAATTCCGCGGCGCGCTGTTTCAGCACGCCGATCATCTTTTGGTGCCCTAAATGCACCCCATCGTAATTGCCTACGGTAAGCACGCAGCCCCCTGGGCGCTGCGACATGTTATGCAGACCGCGAACTAGTTCCATGGCGAAAGACTGTGATTATACTCAGGTTTCCTGCTTTTCAGTGGCCCCACTATAGCAAGCCTCCCAGGCGCCTTCCGGCCGCGAATTGACAACCGCCAGGTCAATCGGCAAGCTACGCGGCTCTTTTAAAGGAGTGTCTCGCTTGGCGAATACGAAATCTGCTGAAAAGGCTGCCCGACAGTCGACCGTGCATCGCGCTCGGAACGACGCACTGACCTCGCAGCTGCGCAGCGCCATCCGCAAGGCGACCCTGGCGCTCAAGGCCGGCAAGCACGCCGAAGCTGCGACGGCGCTCAATGAAGCGACGCCGGTCATCGACAGCATGGTCAACAAAGGCATTATTCATCGCAATAAGGCTGCGCGGCATAAGAGTCGCCTGACCAAACAGGTTCGCGCTCTCGCCAAATAGGACCTGAAGGGCCGTGCGAGCAGAGAAGAGCCGGCGATGCCGGCTTTTTTATTGGATTGAATCGAGGGGCGTGGCGGCAGATTTCGCCGGCGCCCGAGGGTGCTCCTCTAAATAGCGCATCACAGCTTGCTTGAGTTCCTCCGTGCCCTCGCCCGTGGCTCCGGAGATGAGCAGGACCGGTCCCTTCCAGCGCAGACGTCGCACAATTTCCTTGGCGCGCCGCTGTGCTTCCTTGGGCTCCAATAGGTCGATCTTATTGATGAGCAACCAGCGCTCTTTTTTGGCCAAGTCGGCGGCAAACTTCTTCAGTTCAGCGACGATGGTGCGCGCATCCTTGACCGGATCCGATGCCGGGTCCGGGGGCGCGATATCGATCAGATGCAGCAACACGCGTGTTCGCTGCAAATGCTTCAGGAAACGAATACCTAAACCTGCACCGTCCGCGGCGCCCTCGATCAACCCCGGGATATCCGCCATCACGAAACTGCGCCCGAGGCCCACGGACACGACGCCTAAGTTCGGATGCAACGTGGTAAAAGGATAGTCAGCGACCTTGGGCCGCGCGGCAGAAACGGCTCGGATCAAGGTGGATTTGCCCGCATTGGGAAGCCCCAGCAAGCCCACATCGGCGATCAACTTCAGCTCCAGTTGCAACTCGCGCTTCTCGCCCGGCAGCCCCAAGCCTGATTTGCGCGGCGTGCGATTGGTGCTGGATTTGAAGCGCGTATTGCCCCATCCGCCCTTACCGCCTTTGGCGACCAGCAGCGTCTGGCCTTCGACCGTCAGATCGCCCAAGGTCTCGCCGGTGTCCTTGTCGGTCACCACCGTGCCGATCGGAATGGACACATAGGTGTCATCGCCGCCGTGACCGGTGCAGTCATTGCCGCTGCCGCTCTCGCCGTTTTGACCTCTATAGGTACGGGAAATGCGAAAGTCCGCGAGGGTGTTCATGCCCTCGACCGCTCTCAAGTAAACGCTGCCGCCGAGACCGCCATCGCCGCCGTCGGGGCCGCCGAAGGGCACAAATTTTTCGCGCCGGAAACTCACACAGCCGCGGCCGCCGTTGCCGGCCTGTACCTTGAGTTTGGCTTCGTCGACGAATTTCATAGAGGTTTCGCAAAAAATTAAGGGGGCGCGGTTGCCCTGCCCCCTTCGATTCTATGGCGCGCCTAAAGCCCGCCCGAATGCGTTACTTTCGAATGACGTTGACGTAGGTGTGTTGCTCGATGCCCTTGACGCGAAATTCCACCGTGCCGTGAGCCTTGGCGAACAGGGTGTGATCGGTACCGATGCCAACGTTGACGCCGGGACGATATTGGGTGCCGCGCTGACGGATCAAAATGTTGCCCGCGAGCACATCCTCACCGCCGAACTTCTTGACGCCCAATCGCTTGGAATGCGAATCGCGGCCGTTGCGAGTACTGCCACCAGCTTTTTTGTGTGCCATATAATAGTCTCCGACTTTTAAGCGACGATCGAAGTGATCTTCACATCGGTATAGGGCTGCCGATGAGTCTTCTCGCGCTTGTAATGCTTGCGGCGGCGAAACTTCACGATTCGCACCTTGTCGCCCTTGCCATGACCTTCGACCGTCGCGGTCACCTTGGCGGTGCCGACATACGGAGCCCCGATGGTGACGGATGACCCGGCGCCGACCAACAGAACCTGATTAAATTCGACGCTCGCACCCTGGTCCGCATCGAGCTTCTCGACACGCACCACGGCACCTTCTTGGACGCGGTACTGTTTACCGCCCGTGGCGATCACGGCATACATTGTTGCAACTCCGAGGGCGGCCGATGGGGCCGCAAAAGAGCCGCGAATTGTATCGGGTGGGGGCCGGCGGGTCAAACCAGCCTGCATTTGCGCAAAAGGGGGGATGAAAGGGCACAAATGGCATTTCTATATACATGGCCATTTCCATAATGTTTCTGCCCTATCCTAGTTCGTCGCTACGCCCGCCGCGCAGCACCAACCCATGGCGTGCCTCCGAGGGCGGCGCCCCAGTCCGACCGATCTTAGGTACCATGGTGCATTCTTTGGGCGCGGCATGACACTAGAACAGATTCGTGGATTGGTAACCGCTGATTTCGAGGCCGTCGATCGGGTCGTCAAACAGCGTTTGCACAGCAAAGTGGCTTTGGTTGACCAGGTCGCCACTTACATCATTTATGCCGGTGGCAAACGCCTGCGCCCGCTGCTGGTGCTGCTCGCGGCGCGCGCGTGCGGGCATTCGGGCGAACAGCACGTCGATGCGGCTGCCATCATCGAATTCATCCACACCGCCACGCTGCTGCACGACGATGTCGTGGACGAATCGTCCCTGCGCCGCGGTCGCGATACCGCCAACGAGGTGTTCGGCAATGCTACCAGCGTTTTGGTGGGCGATTTTCTCTACTCCCGCGCCTTCCAGATGATGGTGACTCTGGACCGCATGCGAATCATGCAAATTCTGGCCGATGCCACCAATGCCATCGCCGAAGGCGAAGTGCTGCAGCTCATGAACGCCCGCGACCCCAATACCACCGAAGCGCGTTACATCGATGTCATCCGGCGCAAGACCGCGCGGCTGTTCGAAGCCGGCGCGCAAATTGCCGCGGTTTTGAGCGACGCCACGCCGGCGATGGAAGAATCTCTGGCCCTGTACGGTCGTCACATTGGGACCGCTTTCCAGTTGGTCGACGATGCGCTCGATTACCAGGCCGACGAAGCCAGTCTCGGGAAGCACCTTGGAGATGACCTGGCGGAGGGCAAGCCCACCCTTCCGCTGATCTACGCAATGCAGCACGGGAACGAAACCCAGCGAACCATGATCCGCCATGCCATCGAGAACGGCGGATTGGTCCATTTGGAAGAAATCACGCGTGCCGTTGCAAGCCTTGGGGGGCTTGCGTACACTGCGCGCCTCGCTCAATGCGAGGCAGATCAGGCGCTTGCGGCCCTGGCGCCCCTTCCCGAGAGTGCATTTAAAGAAGGTTTGAGCGAACTGGCGAAGTTCGCAGTAGCGCGTAAGAACTGAATCGGCGGCCGATTTCGGGGTGTAGCTCAGCCTGGTAGAGCACTACGTTCGGGACGTAGGAGTCGCAGGTTCAAATCCTGTCACCCCGACCATTGATTTCATTTGATATTTTCCCAGCGGACAACGCTTAGGGTCCACCCACAATTCTACTCAGGAGCGATTTAGGGGCAATCCTGTAGGGGGTTCGGTTCGGGTATTAATAGACTCACTTACGTTGTAGTGGTGCTATTATTACCCACTATGAAAAGCCGAGATCTAGATACAGCACTGAAGGTTTTCCGC
>Ga0210398_10001601_pt1 | contig 23070 bp, 22 predicted proteins | sample IncBWC4OmetaG_FD_161047 | JGI IMG/M metagenome (GOLD analysis project Ga0210398, IMG submission 161047) | Forest soil microbial communities from Barre Woods Harvard Forest LTER site, Petersham, Massachusetts, United States - Inc-BW-C-4-O | ecosystem: Environmental > Terrestrial > Soil >...
CAGCTCAGTTCCACCCGGGAACGGAGTCTTGCGCGAGGTCGGGATATGCGTGTGCTCGGGAAAGAATATCGACTCGAAGCCGCGCTCCTCCGCCGCAATAGCCAATTCGACCGGCTGGATCGCATAATCAGTAGGAAACATGAATAGTCCGAAATCGGCCATTGCGATTACTCCTCGATTACTAGTCCAATAGCGAATTCAATTGTCAGTTTAATAGTCAGTTCCGGGTTGAGCGAAGTACAGTTCCCGGCATCGCGCCGGAATGCTTGCCGCGCTCATATAGTAATTGCCCGTTGACAACGGTGTACTCGATTCCCTGCGACGGCATCACCAGCCGCTTTCCTCCGCCCGGCAGATCACTGCGCATCTGCGCGCGCTTCGCCGAACCCACTTTCTCGGGATCGAAGATGGCCACATCAGCCGCGAGGCCCTTCTTGAGGCGTCCACGATCTTTGATGCCGAAGAAATCCGCCGGCTCCGTAGTCAATCGCTTTACTCCTTGCTCGAGCGTCAGCGCCTGCTTCTCACGCACCCAATGCCCGAGGAGATAGGTGCAGTAGCCCGCATCGCACAGCATGTTGACGTGCGCGCCGCCGTCGGAAAGCCCGACCAGCGTGCGATCATCCTTGATCAGACGCTCGATACCGCTCTCGTCGAACTGCGCCATCGTATACTGGATGTTGAGATCGTCTTCGAGTCCGAGATCGATGTAGGTATCGAGCGGGTCAGCGCCGCGCTCCTCGGCGATCTCGGCGATGGTCTTGCGCTCGAGGCCCTTCATCGCGGGATTGGTGACTTCGAGTACCTCGACGCGATGCCACTTGCCCGCGAACAGGCGCGGCTTTTTCATCTCCTCGCGCCAGCGATTGCGCCATCCCTTGTCGCGATAGATTTCCTTCTGCTTTTCGGGCGGCTGATTGAAAATCGGATTCCATGATTCGGTATCGGCGAAGGTGAACGGGTCGCGCAGATTCATTTGCACCACGAACGGCTTCGGCAGCACCTGCGGCACGCCTCCGCGCCGGATGATGGGCTCGAGGCGGCGCATCGTCTCGGCGCTAACTTCGGGATGCTTGGGCTGACTCGACATGCCGAGCCACGTCACCGGCCGCGTACTCTCGTTCACCAGGAAGCCGAGCAAGTCCTCTTCCTCTTCGGAAACGCGACCGGCGCGCCGTGTCAGCGCCACCTCGATGACACCCTTGCCGAGCTCGCGCAGCGTGCCCGCGTAGGCTTTCAGCTCGTCGCGACTGGCAAGCCGACACGCGAGCGGACGTCCGTGAAATCCGATGTGCTGCGGCAGCGTCGTGGTCGACCAACCGAACGCGCCGGCGGCGACGGCCTCCTTAATGAGCGCGGCAATCTGCGCGGTTTCGGCAGGCGTCGCCTCGCGCTCCATCGATTCTTCGCCGAGCACGAAATGGCGAAACGGCGTGAGCGGCGCCATGAAGCCAAGATTGATTCCGCTGCCGCGCTTCTGCGCCGCGTTCATGAACTGCGGAAACGTCTCCCAATCCCAGGTAATGCCCTTGTTGAGCGCGTCGTAGGGAATCGCCTCGACGTTGACGAGGTCCCACGCCGCGACGTCATGCACCTCGGGCTTGCACGGCGCGATGCCGACGCCGCAGTTGCCCATCACCACCGAAGTCACGCCATGCCAACTGGTGCAGGTGACCAGGGGATCCCAGCAGATCTGCGCATCGTAATGAGTGTGCGGATCGATGAAGCCGGGCGCGACAATCAGGTCAGACGCATCGATGGTGCGCTTGGCCGGCTCGGTAACGCTGCCGATTTCCTCGATCCTGCCGTTCGCGATCGCAACGTCAGCGCGAACGCGCGCGGCGCCGGTGCCATCGACGACGGTGCCATTTTTGATAATCAAGTCATAGGCCATGACGATTTCCTTCTAGTTGAGATCCATTCGATACAATTTGGCCGCATTGTCACAGGTCATCTTGCGGGTGACGTCGGCGGGAATGCCGTCGAAATCCTTCGCGATGACGCTGAGCGAATTGGGCCAAGTCGAATCGGCGTGTGGAAAATCTGAGGCCCACATGTAGTTGTCCGCCCCGAAATAACGCCAGGTCATCGGACCGATCATGTCGTCCTGAAAAGTGACCCACACATTGCGGCGCACATATTCGCTCGGCTTCAGCTTGAGGCCGACCTTGTCCCACATCACGCCGAATTTTTCATAGACGTGGTCAAGGCGATACATGAAATGCGCGACCCACCCGCTGTCGTTCTCGGCCGAGACAACCTTCAGCGCGGGAAAACGATCGAGGACGCCGCCGAAGATCATCTGTTGCAGCGACTTCTGGACCGAATGCACCGCGCCCATCGCATTGAGGAGAAACGGCGCGGGGCCGCGCGAGTCATCGCCGGCATCGAGCATTGAACGCTCCGGCTTGCCGTCGGGTCGGGCCTTCGCGGTGTTCTCTTTCTTGCCGGTGACGACGTGGAGCGAGAGCGGCATGCCGAGTTCCTGCGCGGCAGCCCAGAAGGGATCGTAATCCGCCGCAAAGTAGGGCTTCTCCCGCGGCGGCGAGCCCCAGATCATCGCGCCACGCAGACCGAGCTTTGCGCATCGTTCGAGCTCGCGCGCACCTGCCGCCGGATCCTCGAGCGAGATGAGCGCGATCGGATACAGGCGCTTGCGATCGTGCGACGCGTACTCGTTCACCCAGTCGTTGTACGCGCGAAAGCAAGCCTGCTGCAGCTCGGCATCATCGAGGCCGAACAGCGACATGCCGAGCGTGGTGTAAATGACCTCGGCGGAAACGCCGTCGACGTCCTGATCCTTGAGGCGCTCGACCGGATCCCATCCCGAGGGGCGTGCGGCCTCGTAGCCCTTCTTCAAATGTTGTTTGAGATCGTCACCACTTTTTCCGATACCGAAACCACCGGCGACCGGAAACGGGCGCACTCCCGGCGCGGAGAATAAATGTCCCTTGGAAGTTTCGACGACACGAGGCGCCTTGTCGCGCAGTTTCGCATCCAGGCGTGAGGTCCAGAGATCGGCGGGTTCCATCGCGTGAGAATCGGCCGAAATTACACGGTTCGAGGCCATAGGGGTCCTCCTCCTTGCAGCGGCGTTTGATCTCTCTATCGCAATTCAGCGGGAAGATAACAAGGAGAAAGAGGAGGAGGGGAACCAGACAAAACATCATGGCACTTTTTGTCTGGTTGGTTCCGTCATTTGACACATGCGTACGCATGTGTTAGGATGTTGTTATATGGAGTCGCGCGATAGTATTGGACGAAGGCGGCAGCCGGATCAGAACCGCGGGTTGCGGCCGCTGTTTCCCAGACTGCCGACAACTTTCGCGTCGCGTGCGGTCCGCATTGCGATGACGAGGCCGGCGTGGAATCGCCTCGATACCTTGACTGCGGAACGCGCGCATGAAACCCGCCCGCGCGCGCTCGGCGAGGTCATCGAGACCTTGCTCGCGCACTTCGATACTTCTTCCGCCGTTCCACCCTTAGTCTCATTGCAATCACAGGCGCTAACCGCCGCGGATTGGCAGGCCTGGCAGATTCAAAAAGAGCGCGCGCTACTCCCCGCATCGCAGATTCACTAAACGAGAGCAAAGGAGGAGAAATGTCATCTTTAAAAAATGCGCCCTCGGCCGAATTGGCCGAGCGAGGACGCTCGCTCATCGACTGGTCGGAACACAGGATGCCCGCGCTGTCGTATCTGCGTGGCGAGCTCGAACGCAGCCGGCCGCTGGACGGAATCCGCATCGCCGGTTCGCTCCATCTGACTCCCGAAACCGGCGCGCTCGCGCGATGCCTCAAGGGCGCAGGCGCTTCGCTGGTGCTATGCGGTTCCAATCCGCTCAGCACGCGCGATGAGATAAGCGCCGCGCTCTCGCTCGACGGCATTCTGACCTATGCCAGCTACGGCGAAACGCGCGAGAGCTACTACGACAACATGCGTCTGGTGGCAGAGACACGGCCGGAGATCGCCCTCGATGACGGCGCCGATCTGATCACGTTCATCGCGCAGAACGATCGCTCGCTTGAATTTATCGGCGTCGAACAAACGACTACCGGTGTGATGCGCCTGCGTGCGATGGCGCGCGACGAGGCACTGCCCTGCCCAGTAGTCGCGCTCAATGATGCGCCGCTGAAACAGGAATTCGACAATCTTTACGGCACCGGCCAGAACACCATCGATGGAATTCTGCGCGCGACCAATATTCTGATCGCGGGCAAGACCGTGGTGGTGGCCGGTTTCGGATGGGTCGGGCGTGGGATCGCGCAGCGGATGCGCGGGCACGGCGCGAACGTGATCGTGACCGAGGTCAACTCGACCCGCGCGCTACACGCCTACTATGACGGTTACCGGGTGATGCCGATTGAAGACGCGATCCGGCTCGGCGATCTCTTCGTGACCGCGACCGGATGCCGCGATGTCATCGGCGCGGAGGATTTCGCGCACTTGAAGGATGGCGCCATCCTCGCCAATTCGGGTCATTTCGATGTCGAGGTCAATGTCGCGAGCCTGGATCGAATCGCACCGAGGAAAACTGCGATTCGTTCGAATTTGATGCAATACACATTGCCGAACGGCAGGAAAATTTTCCTCCTCGCGCAGGGGCGGCTGGTTGGTCAGAGCGCTGCCGAAGCGAGTCCCGCCGATGTGATGGATCTCACCTTCACGCTGATGGCGATGACGGTTGAATGGATTGCACAAAATCGCGACGAGTTGCGCGAGCGGCGCGTGAAGCTGCCGCCGCCGGAATTTACCGAACGCGTGGCGCAATTAAAACTCCATGCGCTGGGGCTGCGTCACGATAGTTGGACGCCCTCGCAACGGGAGTACGTCGAGTCGTGGGCGCACGGCACCTGAACCACGAAAAAATCGGGGCCGCAATCGCGACCCCGATCCATCAATCCCGCACCATCATCTAATGGGTGCGCTGATAGCGGTCCTCGCGATGGATGAAACTGTACGGGTGCGATTTCCATTCCTGGCGCGCAACCGGATGTGTATTGAGGAATTCTTGCAGCCCCGGATGGCTGTCCACGTATTGGCGATTGTCGACCAGACGCGGGTCGGCATTCAGCTGCTGCTCCACTTCGGGATGCTGATCGAGGTAGTGATCGGTGCTCGCCAGCGGATGCGCGCCGGATCCGTTTTCGAATCGATTACGTTTCCACTCGTCGCTCATGAAGCGATCCGGATGCTGTTGTAGTTCGGTGCGCACCCCCGGGTGCGCAGCGAGATAGCTGTCGAGGCCGGGATGAGTCGCGAGGTAGTTTGGATTGTCGACTAGCCGGGGATCGTGGCCCAATTGGCGCGCAACTTCCGGATGCTCGTCGAGATAGCCGTTGTCAAAGCGAGCCACCTCGCCGCCGGTGATACCCGCGTTGGGGCCTGAATACTGCGCCATCGCCGCGCCGGCAAATACGCCGCTGAAAATCAAAGCCGCGGTGAAAGTTGTCATTGCTCGTTTCGCTTTGAGTGAACGTTTCATGGCTGTCCTCCTGAGAGTAAACCCTGCGAAGTCCGTTGTTGATTGGTTGAGTATTTGTTCTGTGGCGCCGTTAGTGGCGAACCGCATACAGCAGGATTCCGGTGCCTTGCGCCAGATGGCCTACGCTGGAGGCCACACTCGCAGTGGTGCGCCAAGCCTGGTTACTCTGATTGGCGAGATGATCTTCGAGCTGCATTTTTTGCTCCGGGCTAAGCGAGCTGTAGGGGGCGTTGTAATAGCTGGGCGCGTATTGCTGCGCGCTCCCCTGCGGATCGTACGCGGCACATCCAGCGATCGAGCTCATCGCCAGCACCACGACCGTGTAACTGATGACGACCCTCGGCTTCCGGTGATTCATTCGATCCTCCTGCTTTCGGTGCGTTGGACGCAGGCGGGAACCGATCCGTTTACATCGGCGATGAAGGTCGAAATATGCAGAGAAGCGCAGATAAATGCGCGGTAAAAAATCTCTAAGTTTGTTGGTAAACGAAATGCACGATAGTTTCGTCCTACGGGTCGCGGAGGATAGCATCGCGGTACGGTCGATGCGCTTTTCGCTTCCGCTTCGCTCGGCGAAGCGCGAATAATCGGCCGAATCCGTGAGGGAGCGGATCGGTTTTGGCGGAGCAGTCGGATGAGGAATTGTGCCAGAAAGTCGCAAATGGCGACGCACCGGCATTCGAGCTTCTGGTCGAGCGGCACCAGGCGCGCGCCTACCGCCTCGCCTGCTCGATCCTGGGCAGTGAATCCGACGCCCGCGACGTATCGCAAGACGCCTTCATCCGGCTCTACGAATCCGCCAATCGATTCGACGGACGCTCGCGGTTCTCGACCTGGTTCTATCGGGTCCTGGTCAACCTGTGCATCGATCACAAGCGGCGTGACAAATGGTGGCGGAGGCTGGTCCCGCTTTCCGGTCCAGGCGATGATCCGGACGCGCCCGGAATCGATCCTGCTTCGACCGAACCCGGACCCGAGGTTGCCGCGATGCTCGGGCAGTCGACGCTCAAACTGGGCGCGGCGCTTGATCACCTGTCGCCCCATCAGCGCATCGCGGTCTTGCTGCAGGCGCAGGAGGGGCTGTCGAGCCGGGAGATCGCCGAAGTGCTCAAGTGCTCGGAAAATACGGCGCGCGTGCATATTCATCGCGGCCTCACGCAGCTAAAGAAGATCCTCAAGGACGCTTAGGCAAGGATAAAATGTCTGCCACGCATCCCGAAATTGACCTGGTTCCATTTTTTCGCGGCGAATTAAACGCCGCGGAGCGGGACCGCGTGCAGCATCATCTCGATGGATGCGGGCAATGCCGCAAATCGATCGGCGCGCTGGCGGCGACCCTGCAGCAGGTTTCGGCGCACCTGGAGGAATTGCCGACGCCCGAATGGAGCGCGTACCGGCGCGAGCTGCGGCTCAAACTTGCGCGGCGGACCGAGACGCGATCGCGATGGTGGCGGCCGGGGTTGGTGTGGGCCTCGCTCGCAACTGCGAGTCTGGGTATCGCGGCACTGATTCTCGCGCTTACGATGCGGCCGGTGTCGTCGCCAGGCATAACGCCTCAAGTAGATCAGCTCGCGATGGAGCAGGCGCCCGAGACCGTCGATGTGGGCCTGCTGCGCGACTATCCGGTAGTGGAAAAGCTGGACCTGCTGGAAGACTACGACGTCATCGAGCGCCTCGACCAACTGCCTGCGGCCCAACATAACCATGACACACGGTCGTAACTTGATTACGACGATGCTCCTCGCGGCCGTGATCATCTTGACCAGTAGCCGCGCATCCGACGCTCAGGATCAATCGCCATCGCCGCGAATGTTGCTGAACCTCGACCTGTTCACCGCGCCGCCCAGTGACAAACCATCCGGCCCGGCCAACGCCGCCGGCACCTCGACGCTCGAGCAGCTTCGGGCGCTCAGGGCGATGGGCTATCTCAACGCGGATGGCCCGCCGCCTGACGATGATGATTCTGCCGAGGCGAGCGACACGCCCAAGCCGATAGAGCAGAAGAGCCAGGGGGCGCAGCAATGATGCGACGCATGGCGGCAATCATTGCAATGTTGGCGATGCTCGTCACGCTGGCGATGTCGGTCCCTAGAGCGCTCGCGCAATCGTCCGGACCTGGAGTGCCGACCAATGGGGCCGAAGCTGCCTTCATCCATGAGCATCAGGATCAATGGTCGCAACTGACGGATGATCAACGCGAAACCGTTCTGCGGAACTATCGGCAGTGGCAGAGGATGAGTCCCGAGCAGCGCACCGCGGCGCAGAATAATTTCAACGAGTTTCGCCGGCTGCCGCCGGAAGAACGCCAGCGCGCGCTCGAATCACTGCGCCGGTGGAGGACTCTACCCGAGGCGCGGCGGCAGCAACTTCGCCAGGCCTATGGACGATTTCGAAATTTGCCGCCTCAGCAGCGCGATCAAATCATGCGGCGCTACCAGCGTTTCCAGCAATTGCCACCGGCGCAGCGTCAGCGCGTGCTCAACAACTATCGGCGATGGCAGCAGATGACGCCCGATGAGCGCCAGGAGACTCGCCGCCAGTTGAATCAGATGAAGCCGAACCCCAATCATCCGGCGCGGCGCCGTTTCTGGCATCTGTGGTGACGCCCAGCTAAGTGACCACACCCGCGACGCGAAGGTCGGCGGCCGCTTGCGCGGAAATTCCGAGCTCGCGCAAAATCTCGTCAGTATGCTCGCCGAGCAGCGGCGCCGGACGATGGAGTCCCGCCGGCGTGGCCTCGAAGCGCGCGGCGGGGCGTGGCTGGCGCATCGCGCCGGCGTGCGGATGCTCGGATTCGACGATCAATTCGTTGGCCGCGACTTGCGCGTCGCGCAGGACTTCCTCGCGGCTAAGCACCGGCGCGCAGGGAACATCTTCGGCCTCGAGACGCGAGAGCCATTCGGCTGAGGCCCTGGTCCGGAGAATCTCGGCGGTCAACTCGAGGCGCTCACCGACATTTCTAATTCGCGCCACGACGGTGTTGAAACGCGCATCGTCGATCCACTCAGGGCGGCCCAGCGCCCTCGCGAGGCCCTGCCATTCGGCATTCGAGTTCGCACCGGTCGTGATGAAGCCATCGGCGGTTTCAAAAATCAGATCGCGCGATGTGGCGCGCGCGGGCTGCGCGCTCGACGAGATGAAAGTGTGACTCGCCATGCCCTCCGGCCATAGAAACGCGATGACCGCATCGAGCATCGCGAGCTTCACGTGCTGACCCTCGCCAGTGCGTTCGCGCGCCAGCAACGCCGCGGTTATTGCTTGCGCCGCAGTGAGCGCGGTGACTTTGTCCGGAATGATGAGGCGCATCATTTGCGGTCTGCCGGTCTTGTAATCGGCCTGAATCGCGGCGAGCCCCGACAGCGCCTGGATGACGGGATCGTAAACGCGCTTCGCGACGTAGGGTCCCTTCTCGCCGAAACCGCTGATGGAAACATAAATGAGATCCGGTTTGATGCGCCGCAGATCGTGCTCGCCGATGCCCATTCGGTCGGCAGTCCCGGGACGGAAATTCTGCACGAACACGTCGGCGCCGGCGATCAGATGCTTCAACACCGCGAGTCCGCGATGATCCTTCAGGTCGATCGCGATCGATCTCTTATTGCGGTTGATGACAGCGAAGGTCGGCGGTATCCCGCGCTTGTTGGCGCCCATCGCGCGCGTCAGGTCGCCAATTCCCGGAGGTTCGATCTTGATGACATCGGCGCCCTGGTCGCCCAGCATCATGGTCGCCATCGGACCCGACAACATTTGAGTAACGTCGATGATCCGATAGCCGCTCAGCGGACCCTTACTGTTAGTTGAATCGGTCAGCATAACGGTTATGCCATCGCTATCACGGAGGCGCTTCGGCACTCAACGGACGAACGTCTCGCGCGTATACTGAGCTGCGATGCGCGAGCGACCGAACATTGTGCTGATCGTGGCCGACGACATGGGGTACGGCGATTTCGGCTGCTTCAACTACGGCGCCTCGAAAACCCCGGTCCTCGATCAACTCATCAATGAGAGTCTGTGTTTGACCCAGCATTACTCGGCGTCGCCGGTTTGTGCGCCCGCGCGTGCCTCGCTGCTGACCGGCCGCTATCCGCATCGCACCGGTGTCATCGATACGCTGGAGACGCGCGGCCTCGATCGGCTGGCGCTGCGCGAGCGCACCGTCGCGGATTGCTTGCGGCAAGCAGGTTACGTGACCGGGCTGGTGGGCAAATGGCACAACGGCGCGTATGACAATCGCTATCATCCGAACCGCCGCGGCTTCGACGAATTCGCGGGATTTTGCGGTGGATGGCAGCCCTACTGGAAATGGCAACTCGATCGCAACGGCTCGCTCTCGCGCGGCGACGGGCGCTATCTGACCGACGTTTTCACCGACGAGGCGGTCGAGTTCGTCCAGCGCCATCAGAGCGAGCGCTTCTTTTTGTATCTGGCTTACAACGCACCGCATTTTCCATTCGAGACGCGCGCTGATGACCTCGCACTGTTCCACGATTCCGACAACTTCACCCTCGCCGTGCGCCGCATCTACGCGATGATTCGATGCATGGATCGCGGCATCGGGCGGGTGCTCGAAGTGCTCGATCGCGCCGCCATCGCCGAAAATACCATCGTGCTTTTTACCAGCGACAATGGTCCCCAGTTCGGCGGCAAGGGCGAGATGTGCAGCGACAGATTCAACTGCGGTTTTGCAGGGTCGAAATTGCTGGTCTACGAGGGCGGCATTCGGCTGCCGATGGTGATTCGATGGCCCGCCGGTCTCGAGGGACGCCGTCAAATCCACGACATGGTCCATCTTACCGATTGGCTGCCGACGCTGATGGCGCTCGGGGGCGCAACACTGCCGCTCGATTTGCACATCGATGGAGTCAACCTGGCGCCGATCCTTCAGGGCGATCGCGCCAAGATCGACCCGACGCGCTTTTGGCAATGGAATCGGTATACGCCGGTCGGCGAATGCAACGCGGCGATGCGCGACGGGAATTGGAAGCTCGTGCGGCCGGCGATTAGCGAATTGATGGCGGTAAGCCGCGAAGATCTCGCGATGGACGCCGAGTCAAAATACCATCCGCAAAAATATACCGAGATAGTGGGTACGCCTTCGCCTGAACGATCCTCATATACGGTGCCGCCCCCTCAGCTTTTCAATCTCAGCAGCGATCCTTTGGAGCGAAATAACCTCGCGAACCTTTATCCCGAACGCGTTTCGAAGATGACGAAGCAACTCGCCGCATGGTTTGAGGAGGTCGAGCTTGAGCGCCGTACCATCAACGATTAGTCACTGGCGATCCGGTTGGTTCGCGATAATTTTCCTGACTGGCTATTCGATCGCAACCGCAAGTGCATATCCGGGCGACGCGCAATCTACTACTGCACTGGCTATTTCGAGCGACTCGAGCGAAATCGGATTCGATGATTTGGGTTTCTCATCCGAATTGCACAAGGTGTTAGTTCCCGCCGGACGAACCGGCAAACTGGTTCTCATCGATCCAGTTTCCCGCAAGCTGGAAGAGATCGGCGGATTCTCGTCGCAGAGCTATGTCGGCGGGGACAAGGGCCAGGGAGTGACCTCGGCAGCGGTGGGGCGCGGCGCGATTTTTACCGCCGATCGAAGTGAGAAGACGCTGGACGTGGTCGACCCCGCTTCGAAAACCATTCTGTCGAAAACCAAACTGGCATCGGGCCCCGACTATGTACGTTATGTCGACCCGACCAACGAAGTCTGGGTTACCGAACCGCACGCCTCGCAAATCGAGATCTTTTCGCTGCCCGAGCATGGTCTGCCGGAGCCGAATCACGCCGCCATCATCAAGATCGCCAATGGCCCGGAATCGCTGGTGATCGACGGCGCTCGTGGTCGCGCATACGCGAACCTATGGACCGACACCACGCTCGCAATTGATCTGCATAGACGCGCGGTCATCGCGCAGTGGAAAAATGGATGTCAGGGCTCGCGCGGTCTAGCGCTCGACGCTATGCGCGGTTTCCTCTTGGTCGGGTGCAAAGAAGGCAAATTGGAGACGCTCAGCTTGAAGGACGGACACCATCTCGGGGAGGCAAGTTCCGGCGATGGGGTCGACATCATCGCATACGCGCCCAGCTTGCATCATGCGTATTTGCCTGGCGCGGCGAGCGCGACGATGGTTGTGATCGGCATCACGGCGGAGGGACGGCCGACCATTCTCGCAACCGTGCCAACGGCGAGGGCTGCTCATTGTGTGACCGCCGACGACCTCAACAATGCCTATGTTTGCGATCCGCGAAAGGGTCAGTTGCTGATTTTTCACGATTCCCTTCCCGCCACCTCGCAATAGGTGACCTCATGGTCACTACCGAGTGCGGCGTGAATCGAATTTGTAGAGGCGGCGCATCGTCTCAAGCAATGGAGCCAGCACAACCCGGCTCATCTTCCACCTGCACCTGGAGACACCTATGCCTACGATACTTCTCGTCATTTTAATCCTGCTCGTGATCGGTGCGCTGCCTGTCTATCCGTACAGCGCGGGCTGGGGCTACTACCCAAGCGGCGGCGCGGGCCTCCTGCTGGTGGTCTTGATCGTCTTACTCCTTGCCGGCCGTATCTAGGTCCCAACCATGAAATCATTGATACCGCTAGGCGCAATTCTCGCGATTGTCGGACTGATTCTGCTCGCGTACCCATTTTTCACCACGCAGCAAACCAAAGACGTGGCTGACCTTGGCCCGGTACACGTCCAGGAAAATGAGCAACAGACTCATATGATTCCGCCCATCCTGAGCGGCGGCATCCTCGCGGTCGGTGTGGTACTGCTGGCGGGCGGATTGATGAAGAGCGAGTAGTAGCGTTTCAAACCGGGCGGCGACGCGATTGACGGCGTCGCGAACGGCGCGCCGGTTTGTCATCGGCCAGAACACGCGCCCGCGAGGCGTCGTCTTGCGCCGCGGCGGCCTGGATCACGTTTTTCGACCGCCGTACTGCCAAATGGGCAAGCCCGACCGCGCCCGCCATCCGCGCGAGTTGGCCGAGGTTGCGTTGCCCGGCCGTTAGCGCCTCATAGATCCGCTCCTGCGCCGGCTCCAGATTAGGCTCCAGATCGAGCTTGCGCGAAAGCGCGATGAGGTCGAGCGCGTGATTGGCCGAGGTTCGCGCCGGGCGCTCGACGGCTTTGTTTACCAGGTCATTGATCATCGCGGCAAAACTTTCATTGGCGAGGGTCTTATCGATTTTGTAACCACGCTTCGCCACCAGGTTTGCGATCTCGATAGCTCCCCTGTATGCGTGCGAATCATGGCTGCTTTGTTGCCGAGCTATTTCGCGAGCGAACCGGCGCCTCAGCGTGAACTCGGTAAGCTGCCGAAACTGCGGCGGCGCTTCGAAACCGGTGTCCTGCAGCATCTCGACCACGCGGTCGTACTCCTCGTAGAGGCGCGCGAACTCATCGGTGAAGCCGTCGAGCACTTCACCGAAAATCGTTTCACAGATGGCGAGCCGTCCGTCGGGCAGAATATCTTCGAGACTGAACTCGTCGCGGCCAAACTCTTTCTGCACCACGCGAATAATGGCGGGAAGCGGTGCGTTGGGAAATTTCGCCCACAGCTTTTCGTTGGCCGCGCGAATCATGTCGGGGTCTGTGGTTTCCGCTAGTGCGCAATAAAAATCCACCCCGCCGAAATGAAGCGCCGCCCAGGCGTACTCATCGTGCTTCCCGATAATGGAATTTCGCAGCATCGCGCGGCCGGTCGCGAGCGCGATCTTGCCGGTCTTCTCGTGCCGTAAGTCTTCTTCGCGGCAAAAGTAGTCGCCAATCCAGGTTTCCGCGTTGGCATGATTGGCCAGCCGCGAAATCGCCAGGTGCGCCGCGATCCTTTTCGGCGTCACCCGGGCCGCGGGAACGAAGCGGCGGAACACATCGGCGCCATTGCCCATCTCTCCGATATTGCTTTTCGCTTCGGCGAGCACTTCGAGGAAACGCTGGCGTGGAGCGCGCACGCCGAGATGCTCCATCAAGTCCATCACGTGACCCGCGTACTTCATGGTCTGGACGGTTTCGATGCCGGAGAGCTCGTTGAAGAACCATCCGCAGCTGGTGTACATCAGCATCGCGTTGCGTTGCATCTCGAGCAGGGTCAGCGCGCGCACGCGAGCGGCGCTGTCGAGCTTGTCGCGTCCGTGACGCGCGAGGAAGCTATCGTGGGCGGCGGCGCGATCGAGGACCACCTCGATGAAATCGTCGCGCGCCCCCCATGGATCGCGAAAAAGGCGGGCGCCGATTTCCTCGAAGGTAATCACGCACTCATCGCGCAGGAAATCGAAGGCCGCGCGCAATGGCGTCCGCCATTCCTGATTCCAGCCCGCCTCGCCGCCAGTGCTGCATCCGCAATTGCGTTGCCATCTGCCGACGCCGTGAACGCAGCTCCACGCGGTACCCTTGCCATCGGGCCCGGTCTTGATTTCGACCGCGTCGCGCGGCGGGTGACGCGCGAGGAAATCGCCGTAGTTGGTGACCTCGATGCCGCGCCGCGCCGCTTCCACTTCAAGTGCATAGGCGAGGCAGCGGTCGCCGAATTTAAAATGATGCCCGTAGCTCTCGCCGTCGGTGGCAACGTTCACCAGCTCGGCGTCACCCGCGCCGCGCACCAGCCGCTCCAGCAGCGCTTCGCTGGAATGGAGCAGGTTCTCGAATGCGATTCCGCGCGCGATACCGTCATCGTAAAAGAAGATCGCGATCGAGCGTCCCGAGCCGTCGCGGTGAAAACACTGGTAGGGCTTGCGCGGGTCGATACTGCCGTCGGCGACGTTTTTCCATTCGACGACGTTGCCGCTGGTCGCCAGCGGCCGAACCTGCTCGGCCTGATGCGGCGAGAGAATCAGATATCTCATCCCGGCGTCGATGAGCGCACCGATCACCGCGTCGTTACACGCAGTCTCCGGAAGCCACATCGCGGCCGGCTCGCGTTGGAAACGATGTCTGAAGTCAGCCACGCCCCATTTGATCTGGGTGCGCAGGTCGCGTTCATTGCACAGCGTCAGGATCGCATGATTGTAGGCCTGCGCGATGGCGCCGCCGTGGCCGTCGTGGCGTTCGCGGCTCAGCCGATCAGCGGCCACGATGCGGGCGGAGGTTTCGGGATGAATCGCGTCGAGCCAGCGCATCAGCGTCGGCCCGAAGTTGAAACTCAAATTCGCGTAGTTATTGACGATGTATTCGATCTGGCCTTTGCCATTGACGATTCGCGCAAATGCATTGGGGCGATAGCACTCGGCATGGATGCGCTCGTTCCAATCATGAAACGGGCGCGCGCTTTCCTCGCGCTCGACCGCGCCGGTCCAGGGATTTTCGCGTGGCGGCTGATAGAAATGGCCGTGAATGATTATCGAGGTCACGATTTACCGCGCGTTGCCTCTCTCACTATTCACGAGGTAGACCGCCGCGCCAGCGTGAGTGAGGGTGATGTTCCGCCGTCCCGCCGCAATCCGCGCGGGGGGCGATTGCGCACCGTCCTCGCCACCGAAAAGGGCAAGCGTCGCGGGAGCAGGGAGGTCAAGCGGGATCTCGTTTTTTCGGTCGCTCAAGCTGCACACAACAATAGCGCGCTCCCCGGATTCGTCACTGCGCTCGATGGTAATCCATCGCGCATCCTGGTTGAACGCGACCGCGGTTAAATCCTTGCGGCAGTTCGACAGACACTTGTGATGTTTTCTTAGCGCGAGCAGATCGCGATGAAACTTCAGCATGTCCTGATGCCGCGGCTGCGCGAGTTGCCGCCAATCCAGTTTGGAGGTGTCGAAGGCTTCCGGCGATTGAGGATCGATGAACCCTTGGCCGAGAAAACTCGCGTACTCTTTCTTGCGGCCTTCGCTCACCGCTTTTCCCAGTTCCTGATCTGGAAAATCGGTGAAGTAGGTAAACCGTGTGGTCGCGCCATATTCCTGACCCATAAAGAGCATCGGGATATTCGGCGCGCAGATCAAAAGCGCCGCCGCGACCTTTTCCAAGCCGCGGGATGTCAACCTGATCGGCCGCTTGCCGACCAGCGCATTGGCAACCTGATCATGATTCTGGGTGGAGATCACGAACTGCTCGCCCAGACGATCTTTTGACGAGCTGCCATGGAAGCGCTTGCGAAACTTTGAAAACCGCCAGTCATAGACGAAGCCCTCGCGCAGCGCCTTGGCGAGGTCGCGCAGGCCGTCGTAGTCCTCGAAGTAGCCATGATGGTCACCGGTAAGCGCGGTGTGAACCGAATGATGAAAGGCGTCGCTCCACTGCGCATCCATGCCCCACCCGCCTTCGCTTACCGGGCGAATCACGCGCACATCATCGAGATCGCTCTCCGCGATCAGAAACGCCTGGCGCCCGCGCTTCATCGCTTCGGCGTGAAACTGTTCGCTCAACTCGGCGAGCACGTGCTTCGCGCTGAAATCGAGAATGCTGTGGACCGCATCCAACCGGAGCGCATCGACGTGATACTCGGTCAGCCAGTAGAGCGCATTCTCGATCACATAGCGGCGCATGCCGTGGCTGTATTGCCCATCGTAGTTGAGCGCCTCGCCCCACGGACTTCGGTAGCGATGGGAAAAGCACGGCATGAAATCCGGCAAATAATTTCCCTCCGGACCGAGGTGGTTGTAGACGACATCCATAACTACCGCCAGACCCGCGCGATGCGCCGCGTCGACCAGCAGCTTTAATCCGTCAGGGCCACCGTAAGTGGACTGGACCGCGTAGGGAAACACCCCGTCGTAACCCCAGTTGCGACTTCCCGGAAATTGCGCGACCGGCATTATCTCGATCGCGGTGATTCCGGTCTTGCGCAGGTGATCGAGTTTCTCGATTGCCGATTCGAAAGTCCCCACGGACGTGAAAGTGCCGATGTGAATCTCGTCGATGACGTAATCTTTGAGCGCGACTCCATACCACCCGGAATCGCGCCATTTAAATGCTTCAGGATCGATGACCCGTGAAGCACCATGCACGCCGTTGGGTTGGAATCGCGAGACCGGATCGGGTCGCTCCTTGTTTCCATCGATTACGTACCGGTAGTCTGCGCCGGGACCGATCTCTTTGATGACAGCGGAGAAAACTCCGTCCGAAGATTCCATCGGAACGACGAACTCGCGCGGTGCTGTGATGGTGACTGCCATGGTCTTCGTCAAGGGCGACCACACTCTAAATTGCACCCCGCCCGACGCCAACGGACGCGCGCCGAACTCCAGACGCCAGGGGTTCGCGATTTGCTTGGATTCAGACACAAGTTTCGATGCCTCAGGAAAGCACTTCCACGGATTTGTAGGAACTTCGTCGTCCAGATTTTCGCGCGTCAGTCGCAGAGCATCGTCACCGGCATTTGTGCGAATGCTTCATCAACTCGAAGCCGCCCGCCGGCGATCGAAATGGTCCTGCCGGTGATGACATCCCGCATTGACGCTGATGATCCCGGCTCCAACTCGATGAACGTGTTGGCCCAAACCTGCGGGTCGACCGGGAGCGGCGACGCCTCGGGAAGTTGCATGAAGAACCGGCCGCATGCGACGACCACGCGCTTGCCTTCATCGGCGCGCGCGAAGGCGACGATATGGTTGGCGCGCGGCCCCGTAACGTTCAGGGGAATATACTCGCCCCGCATGAACAGCGTGGAATGATCGCGGCGGAATTCCATCGCGCGATTGGTAAGGTACATCTTTATCGCGCCGCTGCTCAGGTCTTTCAGCAAATGACAGGTGGTCGCGACCGGGTCGCGGCGCGCGGCCTCGCGCATTCCCTTGAGCATCGCGCAACGTGACGCGTAGTCCACCGGGCGTCGATTGTCGGGATCGACGACGGTCAGCGACCACAACTCGGTGCCCTGGTAAAAGTCGGGCACGCCCGGTGCGGCGATCTTCAAGATGGTTTGGGAAAGCGCATTGAGCATTCCGGCGCGCGCGACGCGGGCGTGAAACTTCTCGAGATCGGCGACGAACTCGGTTCCTTCTTTCAGGATGGTGGATAGAAACTCGCTCAGCGCGCGGTCGTGCTCTTCATTGACATTCATCCAGCTGGTATGAACCTTGGCCTCCTTGACCGCCTTGTCCATATATAGCTGGATGCGTTTGATAAACTCCTCGCGCTGCGCGGCGTCCATCGGCGTGTCAGGCCAGATGCCGATCAGGGTTTGATAGAGTAAATATTCCTCGTTGGGATCGGGGACCTCGCTGTCCTCGATGTTTTTCCGCGCGCCGGAATTCATCTGGTACCATCGCTTGATCGCCTGCTCCCATTCGTCGGGAATCTCGGACAGTACCTCGATGCGCGCGCGGGTATCTTCGCCGCGCTTGGTGTCATGGGTCGAACTGCCCGACATCGCATCGGGCCACTTTGCGAGCCGCTCGCGATTCCACTCATGAAACGTCTCGACGCTGACGCCGAACGCGTCAGGCTCTCCACCAACCTCATTTAATGACGCCAGCGGGTAATAGCGATAAAGCGCGGTATCTTCGAATCCCTTGGCCATCACCGGCGCCGTGTATTGCTGGAAGCGCAATACAAAATCCGCGCGTGCGGCGCGCTCCACATCGCTCAGTCCCGCGGGATGTTCGAGCAGCAGCACCGACTCAATGAAATCGAAAATTGATTCGCTGACGCTGGGATTGCGCCGCTTGGCGCGCCGAATCGCGGTCACGATGTGCTGGCGGTCGGCATCGTCGACCTTGCCGGTGTCCGGACGCACATAAGAGCGATAGACCGGGAAACACGCGATCGCTTCTTCGAGCGCGTCTTCGAGGCTGCGGAGCGTGAAATCGCGCGACCATCGATGCTGTTCGGAGATCTGGTCCAGGCGGCGCGACAGCACCGCCATCTCACCCGACATCGCGGTTTGAATGATGAGCTTCTTGCTCTCATGGACGAGGTCGCGGAAATTCATCCGCGCGCCGATGAAACTGGAATAGAGCTCGCGGAAGCGTCGCTGATTCTCGCTGGCGACGAACAGTCTGCCGACCACATTCATGAATTCGTAACCGGTGGTCCCGTGTACCGGCCATGGTTGAAGCTGCTCGTGCTCGCCGAGAATTTTTTCTACCACCAGGTAAAAAGGCCGTTCCGCATCGGGCGCGCGATCAGTCCGGCGTTCGACAGCGCTGCGCTGCAATCTTCGCAAGTACTGGAGCGGATCGAGCAGGCCGTCGACGTGATCGATGCGCAATCCGTCGATAAGCCCACGCCCGATCAGCTTGAGGACCATTTCGTGGGTGGCGTCGAACACCGCGCGATTCTCCATGCGAATGGCGGCCAGCTCGTTGATATCGAAAAACCGCCGATAGTTGATCTCATCGGAGGCGACTTTCCAGAAGCTCAACCGGTAGGCCTGGTCGGCGAGCAGATTTTCCAACCGATCGAAGCTGCGGGGCTCGCCCTTGACGCCGTTGAGATTCTCCTGCGAGTCCTCGATCGCGTCACGAACGTCGGCGCTCTTTTCGTAGAGGTCGGAAATCCTGCGCCGGATGACGGGGATCTCGCGGCGGCGTTCGCGGACCTTCTTCAGGTCGGACTCAGTGCGCTCCGGCAGATGCTCGACCGCGTTGAGAATGCTTTCCAACTCCAGCACATCGGGATCGGATTCACCGAGCTTCTGGAAGAGCGCGCGCAGCGCGGGCTTCAGAATCCACTGGAGGCTGCGCGGGGCCAGCGGAAACGAATGATCGAAATAGCGGGCGCGGAACGTCCCGCTGCCATTGTCATATGCGATCTGGATTTCCTTGTTCTCCAGCACCTTGCCGTACTGCTCGCCCAGCACCGGCAGCAGAACCTTGTTAGTGAGATCGTTCTTGGGCGGGTTCCAATCGATGTCGAAGAATTCCGCGTATGGCGAACTGGGCCCGTTCTCGAGGACATCGTCCCACCATTGATTGGCAGGATCCCCGATCGACATGTGGTTGGGAACGATGTCCTGCACGATGCCCATGCCGCGCGTACGCAGCATCTGTGCAAATTTTTCGAAATCGTCTTCGCTGCCAAGTTCCGGATTCAGTACTCCATGATCGATGACGTCGTATCCATGGATGCTGCCGGGGCGTGCCTCGGTGATCGGCGACAGGTAACAATCGCTGATGCCGAGATCGTGCAGATAGCCGACCAGCCCCATCGCATCTTTGAGGTTGAATTCGCGATGAAGCTGGAGCCGATAGGTGCCGCTGGGAATTCTGGAGCTCATGTTGGTCAGGTCCTGGATGCTCCCTGGGTTGTGAGGTGCAGAACTAGTCCTCTGAATGGTATCAGTGTGGGGCGCGGAGCCGAAGATGTGCGAAGCGGGTTGCGGCGAATATTGCCGAACCTTGCGCATGCGCAAGGAGGCCTCGATGAAAACGGTGGATTTCTATTTCGACTATTCCAGCACCAACAGCTATTTTGCGGCGTTCCTCCTGCCGGATCTTTGCCGCAAGCGTGGCGCGACGGTGAATTGGTTCCCGGTGCATTCTGCTGCGTTGTTTCGCGTGACCGGCTTCGACGTAATGGCAATGACCCCGCGCAAGGCTCGCTATCTCTGGCGCGACCATCAGCGCTATGGCGAGTTTACCAGGCTCCCGTTTCGCAAGCCCAGCCGCTTTCCGATCAAAACCGCTACCGCTTTGCGCGCGACGCTGATGATCCCGAGCCTCGTCGGTGAAAATCCCGACGACTACACCACCGCGAAAATCTGCGACTTCGCCCAAGCCGTGATGCGAGCCTATTGGGAGCGCGATGCCGATATCGCTGACGCCGCCACTATCAGCCGGCTGGCCGGAGAGCTCGGGATCGATCGCGAGGCTCTGCTGGCGGCCGCCGGTTCCGATGATGCTCGTGCGCGGCTCGCCGCCGCCACCGAACGCGCCATCGCGCGCGGGGTGTTCGGCGTTCCGACTTTCGTGGTTGGAGACGAAATGTTCTGGGGCAAGGATCGGCTGGACTTCGTCGAGCGATTATTGATCGGAAGGTAACCTACATTGTGTAGGGTTTTTCCCGGCGGCCCGAGTGAAATCAGGGCGGCGCGGCATCGCGTCGCGTGCGATCGAGCGTTTTAACATCCGAAAAACATCCTCACGGCCCTATTGACTGATTGTAGGATAACTATAACAATTCGAAGTATGTCTAACGGGGTAAGCGCGAGTCGGGAATCGGCCAGGAGTGTCGCAACGCTGGCCGCGCTCGGGATCGAGCCGCTGCTGTGCGTCGAATCGGGCACCGCAACCGGCCGCGGTGCCAAACTGCACGCGCACAATTGTCTGACCTGCGGCGTCACCTTTGATTGCCGAGGAGCGGCGGAAATCGGCTCCTGCGACCCGATTTGCCAACCCTGCTACTGGATTGAGCTAGGTTCGCAACTGCGTATCTACCGGGAAGTAGTCAGCGAGCTGCAGCGCAAGCGCGTCGGAATTGAGCGTCGAGTCGGAAAAGCAGTTTGCCATCGTGCCGCCGCGCGCCGGCGCAAAATAAAAATGGACGCCAGCCTGCTGGTGGCGTTTGGAAAGGTGCATACCCAGCCCGCCGCCAAATTCGTCGCGCTGCGCCCTGAGGCCCACGGAGGAGGACCGCATGACTGACAAGATCACCCTCGGTCAGATGATTCGTGACCGCAGACGCCAACTCGAACTGACACAGGATGAACTGGCGCGGCGCATTCGCACTTCGACGCCCTACATCGGGCACATCGAGTCCGGCAAACGGCATCCCTCGGATGAAATCCTTACTCGGATGGCGGATGTTTTGGGCTTCGACCGGCGAGAGTTGTTCTTCATTGCGAACCCGACAACGCGCGCGATGCTGACGTCGAAGGCGGAGCGCACCGACCTTTCGGCCTGGGACGAATTTCGCCGCGACCAGCAATTGCATCAGCTCCATCAGATCAATACCCGCGAATTGGAGATGCTTTCACAGGTAGCGATGATGGGAGAAGTTCGCAGCTCGCGCGATTTCATCTACATCCTGAACACGATTCGGCAATCGATGGTAGTGGGAGTGTGACTTCCTTGAGTCTCGAAAGCTAGACGAAACGACTTAGAAGGGCGGAAGAGTTAAAAATATTTCGCTGCCTAAAAATAAGGCATCTTGAGGAGGATGAGCTATAGGTAGTTATCAAAGATGAAAAGAGTGTCGATTAGTTGGGGGGTGCTGTTCCCAGCTTGCCTACCATCAATTCGCGCACAAGGCGACCAACGGTAGGGGATATTGACACGTCTTTGCATCTGAGTAATTCCTAAAGTCGTTCCTATATGAGCAAACGTTCGCTATCAGCAGTCACGTCTCGCAAAGAGGTCGCCCTCAGTGGTCAACCCGATGCGTTGATGGCGCGTGAAGTTGACGGCCTCGTTTCCAAGCTCCTCACCGAGGTTAAAATCCCCTTCCCGTCGCTCGGCAAGCGCGTGTTGGGTCATCTCACCGATTTAAAGAAGGTTCTCTCCACCGATTACATGGAGCATGCGGACCTTCCCGACAAGAATCTGCTCAAAGAGCTGTCCAAAGTCGTCGATTCTGACATTAAGGGCGGTATGGCGGAATGGTATCACGCGGGCAAAAAGCCGTGGGAAGCGCCGGAACTGCTGCCGGTCCTGACCAAGTTGTTCGGCGGCCGCGAGCTCGAACTGCGTGCCGAGCCATACCTCGAGGGCGCCGGGCTCGCGCTACGCGGCTTTTTTTGCCGCGCCAACGTCGGCGCCAAAAGCAAATTCGTTATCTTCCTGAACACCGCGCATCATCCGGGCGCGGTAGTCGCAACCTTCGGCCACGAGATCGGTCACTACATCTATGGCTCGCTGGTCGGCGAACGCGCTCCGATGGCGGCCTTCCTGGAAGGAACTTTCAGCAACCATCTTCACGAAGAGGATGAACTCTTCGCCGACAGCCTGGTCGCTTTCTCCTGTTACAACCGCGACATCATGAAAGATATCGGGCCGATGCGAAGCGTCATCCCCGGCAAAGCCGACGAACTATTCGGCCGTATTCGCCGCGCCTATGGATTGGTCGGTTCGCGCTACGAGCTGGACCTGACGGATCGCAAGATGGGCAACGTCTGGCGCGTGCGTTATCTCACCTCGATGGTGCATTTCTTCAAGCTGCGCTGCGCGTTGCTCGAAAAGACCGGCCTCTAGGCTTTCTCTACGCGCTAATTCGGGATTCTCCTACATCGATTGATACGCCGCATCGATCAGCGCCGTTGCGCGCGGATCGATCAGGATGCCGGCTGCCATCTGATTCATCGTGTAGCCAAACCCTACTTTCGCGTCAGGGTCGGCAAATCCCAGCGAACCGCCCGCCCCGGGATGCCCGAATGAACGCGGATTGGGACCGAGCGCCGCGCCCGGCTGCGACATCATGAAGCCCAACGAAAACCGCGTCGAAAGGAACAGCACCTCATCCGGCCCGCGCGATTGTTCCTCGTAGCATCGCGCAATGCCCGACGGCTGCAGCACCCGTACGCCGTCCAGCTCGCCGCCGCGCGCGAGCGCGCCATAAAGCCGCGCCAGCGCGCGCGCCGTGCTATGGCCATTTGCCGCGGGTAGCTCCGCGCCGCGCCAGATACGCGAATTCGCGCCATACTCCGGACGCATCATCGCGGGCGGATTGTTGAACGTCTTGGCGGTGACCGACTCCGGATTCTTAGC
>Ga0210398_10001602_pt1 | contig 23063 bp, 17 predicted proteins | sample IncBWC4OmetaG_FD_161047 | JGI IMG/M metagenome (GOLD analysis project Ga0210398, IMG submission 161047) | Forest soil microbial communities from Barre Woods Harvard Forest LTER site, Petersham, Massachusetts, United States - Inc-BW-C-4-O | ecosystem: Environmental > Terrestrial > Soil >...
GAGGACGCGGTTACGGATGGGGTTGGGGATTTGGCTTTGGGTGGCCATATTGGGATTGGGGATGGGGATATCCCTATGCCTACTACAACCCGTGGTATTACGCGCCCGACCCGTATTCTTACCCGTACTACGGTCCTTCGGACTATGCTCCCGGCTATCCGGATCCTGACAACGGGAACGACGATCCTACACCGGCAGATCCCGACACACGGCCTCGGCCCAACCAGAACGGACCCGCAAGATCCTGGAGACCCCCGGTACCGGGGGGCGCAGCCAACTTGAACTACGCAAACAGCAATGTCGCGGCCGTTGCGCCGCGTGGGCCGGTTCTCTCCGTTGACGGGATGAGCGGGGCGCCGAGCAGTTACCGAGCAGCACATTCGATTCCGGAGCGTTTCACAAAAGAGCGGGCCACCGCACAAGCGGGTCCGCCGCTCCGACCTGAAATGCAAAGAGCGTTGCAAAGATTGCGCGAGATGCCGCCGTTTGCTCGCGAGCGCGAAATCGAAACCGGCCGCTACCGTCAGTTTTCTTCCGAGGACAAGCAGATTTTAAGAAATGGCCGCTAAGCGATAACGAAGAGATTAGGAAGACTCCACATGCAACGACGGCAAGTGGGGCACCCGAAGTTACTCCCGCGAGGAGTTGGCACACCTGTGGCGAGTGGGTTCAAAGCCAGCGCTGAGATGAGTCTGAAGGCGCTGACTTTTGCTCCTGTGTCGATGGTCAAAGCAAAGTTTCCGTTGCGGTGTACTAGAACGTAAGACTTGGAGGCCTGCACCATGGTTCCTACCTCCACCTAGATGGGAAGATCGTGAACAACTGGCGTCTGTCGAGCGGTCACAGGGAACTGCGAAGCTCATGAGCGCAAGGAAAACCGCAAGAAGACCTTTGCGTTAGACTTGTGCTAAACGATGGGAAATGGCAGGCAACGATTGGCAATGACGCACAGTTGAGTCGTCGATAATCTTGTTTCATCGCCTCACCCCGCCAAACTTCAGCATAGCTTGGCGTCGCGGCTCAATGGGTGACAAACCGGCGCGAAGATTTACGGCAGTTTGCAGAGCGACGTGTTCCTCAATCTCTTCGCTCCATCGCTCGTCCTGTGCCCGCCTTGCCGCCAAGTTGAACATGCGGATGAAAAATCGCCCCAGAGATCGCATGACAGATGCTCCGCTTTGGCTTCGAAGAACCGACTGACAGTCGCTGCCGTTTGCTCACAATCTTGTGTTTCAATCGACTGCTTACGTCCTCCCTGTGTCAGTCGATAGAAGCGCGCCCTGCGATTATTCTCTGAGGCGCCGCGCCTTCTTGCTCCAGCGCTTCAACAGCACGGGATACAGAGTTCCTTGATTCACGGCTAGCAGATCTCCGGTGATCTGCTCGGCGCGGCGAGCGATCCGTAGCCGTGCTGCGGTCCCAGGATATCGGGAGTCTTGAGGGCCATCAACGCCAAGGTGCACTGTAAGACGTCCGTTTTTTGTTCATAGCACCGCCGTGTTGGTTTCCAACAGGGAGGATGATACACTCCCTTCGGGAAAGCAACAGGTAAATCGTCGAGCATGCCGACGGCTCCAACTATAATATCGGGGGTCGTCCATACGGCCGAATCCGCGACGCAGAAAGGCAGTCAGGATGAATGAAAAGCAAAGCACAGAAGCCCGCCTAACTCCCGCGGAGCAGTCACTCAACGACCTTTGGGAGAAGCACCTCGGCGACGAATTCACGACCCGAAACACGGATGCCACACTTGACACTATGGTGCCCGACGCCTACGTGAACCACATCCCGGTGTTGACCGGCGGTGTGGGCCTCGAACAATTACGAGAATTCTATTCGCAGCACTTCATCCCCAAGATGCCTCCTGATACGGAGATCGTTCCAATCTCCCGAACGATCGGCGCGGAGCGGCTGGTGGACGAAATGATTTTTCACTTTACCCACACCATCGAAATGGACTGGATGCTTCCTGGAATTGCTCCCACAGGCAAGCGGGTGGAGTGCCCGCTGGTCGTAATTGTCCACTTTCGGGATGGAAAGCTATCCAATGAGCATATCTACTGGGATCAAGCCTCGGTGCTGGTGCAGCTCGGGCTTCTCGATCCATCGAGCCTGCCCGTGGCCGGCTTAGAAACCGCGAGAAAGTTAGCTAACCCCCGCCTGCCGTCCAACCACTTGATTGAGCGGGCTAAGGTCGAGCGCAGATCGTAAGCATTCGGTTACATGCGGTCAAACTGTTCCTCGCCCGCCCGGCACCCCCGGTTAAGCCAGGCGATCAAATGACCCTGCGAAGCAAAAAGATTAAGCCGAGCGGTAACACTAACCTCGAGTGAAAAACAAAAAAGATAACCAACGATTTCGGCATGTGCCGGTCCTGAGGAAGTGATTGATACCGGTTCCCCAGCCCCCCTGCTAGACGCAAAGTGGCCGGCATAAGTCCCGGTGAAACGCCGTTACCGTGCATTTCAACTTTCCGATCATGCGCCTGGGTTTTGAAATCGCCATGAACATCCAAAAGTTCTTTGGATTCGTATATCATGCGGCCCCGAAGCGTCGATACATTCGTGGGTGACTTTCATGGGTCAGCCTGCTGAGGACTACTACAAAGCGCGCAATGCCGCCTGGACCGAAGGCCTGGTGCAAGACTTTCGCTTCGGTTTGCGGACACTCCTAAAACATCGTTCCTTTACTGTCGTGACGATCCTTACGCTTGCCTTGGGGATTGCCGCATGTACGGCAATCTTCACTTTGGTGAACGCGGTCCTTATCCGCTCTTTGCCTTATGGTGAACCGAGCCGTTTGGTTTACATTTTCACTCCAATCGCTCACGTTGACCTTCCCTTCGGGGTCTTTGGGCCTAGCAATGCGGATTTTTTTGATTTGAAGAGTCAAAGCCATTCCTTTGCGGAGATGACTCACTTTCAACAGGCGATCTATAACCTTGGTGTGGACGATCGCGTGGAAAGAATTGGGGCAGCAAAGGTCGATGCGGACTTTTTCAGAACCTTGCGAGCCGCGCCTGAAGTCGGCCGTGAGATCGGCATAAGCGATGAGCAGCCCGGAAGCGAGCGCGTCGTCGTTGTCAGCCATGCCCTTTGGTGGTCCATGTTTGGAGGAAGGAGTGACGTCCTAGGCAGCACGCTGCGGCTCAATGGAACACCATATCAGGTCATAGGCGTAATGTCGGAGGACTTTGGATTCCCACACAAGAGTGATCTTGCGCATGGAAATGGGCACATCGAGACGACCGACGTTTGGTTACCCTCCGCGTTGACTCCCCAGCAAAGTGAGGATCGAGACGATTTCGGTGGTGTTGCGATCGCTCGCTTGAACCCAGGTGTGACGTTGCAAGCGGCGCAAACGGAAATGAGTACGATCATGTCGCGCCTGGACTTGGTGCACTCCGATGACATGCGCGGGTGGAGTGCGCTAGTCAAACCAATACTTGACACCGCCCTTGGTCCGGTGAGACCACTGATGCGGCTTCTCTTAGGAGCAGTTTGCTTCGTTCTACTCATCGCATGCGCGGATGCCGCAAGTCTTTTTTTGGCGCGGGCCGCAGATCGGGCGCACGAATTGGGCGTGCGTGCAACCTTAGGTGCCCGCAGAGTGCGTCTCATACGTCAGATGTTGACGGAATCCTTGATGCTGAGCACTGCCTCGGGCGTGCTAGGCGTCGGACTGGCTTTTCTTTTTCTCCACGCAATTCTGAAACTTGATCCTGGAGATGTCCCTCGAATGCAGGACGCAAGAGTGGATATCCGAGTCATGGTGTTCGTCGTTTTTGTTACCGTTATGACGAGCATCCTCTTTGGAACGCTGCCCTCACTTTCAGCAACCCGTATTGATCTCGGAGAACCCTTAAAGATGAGCGGAATGCGGGGAGTCGCCGGAAACCGAAGGCGGGTGAGAAATGGCTTGGTGATCGCGCAGGTGGCGCTGGTCGTGATCCTGCTGACCGGAACTGGTCTTCTGGTGCGAAGCTACGCCAACGTCCTTGCCGTGCACCCCGGTTTCTCGACATCGGCTGTCACAGTCAACATCAAGTTAAATCCGCCGTATAGCGCGGCACAGAATGGACGTATCTTCTTCCGAGAACTGCTCGACGCGATAAAACATGTCCGCGGCGTCGAGGCTGTCGGGGCGGTTGACTATTTACCTCTGAGCAATACGGAAGGCATCACGTCCTTTGAACTGGAAGGATATCAGAACCAGAAGAATCAAATAGTGGAGCTGCGTCGAGTTACATCCGATTATCTTGCCACGATGCAAATTCCATTGCTTGACGGCCGAGCCTTCACGGAGCGTGACGATCAGGGGCAGTCAGCCGTAGCCATTGTCAATCAAGCCTTCGCGAAAAAGTACTTCGGCGGTGCAAGTCCCATTCAGCATCGCGTTCGCGCCTCCACCGAGGCCCGATGGCTTAGGATCGTAGGCGTAATAGGAGATATTCGGAACACAAATATCGAGGCGACTCCACCAGCCCAAATCTACACTCCACTATGGCAAGCGGATACTACAGACCAAGATCCCACGGTGATGAGCGCCTACCTTGCTGTGCGCTCATCCTTCCCTAAGGATTCTATCGTCGCCGGTATTCGCGGAGCCGTGCGAAATCTCGATCCGAATCTCGCGATCGCGGAAGTTTCTACGATGAACGATCGCGTGTCACAAGCTGTTGCGAGACGCCGATTTCAAACGACCCTGCTGACATTGTTCTCGGGAATAGCAACGTTTTTAGCTGTCGTGGGAATCTATGGTTTGCTTGCATACTCCGTTAGGCAAAGGACAGCAGAAATAGGGATTCGTATGGCACTAGGTTCATCCAGAATTCGCGTGGCACGCCTCATCTTACAGGAAGGGCTCGGCTTGATCTGTGCGGGCTCGTTGATCGGGCTAGCTGCGGCGCTGTTCTCGACTCGGTTGTTGACTGGTTTTCTCTATAGCGTGCCACGAATCGACCCGCTGACGTTTTCTCTGGTCCCAGCGTTGCTCGTTTTCGCTGCGCTCGTTGCGGGCTTGATTCCAAGTTGGAAGGCAAGTCGTATCGATCCCATGAACGCCCTGCGTCACGAATAACCTGCGGCCAGATGGCGCGGCAGGCGTTCTAGTAAATTATACGAGTCTGCTCTACTGCCTGATAAGTCAGGCGATTGTCAGCCACGTGGTGCGCAACCTTAGCTGGCCCATTCTTTACTTGATAATTTCAAAGCATGGTGGAATGCTACTCGCGTACTTCAGCCAGATCATCGCGAAAAGTTATGTCCCGTGACGTCATCAGGTCGAAGAGTTACCTCATCATTTTCCGGCTTTTCAGCCCGTTAACACATTCCCTTCCGAGCCACGTCTTCTACTTCAGGTATTCAAAAGGAGCGAACCATGCGTCCCACGCTCTCGGTCTTTCTCCTGGCAGCAGTTCCAGGCCTATTTGTATCCCTGCAGAATGCGGCTCCTCAGGGTGATCAAAACGTGGTTTCACCGTTGAACGTGACAGGTCAGTTTTCAACAACTCTCGGCCCGGACTGCAAGTCTGGCCAGGGCTTGGTCGTTCAGTTTCACTATGCGGGTGCACAAGCCCTTCGCGGGTATCTTGTGACGATCGCTCTTGCCGACTCGACGACCGGTAAGGTTCTCATGGAACAAACACTTCAAGAAGCCCGCGATTCGCGGCAGCCTATGATTGCCGACGGTACTAACTGGACCCGCACTAGCTGCTCAATCGTGGAGACCGTCGCTGGACAGGTTCTGAACGTCATCACCAAGGTCGACGTCCTGAGATTCGTCGACGGCTCCAATTGGGGTCCCGCGTCACTGCCCGCGTCGCATCGACTCATCGGCACCATGGACGGTATGGATTTCGGCGTGAAAACAACCGACTTGGAGAAGTTTGTATCCCCCATCCTCCCGCGGGGAGGTCCCGTCCCCGTGGAACATATCCAATTTCAGAACATCGGCCCTCTAAGGTTCGAGTCAGGCGTCTGGCACGACGACAGTGGCAAGGAGATGCTGGCCGTCGAGGCCACCAACTTGGCCGCCACTCCGATCCGGGGATATGTCTTCACGGAATCCTTCTTCGATCCCACCTCCGGAAATCGTCTCCGCCGTGTCACGACTAAGGAACTCGAAACGCAAGGAGACCCGACCCACTATCTTCTACCCGGAGCCACCTGGGTCGCCGGTCCCCGCAAATTTTCCTATTTGTCCGACGGCTCTCCCGCCAATTACACAATTACCTTGGACCTGGTCGTCTTCGCCGATGGCTCCATGTTTGGCCCAAAACAGTCCCGGGAGTCGGACGAGGTATTGGGAATGTTCCTCGGCATCGACACCACGAATCCCCAGAGCCGAGGAACCTTCAAACCGAAATCGCAGTAACCTAAAGCGGACGCCCTGCGCCAGTTTCGGTAGAACCAGGCTTTTCAAATTCCAGTTTGTGGACCGACATCACAGATTCGTAGAACGTGTGGTTCACCTATCGATCACGAAAGAAACTCCAGTTGTATGATGTGGAGTGGGCATTGATCCGAAAGCATTGCCAACCCATTTGCAGTGATTCTGCTCGTTCTGTGCCTGTGCGCATTCCTCCATTCAGGCATTATTCAAAACCAAGGGACTCCACCGCATCGAGGTGCGCCGCGTGCAGCGCAGGATAGAGAGCTCCTAAGAAGCTTCCTGCCAGTGCCAGTAAGCCAGCCCGGCACATCCAAGCAAAGGTCATCGGTTCTATCGGAAGAGTTGGGAAGGATGTCCGGATCACTCTCGACAACACCAAAGTTCCGCCGTATCCCACAACCACGCCAACGAGGCAGAGCAAACCCGCTTCCCACTGAATTAGAAGAATAATAAGTCCCTTTGACATTCCCAACGCTTTATAGATTCCGATCTCTCGCGTGCGCTCGTTAACCGCCGAGTACATCGCTAAGAAGATTACAAGAAATCCGATTCCGACTGAAACAGCGATCAATACTGTGACAAAGGCATTAAAGGCGGGGATATTATTCGACGACATCAGGAACGCATACTCCGCCATAGACATGACCTTGTAGTTGGGAAGAAGTTTCTTGACTCTGGCGACGACCTCGTCAGCGTATTCTGGGGCTCTGGCTTTTACAAAAAAGATGGATGCTCGACCAAGAGCTCCTGAAAGGTCTTGAGCGGTCTCAATGCGTATAAAAACACGGCTGCCTCTACCATGCTCCACGATACCGGACACCTGAAAGTCGTGATTGAGCAGGTTCACGGTCTGGCCGACGCTGAGATTGTTAGCCCGAGCGTACAGGTCGTCAACAAGAACGTCCTCGGGATTAGACATTGGCACCCCGGCGATGTAAGCAAATCCGCCGGTTACTGAATCAAAGCTGGGGGTATCAATTCCCCATATGACATTCAGTCCCTTACCCATATTCGTCTGCAACAAAACAGGCGAAACCGCCGCGACGTAAGGTAGCTTGGCAACAGCGTTGGCAATTGTGGCGGGCACGGGAGCAGCGGAAAGTCCCAGCATGAAAGACGCGCTAGGGGGCTGGATCATAACATCTGCCCCAACGCCTTCGACACGTCTCTTATTATCGTTCAGCATGCCGGTTGTCATGCCAACCACCAGCAGCACCATGCTTACTTCGATAGCCACCGCTAGTACACTGACGGCTGTCCGAATCGGCCGGTAGAAAGTATTCGACAAAATTATGCTGTGGATCATATGACAAATCCTTCCGGCAAGAAGAAAGGCAGCAAACTGGTTCCGGCGATTGCTGGCAATGAGACCTTGGTCGAACCAGACATTCTTGTCCGCCGCGCACGCAACAGCAGATTCAAGGAAGGTTTCAATTGAAGTGTTCTCCCACCCGCCTGCATTCGGCTACCTGGGAACACCGGGATCCTTTTGTTCTGCCTCCGCGCACGTTGCGCTCGGAAATCAACGCTTCAACAAATTTCAGGAAAGATTGTTCGTGAGAGATGCCCTTAAACATGTCGTCAAGTTTTTCTGTCGCGTCCATGAACACAAGCCTATCATCTGGCGGTCAAGTCCCGACAGACGCCGAAATCGTCCATGTGGGTACTGGATGGACCTTCGCCGGTAACTTACCGGCACTGGATGGCACGTCGGTTGTGTGAAAATGGACAGTCGCTCGGTCTGTGGGTGCAAGCAATGGTTTCTAGTGGACCATCATGAAGGTGAAGCCCGCGTGATCTAAGAAAATGCAGACAACCACGGTGGAGACACACGCCAGAGCCCTTTTCGCAATCTGTGTTGGGGGTTTTCGTGTCTGGTGTTCCCAGCCTATCGCGGATTCGGACGGCACATGTCCCGCAAGAGAAGCGTCATAGGCTCGCTCTATTTTAGGAAGGAGAAGCGATGAAAAAACGCAAACTTGGAAAAGGCAATCTGGAAGTATCGGTCATCGGCCTCGGCTGCATGGGAATGAGCTTCGGTTATGGTCCGGCTGCGGACAAACAGGAGATGATCTCTCTAATTCGGTCGGCCGTCGAAAGTGGCGTGACGTTCTTCGATACCGCCGAAGTTTACGGTCCTTTCACCAATGAGGAACTCGTGGGCGAAGCGCTGGCCCCACTTCGTGACCAGGTGGTGATCGCCACCAAGTTCGGGTTCAAGCCGGACCCCAATGGTGGACCGCGTTGGAGCGGCCTGGACAGTCGTACAGAACACATCAAGGAGGTCGCCGAGGCCTCGCTCAAGCGCCTCAAGACCGATGTCATCGACTTGTTCTATCAGCACCGCGTCGATCCCAACGTCCCGATCGAAGATGTCGCCGGAGCGGTGAAAGACCTCATCCGGCAAGGCAAGGTGAAGCACTTTGGACTTTCGGAAGCCGGCGTGCAGACCATCCGTCGCGCACACGCCGTTCAGCCGGTCGCGGCACTCCAGAGCGAATATTCGCTTTGGTGGAGAGAGCCTGAAGCGGAAGTGATACCCACACTCGAGGAACTCGGGATCGGGTTCGTTCCATTTAGCCCGCTCGGAAAGGGCTTCCTCACCGGTAAGATCAGCGAAGGCACGCAGTTCGACAAGACCGACTTCCGCAACATCGTTCCTCGCTTTACAACGGAGAACCGGAAAGCGAATCAGGCGTTGGTTGATCTCATTGGCAAATTCGCGCAACAGAAAAAAGCGACGGCTGCCCAGATCGCCCTTGCATGGCTGCTAGCCCAGAAGCCCTGGATCGTTCCGATCCCGGGTACAACCAAGCTCGATCGACTCAAAGAGAACGTCACAGCCGCCGCCGTCGAACTTACTCCCGAAGATCTCCGGGAGCTCGAAACCGCCGCCGCCAAGATTGCGGTGCAAGGCGCTCGGTACCCCGACGAACTGCAGAAATTAGTGGGCCGCTGAGCAACAGCAGACAACGCAAGGCACGGCAAAGCAGCCTGCGAAACGTTTTCGCTCGCTATAACACTACTTACCTAGGGAATACCACTGTTTTGTTGCCCGAAAGAATCGCCGATTCAGGCCGCAATGAGAAGCATTGGGGACATTCACGAAGGACATTGTCGAATATCCGGATGGCGCGCGATTCCTGGCAGGGGTGTTCTTCAAAAAAAGTAAGTGACAAAATCCGTGAAACTGTAACAACCTCCAGGGCAGATCCTCTTCCGAGAGGAGTGACCAGTTGGCGGTCGTGAATCTGTTTCAAGGATTTCTAGTAGCAAGCCGTATCGAGGAACGTCATGCCAAACCTAGATGACAGCGCTTGGGAAATGCTTCTTGACAGGATCGGGGCGGGGAAATGCACTCCCTTTCTTGGAGCCGGCTCAAATTGGGTCAAAATGGGCATGCCTGAAAAATGATGGGAGATTTGTCCGTTTCTGACCTAGACGATCCGCCGTTCCGTCCGCTCGGAGCAACGCATTGCCCGATCTCAAGCCGTGAAGCGCCTCGCTCTCAGAATTTCGTTGGCAGAGATCCGCAAAGGCCATGCCAGTAGGCAGATCATCTTGGAGTAGTGCGCCCTCCTTACGCGAACGAGAATAGAAGATCGCGGTAGCTATTGGATCAGGTGGACGAGCCGCGGTGACTGCAACGCCAGACACTGGACGCCAGAGACTTGCCACGCGGTTTCGCTATCGAGTAGCATTCGACGGCTGCGATCCAGATGACGGCAGAAACCACTCGTCGGCAAGCGAGTTATGTCTGCGGTGCTTCGACCGCCACATTGGTCGGGCGCTGTATTGGGCAGATCCTGGACGAAGCTGCAGATCACTATCCCGAGCGAGACGCTCTCGTGGTCAAACATGAGAACCGTCGCTTCACCTATCGGCAACTGAAACAAGAAGTAGAACTTGCCGCTCGGGGTTTTCTCAGCCTGGGCGTTAAGACCGGCGATCGGATCGGCATCTGGTCGACCAACTCGTCAGAATGGGTCATAACACAATTTGCCACCGCGAAAATTGGAGCGATCCTCGTCAATATAAATCCTTTGAACCGCGCATTTGAGTTAAAGCATGTCCTTCGGCAGTCCGAATGTCAGACCTTGCTACTCATCGGCGGTTTTCGCGATGCCAACTATGTTTCCATTCTGCGAGAAATCTGCCCGGAAATAGAATCGTCCGCTCCGGGCGACCTCCAATCAGAAACGCTGCCGGACTTGCGGACGATTATCTTCGTTGGAGAAGCCGTTACAACCGGAATGTTCTCTTGGGAAGAGCTGCTTCGCCGAGGGCAGACGACCCTGCTTGAAGAGTTGCGCCAGCGCGAATCCGAGTTGGAGTTCGACCATCCCATCAATATCCAATACACCTCCGGAACCACGGGATTGCCGAAAGGTGCGATGCTTTCGCACCATAACATCGTCAACAACGCGCAATTCATTGCGGCGGCTCTTCGCTTGTCACCACAAGATCGTCTTTGTATTCCTGTGCCTTTCTATCATTGCTTCGGCATGGTGCTCGGGAATATGGCGTGTGTGATCAGTGGGGCCACGATGGTTGTTCCTGCGGCCTACTTCGATCCCGAGGCGACCTTGCGAGCGATTCACGAGGAGAAATGCACGGCTTTGCATGGCGTGCCTAGCATGTTCATCGCTGAGCTCAGCTGTCCGAACTTCAAGGATTTCGATCTCAGCTCGCTGCGAACCGGGATCATGTCGGGGTCGCCGTGTCCAATAGAGGTTATGCGGCGGGTCGTCAAAGAGATGAACTGCCGGGAGCTGACCATCGCGTATGGACAGACCGAAGCGTCACCCGTCATCACGCAAACTACGACCGAGGATCCCATCGAGGTTCGCGTTACAACGGTCGGCAAGGCGATGCCTCACACGGAAGTCAAGGTCATCGATCCGCTGACGGGCAAAATCGTTCTGCGCGGCGGGGCTGGCGAACTGTGCACGCGCGGGTACCTTGTGATGAAGGGTTTTTACGGAAATGCGGAGGCCACGCGCCGGGTGATTGACGATGACGGTTGGCTGCACACTGGTGATTTGGCGGTGCTCGATGATCGCGGCTATTTCAAGATTGTCGGGCGTTCCAAGGACATGATCATTCGCGGGGGTGAGAATATCTATCCGCGAGAAATCGAGGAGTTTCTGTTCTCCTGCCCTAGCATACTCGATGTTCAGATCGTCGGCGTTCCAGATCTCAAGTACGGCGAAACGGTTGCTGCCTGGGTAAAACTGAAGCCAGGTGCGGCTCTCACGCTAGAAGATCTAAAGCAGTTCTGCAAAGGTAAGATCGCAGAGTACAAGATCCCCCGATATCTTAAAGTAACCGTCGACTTTCCCATGACGGTGTCTGGAAAAATCCAGAAATTCAAAATGCGCGAAATTTCGATTCAGGAGTTTGGACTCGAGCAAGCTGCCAAGACAGAAACGGCGTAATCGCCGTCTGTTTCCAAAAAGGAGAAATATGCCTGTACGCCTGCCCTCTCCGGATGACCTCCTCGGAATCGCCACCTCTTTTGGCATGACACTCGACGCGAAAGATGCAGAGTCTTTTCGCGGCCTCATGGCCGGCTCGATCGCTTCGTACAATCGTCTCGACCAGCTGCCGGAGCCGAAGCTCTCGGTGAAATATCCGCGCACACCGGGCTACCGGCCGGGCCCCGAGGAGAATCGCTTCAATGCATGGTATTGGAAGACCGACATTGGCGGCGCTTCGAATGGGATTCTTGCCGGTAAGAAGGTGGCAGTGAAGGACAACCTCTGCGTCGCGGGCGTTCCGATGATGAACGGCTCTCGCTGGCTCGAAGGCTATGTGCCGGACGTGGATGCGACTGTAGTGACACGCGTCCTGGACAACGGTGGCGAAGTTGCCGGGAAAGCCGCCTGCGAAGATTTGTGCTTTTCCGCGGGCAGTCACACTTGTGCTACCGGTCCTATTCGTAATCCTCACAATCCCGATTACAGCACCGGCGGTTCCTCGGGCGGCAGCGCCGCTCTGGTGGCCGCTGGCGAAGTGGAGATGGCCCTGGGTGGAGACCAAGGCGGTTCCATTCGCACGCCTTCGGCATGGTGTGGCGTGTACGGATTAAAACCGACTTGGGGCCTCGTGCCGATGACGGGCGGCATGCCCATCTCTTACTCGGTCGATCATTGCGGCCCAATCTGTAACAGCGTCGAAAATGTGGCGCGTCTCCTTACGGCCATTGCTGGCCACGATAGTCACGATCCCCGCACAATCAATGCACGTTCTGGCGATTACATGGCACCCCTTGGGCAAGGCGTGAAGGGTCTGAAGGTTGCCATTCTCCGCGAAGGTTTTGGCCATCCCACGGGAGACTCCCGCTCACCGGCGACCGACGCCAAGGTTCGCGAAGCAATTGGGGAGTTCCAGGCGCTCGGCGCTTCGGTCGATGAAGTGTCTGTGCCCATGCACTACGATGGGCCGCACATCTGGACCGGGATAATTTTGGAAGGCGCTGCCGAAATGATGATTAAGGGCTTCGCGATGGGAAACAATTGGATGGGTTATTATACGACTTCCTTGCAGGAGGCCTTCGCCCGGGGCTGGAAGGCTCAGCCCGATGACGTCTCAGAAACCGTGAAGCTCGTTCTTCTGCTCGGTGAATACATGCACCGCAGCTATCACAATCGCTACCACGCCAAAGCACAAAACCTTCGAGTGTTACTGCGCCAAGCATACGACACTGTGCTGAGTGACTACGACTTGATGGTGATGCCGACGATTCCTTTCCCAGCTACCCGTATCCCGCCGCCGGATGCGCCTCGCGAGGTCTACGTCGATCGAGCCCTCAACATGCAGCAAAACACCTGTCCCTTCGATGTTTCGGGCCACCCCGCGTTCACGATTCCTTGCGGTAAAATTGATGGCTTGCCATTGGGCATGATGTTGGTCGGCAAACATTTCGACGAGGCAACGCTCGTCCGTGCCGCCGGAGCCTTTGAGCAAGCCACGGAATGGCAGAAACGCTAGTTCGCGATCGCAGCGAGGGCTTTCGACGGCGATTGCTAGGAAGGACCTCGGCGGGAATAACGGACGGCCATTTAGTGTCTAACTGATACGGCTGAACTCCAGACCGGATCGAGGGATCGGAGGCAATCATGAAGTGGAGAATTTTTATCGGTGTTTCGACGTTTTTTCTTGCCATGGTTTGTGTTTCAGCTCGTGGCGAAGAAACCCACGCGACCATCATCTACGACGATCACGCAACCGAGATCAGCAGTGCTAACGTAGATGGAGGACAGCTATGGATCACGACTGTCGACCTTAAACGCGCCACGGGCTTTGCGTTGAAGCCGCAAGGTGTCTGCCGGGATGAACTATGCTTTCCGCTGCCCAAGTCTCGAGAGCAGGAGTTCGTACGCAAGAACTCGGCGAAGACTTGGTTCGATCTCGTGGCTTTCGCACGGCTCGTGCAACAGCCGGTGGCCCATGATGAAGCGCTCGCCACGTGGTACTTTGGGTTGCGTTCCGACCAGAGACAGGGTTTGTCTTCGCTCGAGGCTCCGGATTTCACACTTCCGGACATGAACGGCAAGCTTCACTCGCTGTCGGACTTTCGGGGGAAGAAGGTTTTGCTGCTCACCTGGGCTTCCTGGTGAGGGTGCCGTCTAGACTTGCCAGGCTGGCAAGCAATTTATCAGCAGCTCAAAGATAAGAATCTCGAGATTGTCTCCGTCGCCCAAGATACAAACGGTATCAAGGACGCTGGTCCGTGGATTACCGCCGCCAACCCGACCTACACCGCTTTAATTGATGAGAGACATGTGGTTTCGAAGCTGTACAACATGGTCAATGTGCCCACCGGAGTGTGGGTTGACGAACAAGGGAAAATTGTTCGCCCCAACGAAGTGGCTTTTGTTGACGACCGGTTCAAAAACTTCAGTGGCCTCGATTCCGCTCCTTACCTCAATGCTTTGCGGGATTGGATCGAAAAGGGTGACAAGAGCATTTACAGGATGAGCGAAGAGCGGCTTCGCGAAAAACTAGCTCTCAACGACCCCGATGTCCTTCTAGCCGCGGCCGAGTTTGCGCTTGGTGAGCATGTCTATAAGTCCGGACATTTGCATGAAGCGATCCCACATTTTAAAGAGGCGCAACGCTTGAATCCCAAGAGTTGGAATTACAAGCGTCAGGCCTATGCGCTGTCCGATGCCAAGCGCGACTATGGAACAACTTTTGTGGACGAAGTCGAGAAAGCCGGTGGGAGCAAAGTCTACTATCCCCCTCCCGACCTGGCACCCGGCGCCACCGGACGAGACAAAAGGCCTCACGAATAATTGCCATCGGCGTTGTGTGAGAGCGCATGTGGTGGCCCATGGTGTGTAGCGTAGAGCGCTCTTTGGTTGAGCAACATCCGACGGCCGTATTAGATGGGATTTGCCGAAGAAGCTTGATTGAGCTAAATTTGGCACGGAATTTATCGAATACGTTGTATCAAGAAAATTTGTAATTGTTGCAGGCTGCAAATACGATGGCAGATTCTGACCGCGAGAAATGTGACCTGGAGATTCAGAGCGACAAACCTATGCGGGGGCACAATGAAAGTAAAGGCCAAACGGAACGCCCCAGGGAATAAGAAACCCGTAAAATCGTTGATCAAGGCTTTGCGCATCCTCGATACGCTCAGTGACGGCGTGGATGGCCTAGGCATTACGGATTTGAGCGGTGTGCTGAAGACCCCCAAAAGCACCGTGCATAGGCTGATCGCGACTCTGGAAACTGCGGGGTATGTGGCGTTTGATCCCCCGACGGCAAAATACAGTCTCGGCAGCCGGGCCGCCAGACTAGGGGAGCAGCTGAATCATCACTCTCCTTTGCTTACGTTTGGGGTGCCCATGCTCGAACGACTCACGGAAGAATGCCACGAGGCCAGCCATCTGGCGATCCTGCAGGGAACGGAAGTGGTTTACGTCTCCCATGAGGAAAGCAAGGAGCCTGTGAGAATCAGTTTCGGAATGGGGCACAGAGCGCCGGCCCACTGCACGGCTCTCGGCAAAGTTTTTTTGGCGGGGCTGTCAGACAGCGAGATTCTGATGCTCTACAGGAATAAGAAGAGACTTGAGAAACTCACGCCGCAAACAGTTTCCACGCTGGACCATCTGCTTTCAGAGATTGCCGTCGTGCGCAGGGAAGGCATTGGTGACGATAAGGAAGAGTATACGAGGGGACTGCGCTGCATAGCTGCTCCGATCCGCGACTTTTCTTCGAGAATCGTGGCAGCCATGAGCCTGTCGATGTTCAAGCACAAGATGACGGCGGAACGAAGGGAGTTTTTCAAAGATGCTTTGGTGCGAGCCACCTCCGAGGTGTCCGAAAAGCTTGGATTTATGCCCGTAGCTAAGATCTAGAGTGCCTTAGATTCGGCGAAACCCTGCCTGCGCTAAGCTGTTTTTCCCCAGTAAGGACTCCTTGCGTGAGTAGGTTCGTTCTCCGCTAGGCGAGCGCGTCGGATTATCCAAGGAACAAAGATAACCGGAGCAATATCAGGCAGAATCCGCCGAGGGAAGCGTTCCGCCAAGCGGAACGGCGTTCCGAGATATTTCTTGACAGCGCTAATAGGAAGATGTTACGAGACAGGCCTAGTTCTGAAGTGGAACAACGTTCCATTTCGGGGCAGGGGAGTCCCAGCGAGTGGCCTACCTTGGAGGTGTGTGTTGAATTCTCGAAGCAAAGTCGTTTTGTCGTTGGTGTTGCTTGTGGCGCTCATCCAATTCGTGGGTGTTTCAGGAGCATGGGGGCAAACGGCCGCCACTGGGCAAGTCATGGGGACAGTAACGGACCCATCAAAAGCGGCAGTCGGTCAGGCCACAATTACGCTGAGGAACGAAGCCACCGGCATCACTCGTACAGTCAAGAGCAATGCTGACGGAGATTTTGTGGTTCCTTTGCTAACCCCCGGATCGTATTCGGTCACCGTGGAAGCTGCGGGATTCAAAACGCAAACCAGTGAAAATATTCTTGTGCAAGTCGCCAGCACCGCCACGCTGAACATCCGGCTGCAGCTTGGCGGATCAGCCGAGAAAGTGGTCGTGGAGGCCAACGAAGAGATTCTACAAACCGAGAGTGCCGCGAACGGCGGTACGGTAAACGACAAAACGGTTCCGGCTCTGCCGCTTAGCAGCCGGAACTATACGCAGATCCTGGATCTATCGCCCGGAGTGTCGGGCTCGGTGCCGAACGCAGCAAGCTTGGGAAAGAATTCCGTGGATGTGTTCGTCAACGGCGGACGCATCATGGATAACAGCTACCAGATGGACGGGCAGGACGTCGGCAACATGGAGACGCAGGGTACCGGGAGCATTCTTTCCATCGGGGGCATTTCCATTCCGAGCCCTGACGCAATTCAGGAGTTCAAAGTACAAACCAGTTTGTACGACGCGTCCTATGGCCGGGGCGCGGGTGGTAACGTCAACGTGGTGACCAAATCGGGAACCGACCGGATTCACGGCGATGTGTTTGAATTCGTTCGCAACAATAAATTTAATGCGAACGATTTCTTCTTGAATGCTCAGGGAGCGCCTCGTCCTGAGTTGAAGCAAAATCAATTTGGTGGAACCATCGGTGGCCCCATTCTCAGGCAAAAGCTGTTTTATTTCGGGTCGTATCAAGGAACCAGGCAAGTGAACGGCGAAGGCGCAAACTCTCTCGCGACAGCTCTTTTGCCGGAGTTGCCTGCTACTCGCACGGCTGCCGCTCTCGGTGCGATCTATGGCGGGCTCTCTGGAGCCAATGGGGGAACAATCGCCCCGGACGGCTCGAATATAAATTCCGTGGCCCTAGCGCTACTCAACATCAAACTGCCCAACGGAAACTTCCTGATTCCCAGCGCACCGGCGGTCACCGGTCACGACAACCAAGGTGGCCCGCAGGGGCTAGGTTCGTTCAGCCTCCCGTCCACTTACAATGAAAACCAATACATCGTTAACGTCGACTTCCTCTCCAACAGCAAGAACACCATTGCGGAAAAATTCTTCTACGCCAAGTCTCCCGAGGTCCAACAGTTTACCTCGTCGAATCTTCCGGGCTCCGGCACCACGGATCTCTTCAAAAACTGGAACGGCAACATCAAAGACACTTACGTGGCGAGTGCGACGCTGGTCAACGAAGCTAGCGTCGCTTACCACCGGGCCTACGGAAACGTCGCCAGCCAGAACCAGATCACCAACGCCTCGATTGGGCTTACTCCTGGATGCTCCAGCCCCTTCATGCCCATCATGGCCATCGGCTCCGTGGAACTCAGCGGCAACTTCAACGATGGGCAGTTTACTGCTCCCACCGCTTGGGCCGCGCAAGATCAAATCTCGTGGATTCACGGACGGCAAAACATCCGTGCCGGTTTTGGCTGGGAGCGAGACATAGCCGACTCCGCGGACCAGGAAGTGACCCGCGGTGATCTCGCGTTCAACAGCTTTGAAGATTTTCTTCTTGGAGGGAGCGCGGCGCAGCTCGGCAATACCGGGCCTGGTGGATCGAACTTGAGCAGCCTTAACGTTTCGGACGACCTTTGCGGAGATACCACCAGGGAGTTTCACGTTAGCAGCGTGTACAGCTTCGCGCAGGACGACATCAAGGTGAACTCGCACTTGACTGTGAACATCGGACTGCGCTGGGAGGGGCTTGGCCAGACTTCCGACGGCAAGGGAAAGATCGTCGACTTCTGGCCAACTCTGGCTTCGAACAATCTCGCATCCAATCCATACTCCGGATTCATCGCGGCTTCGAACTTTCCGGGCGCGCTGCCGGCGGGCATCCAGCGCAGCAGTAATCCCACGTTCGCGGCCAATGCGTGGGCCCTGAACAATTTCGGGCCTCGCGGAGGATTTGCCTGGACGCCCGCCCGGTTCAATGAAAAGCTCGTGGTGCGCGGAGGTTACGGCGTGTACTACACGCACCCGCCAGTCAACGACGCGTTCCAACTCATTGTTAACCCGCCGTTCTTCTCCAGACAGACAAACGTCGGCGCGCTGAATAGCTTGGCGACGCTCCAGGACCCGTTCAATCCGGCGTCGAATGAAGTGTTTCCAAATTTCGTTCAACGGACTCCAACTTCGGCGCTGACGATCAACTCGATCAGTCCGAACTGGAAGCCCCCGGTGACGCAACAATGGAATTTCGGCCTGCAGTACGCGATCGACCACTCCATGTCGTTCCAGATCGGCTATGTGGGAACCAGGTCCACGCGCATCGAAACAACCAACGAAATCAACCAGGCTCTTCTGGCAAGTCCCGCTGATCCAGTAAACGGGATCACGACAAACACCGTCGCCAATGCCTCCCAGCGAGTGCAAATTGCTGGAATTGCGCCTTCCGGATTAAACCAGGCTCAGTGGATCGGCTACTCAAACTACGACGCTTTGCAAGCGACTTTTACGAGGAAGCTAAGCCACGGGCTGCAAGTCGGCGCCGCCTACACCTATAGCAAGACGCTGACGGATATTACCGGCGTGGGCTCGTTCCCGCTTGGAGGGGGCGCGTATAACGACCAATTGAATCCCAACACAGGCTATGGGCCCGCCGATTTCGACTTCCGACACCGCTTCGTTGCCAATTATCTGTGGAACCTGCCGAACTTCCACCACAACGAGGGAGTCACGGGCAAGGTTCTGAGCGGTTGGGGCGTGTCTGGCGTAATCGTTGCGCAGACTGGCCCGGCCCTCACTTTCACCGACACCAGCGCTGGCAGTATTTACGGACTCGTCGGCACCGGTGTCGTTGGAGCCACTCTCTGCCCTGGGTTCACGGCTGCAAACATCCTCATGCCCGGCCCCGTTCAGGCCAACTTGAACGACCTCTTCAACAAGAATGCCTTCGGCACCACGAATCCGACTACCGGCGCCTTCACTCCGTGCCAAACGCAAGTTGGCGATGGGAGTGGCTTCGGCACTCTTGGCCGCGGCATAGTATATGGTCCGGGCCAACACAACATGGACATGTCGATATTTAAGGACACAAAGGTTGGAGGTCTTAGCGAGGCCGGTACGGTTCAGTTCCGCGCCGAGTTCTTCAACACTTTCAACACGCCGCAGTTCGCGAGCCAGACCACCACGCAATTCTCAACCGCAATCACACAGGTCAACGCTCCGAATTTTGGCCAGGTGACAGCCACGACCGTATCGCCGCGGATCATCCAGTTCGGACTCAAGTACATATTCTAGTGTTGTTGAAGCGCGTGTGTTACGCCGAGGGGAGCGGGAAATTCTCGCTCCCCTTTTGTGTGGATAGGAGCGATGATGCGTAAAATATCTTGTGCAGCACTTTTAATTGGCGTGGTAGCAGCGGTATCGGTTGCCCAGGAGAAGCCAACACTTTCTCCTATCACCAAGAGTTTCGTAGCGGTGGAGGCGCCCGTAACCGCTCTGGTGCATGTCCGCGTCATCGATGGAACCGGGGCCCCCGCTCAGGCCGATCAAACCATCCTCGTCGAGAGCGGAATGATTCGAGAGATAGGAGCGTCTGGTTCTGTCTCGATTCCGTCAGGCGCGCGTGTCCTAGATCTGACAGGGCACTCCGTGATTCCAGGGCTTGTGGGAATGCACGATCACATGTTTTACCCAACAGCTTCGGGGGAAGGACCGGCGGAAGGTGCTCCTGCGCTTTATGGCGAAATGGGATTCAGTTTTCCGCGGCTCTATCTGGCCGGAGGCGTGACCTCGATTCGAACGACAGGGAGCCTGGAACCCTATACGGATCTGGCTTTGAAGAAAATGATCGACACCGGCAAGATGCCTGGGCCCAAGATACACATCACGGGGCCGTATCTTGAGGGTGCGGGTTCCTTTACGCCACAGTTACACGAGCTCAGCGGGCCCGAGGATGCCGTGCGTCTCGTGAATTACTGGATCGATGAGGGGGCAACCTCTTTCAAAGCATACATGCACATCACGCGTGCGGAACTGAGCGCGGCGATCAAGGCTGCCCATGCACGAGGAATCAAGGTCACCGGCCATTTGTGTTCCGTGGGATTCAGCGAAGCAGCTGAATTGGGGATCGACGACTTGGAACACGGTTTGGTGGTGGACCAGGAGTTCAACCCCGATAAGCTACCGGATGTCTGTCCGCCCGATGCCGACCGGCACCCCAGCATGGAAAAGATGGATATAGAAAGCGAAACGGTCCAAGCGGTGATTCGTAAGCTAGTGCAGCATCATGTCGCGGTGACTTCCACGCTCGTCATATTCGAAACGTTTGCCGCGAATCGCCCTCCGCTCCAGGACCGTGTGTTACAGGCCATGTCTCTCCCATCGCGCGCGGACTATCTAGCAGCACGTGCCAAGATTGCCGAGGGCAACGACAACGGGACAATGCTGCTTAAAAAGGAAATGCAGTTTGAACACGACTTCGTGAAAGCGGGAGGATTGCTGCTTTCGGGCGAGGACCCCACAGGATACGGGGGAGCGCTCGCGGGATTCGGCGATCAAAGACAAACGGAACTGCTGGTGGAGGCGGGGTTCACGCCGCTCGAAGCGATTCACATCGCTACGCAAAATGGAGCTGAATTTCTGGGACAGGCGGATCGAATCGGCACGTTGAGCGCCGGCAAACAAGCCGACATCGTAGTGATCAAGGGCGATCCCAGCCAGAAGATTGAAGACATCGAAAACGTGGAACTGGTCTTCAAAGACGGAATCGGATACGACTCAGAGAGACTTGTCCGTTCCGTCCATGGTGCGGTGGGAATGCACTAGAAGTGTGCCTTTCGAAACGCCGCACCAAGCTCCACAGCTGCCGCGAGCGGGGTCGCGATCAGCCACGAGAATGAGGTTTGATGACTGATTGACGGCCTCTCAAGTTGATTCCTTACGGGTTTGAACTCTCCTTCCACGAGACGCGGTTGCTAGCGAGACGACTGCATCCGGAGTGTTTTTAACCCATCGCGTGCGCCCATCGACCATCTGGACTTCCGTCGCTAACTACTTATAAATCTGAATTTTCCCGTCCGCAACCACCGCGATGTATCGTCCCGCTTCGAGAAACTGCATGACTTTTTGGCCTTCCCTGGCCAGCCTCGCCCATCTGGATTTGGTGTGCGGGTTTTGTTCCAGGCCGCGCAATTCTCGGCCTTCAAAACGAAAATCAATCTGTTTCAATTTGCTTTTGGCCGTTTGCTTGACAGAATAAATCTCGCCGTCAATCTCGACGATTTTCTTCTTATCGATCAAACTCTCGTGCCAGACGGACAGAAGAGCGGATTCAAGACTCGTGGACACAAGCTGAGGATAGCACCTAATTATTACGTATCACCTAAATCCGGCGTGAATTTCGTTGTTTTTGTGCAAATCTGCCCAAAAATCGACATTTGCTCCCAAAATCTATGCAGCAGTTGGTCGAATTTTACAAAAGTAACTTCAGCCTTCCAGCGGTTTCAACCTGCTAACTCGACGCAGTATCTTCTCGGCCTTCTGCGCAACGAGGGGCGAGTTGACTAACCGCAGAATAGGTCGGTTCTGCGGACGAGTAAGTTCACCAGGCAGCCACAACAGTCTTTGCCGGAGTTTGCTCAAGGTCAGGCTTTGCCATTCCTCGGGGAGACACGTTCGCTGAAAAGCCGTAACCAGATTGTAGGCCAACCGAATCACTTCCAGATACAGAGCGTTGGCTGCAAAAGCACGAGTGGGAATCTTTCGCGCCGCATAGTCTTCACGCACCTCGCGAATGCGTCGCTCCATTCCGGCACGGCCATCGTAGAAGTGCCAAACACCGGCCGGCGTCAGCGGCAGGTTCGTGTGCCAGGCTCGGTACGCATAACGTTCCAGGGAAAACAGGGTCGGCTCCAGATCGCTGTCCTCGATCTTCTTCCGCGCCACAATGCAACGCCGCGCGTGAGCCCAACCGTGTGGACGGTGCTCAAATTCCGCGATCTCCCAGTGGGGACTCATCGGTTCATAGCGCAAACCTTTGAGCGCGCGCTTCAAGGAAGGGACCATGCGCGCGACCACTGCGTATTGGGCGAAACGCGTTTCCAACATATCCAGAACCGGCCCGTAGCCAAAGCCCGCATCGGCCCGCACCCGAATTTCTCGCACGTCGGAAGGGGTGGACAGAAAACAGGAGGCCAAAAGTTCTTCACTGCCCGCCCAGGTTCCCGCATCGCCGCGCCGCAGTTCGACATCCCACAAGAACGAGGAGTTCGCTTCCACGCAGAGCAGCGGGTCATAGGAGCGCTTGCCGCGATAACGCGGATTGTAGCCAACCTCGGCACCCTCCTGATGGCCAAATACGGTGAGCACCGTGCTGTCCAGATCGAAGATAAGACGCGAGCGATGCTTCGGCAAGTGGACGAAGCTTTGCAGCAGTCGATCATTGGCACGGTGTAATTGCTCCCGGAGGTCGGCAGGGGCATTCAGTAAGAAGCGCCGTAGAGTCTGTGGATCGGGGAAACTCTGCAAACCAGTCAAGTACTGGAAGGTTTCGTCAGAATGTAAGAGTGCCGCCGTCTCGATGCGATCCAGTCCTAGCAGGATGGGATGGACCAAAGCCAAGAGCATTTGCGAAACGCTATAGTCCTGGTTGCGCCGGGGATAATGAATATGTCCTGCTACATAGTTTCGAAAATGCAGCACTCGGAGGAATTCATGAAAGAAGTAACTTCCGCCAAAGTGGCTCAGACCCCTATGATTACAGGTGATTCTAACGTTTCGCGGCGACCG
>Ga0210398_10001606_pt1 | contig 23000 bp, 16 predicted proteins | sample IncBWC4OmetaG_FD_161047 | JGI IMG/M metagenome (GOLD analysis project Ga0210398, IMG submission 161047) | Forest soil microbial communities from Barre Woods Harvard Forest LTER site, Petersham, Massachusetts, United States - Inc-BW-C-4-O | ecosystem: Environmental > Terrestrial > Soil >...
GAATAAACTACTCTGATCGCCACCTTCTTGCCTTGTTCGAGATGGATGTGCCCCACCTTGGCGTGCATACCTGGTTGGTTCATCACGAATTCTTGCGCAATCTGCCTGCCGTCGATCGTGAGGCTGGCATACGAGCCCTCGGCGCTCACGCCGAGATTAAATTCGCCGGTTTCCGGCGGCTGAAGAAAGCCATTCCATTCCACCAAGAGCGGGAGTGTGTCGGCCGCTTCCCGAGGAACGTCCTCCGTATTCAATTCAAGCGCGGCCACTTGCCGTGATGCCAATACGGGACCCTTCGGACCGAACGCTTCGCCGCCGGAGAACTCCTCGGTAAGCCCGGACTGCCCTTGAGGATTCGTTAGCACGGGCGCCGGGACCGGATCTCCCTCGTCGCGCAGGAATTGAGTTCCTGAAACAAAAGTGATTTGCGCCGTCGGAAACTCCGCCCTCAGTCCGTCGAGCACCGATACCACGTGTGTCGGGGTGCCGGTGTAATTCCCCAGCAGATATCGCGTCTGATCCGCCAACGGTCCGACCACGGCGATTCTGATATCGCCCCGCTTCAACGGCAAGGTACCGTCGTTCTTCAGGAGCACCATCGATTCATTTGCGAGGGCGCGAGCCATTGCGCGATGCTGCCTGCTGTCCAGTTCGCTTTCGTCGATCTTCGAGTAGGCCACCATTTCCGGCGGGTCGAACATCCCGAGCTTCATTCGCGCCGTGAACAGGCGGATCAGTGCGGTATCAATCTGTGCTTCTTTCAGGAAGCCCTTGTTGTAGGCATCCAGATACGGCTTGTAATCGTGGTCGTCGTGCACCTTCGCAACGAAGTCCACGCACTCGTTGTCCATGCCGCGCTGCACGGCGAGCGCGGATGCTTCTGCCTGAGTCGAAGTGAAATGATGATCGCGGAAAATATTGACGATGGCTTCACAGTCGGAAACGACATAGCCCTGGAAGTGCCATTTGCCCCGCAGCTGATCCTGCAGCAGGAACTCATTGGCACACGCCGGCTGTCCGTTGATGCTGTTGTAAGCGCACATGACGGAACCGGCCTTGCCTTCGGTCACAGTCGCGCGAAAAGCGGGAAGATAAGTATCCAGCTCATCGTGTCTGCTGACCTTGACATCGGCTGTGTGGCGCGTCGGCTCGGGGCCGCTGTGCACGGCAAAGTGCTTTGGGGTCGAAATAACGCGATAGTATTTTGAATCGTCGCCCTGCAGGCCGGTGACGAACGCAACACCCAAACGGGCGGTGAGAAAAGGGTCCTCCCCGTAGGTCTCCTGCCCGCGTCCCCAGCGCGGATCGCGAAAGATATTGATGTTTGGAGCCCAGAAGTCCAATCCTTCGAAGATATCGCTGTGCCCCTCGCGCACTGCCTGCGCATGTTTGATACGCCCCTCGGTTCCAATGACGACGGCCATGCGGTGAATCGCCTCGGTATCGAAAGCCGCGGCGAGCGCGATCGGCTCGGGGAATTCCGTGGTCCCGTTCGCGGCCACGCCGTGCAAGGCCTCACTCCACCAGTCGTAGGCGGGTACAGCCAAGCGCGGGATCGCACGGGACTGATTCACAAGCTGCGTGACTTTCTCCTCCACCGTCATGCGGTGGACGAGATCCTGTGCACGCTGCTGCGCAGGCAATGAGGTATCGAGATATCCGGGCGGCGGCTGGGCATGCAAGCGGCACGTGAACAGGACGACAACCAGCATCGGAATGCACCACTTGGGCATTTGCATCTCTCGTCTCCCCTTCATCGGCCCCAGCGCAAGACCATCGCGTCCAGCCGTCGTGCGGTCTCGATCAAAATGGCGCGCGAAGCTGCGTGCAGCAGCGGCAAAGGATGCCGCGGCGCTTCACATTCGATGACGCCGCCTTCTTTCATCAACGCCTTCGCCGCCAGCAAGCCGCATTGTCGGTTTTCCAGGTTGATCAGCGGCAGCCAACGTTCGTAACCCGCAACCGCAAGATCACGACGGCCTTGGCGATAGTCGTCGAGAATGGGCCGCAGGCCGTCGGGAAACCCGCCTCCGGTCATCGATCCGGTTGCTCCGGCATCGAAATCCGGGATAAGCGTAATCGCTTCTTCGCCGTCCCACGGCCCCTCGACCGAGGCGCCGCCGAGACGGATCAGCTCGCGCAGCTTTTCCGCCGCGCGCGCCGATTCGATCTTGAAATACGACACTTGCTCGATCTCCCGCGCCATGAGCGCCAGGAATGCCGCGGATAATACGGTGCCGCTGACCGGAGCATCTTGAACCATGATGGGAATGTCGATCGAGTCCGAAATGGCCGCATAGAACCACAAGATCATGTCCTCCGGAACTCGAACAGTGGCGCCATGATAGGGCGGCATCACCATCACCATGACCGCGCCCATATCCTGGGCGCGGCGACTGCGGGCAGCGCACAGCTTCGAGCTGAAATGAGTCGTCGTCACGATCACCGGCACCCGCCCGGCAACGTGCTCGAGCACGGTACGTGCCAGGGTCTCGCGCTCCTCATCGGACAGCAGAAATTGTTCCGAGAAATTCGCGAGGATGCATAGGCCATTGGAACCGGCATCGATCATGAAATCGACGCACCGTTTCTGACTATCGAGGTCGAGTTCGCCGGTTGTAGTGAAGGTCGTGGGAACGACCGGATACAGGCCGCGAAAGCGGGGCTCTTTGGCGCTGCCGGTTCGGGGCGCGTCTTCGATGATGCGGTTGTCCATTGCTTCGTTCATGTTTTCATTCCATAGAGGCGCCAATGCCGGCGGTCGCCGCGCGTCGCTCAACTCTCCAAGGCAACGACGGTGATCGAGTGCGGCAGCAATCTCAGAATGACCTTGCCGCCCGATGGTGACTCGACGAACGGTCTCGGTGCCACCGTCGACGGCGATTCGAAGGTGTTGACGCTGTCGACTTTGGGCGAGGAGAGCATTTCGCCGGCGGCCCGCTTGACGCCTGCGGCCATGACCTCAACCTTCACGGCCCGATTGGGATCTATGTTGGTCAGTGCCAGCCAGAGCTTGCCGTTCTTTGCCCTGGCTGCGATCGCATCCACCCGCGGCAGGGATATGTTCCCGTACACGTAACTTCCTGCGTCGAACGTGATGGGTACCAGCCGGGCATCCTGAAAGGGCACGTACATGCGATAGACGTGGTACGTCGGGGTGCGGATCATCCTGTCTTTGTCGGTGAGGATCATGGCCTGCAGCACATTGATCATCTGGGCGATGTTCGCCATGCGCACGCGATCGGCGTGGCGGGCGAAGATGTTGATATTCAACGCCGCAATGATGGCGTCACGCTGGCTGTTCTGCTGCTCGAGAAATCCCGGGTTCGTTCCCGGGGTCGGCGCCAGCCACGCACCCCATTCATCAACCATGAGACGGATCTTCTTCTGCGGATCGTACGTGTCCATAATGGCGCTGTGGGTCCGGATCAACTCCTCCATGCGCAGCGTTTCTTTGAGCAGCGCCGCGTACTCGGGTTCGGCGAATCCCGTGGACTTGTACGACGGCGGCCACTTGCCCACGGTGTACGAGTGCAGCGACAGACCCTCGATATCCCAGCTCCAGCCCTTGCTCTGCCAGGCTTTCATAATCGTTTCCGTGTAGGCGACGTCGCCGCCGTCCGGACCGACGGCAATCCTCTGCATCGCTTCGGCGCCGTTGTAGTTGCGTGCATAACGGCTGTAGATCTTCAGCTGGCTCAGGTAGTACTCGGGCGACATCGTGCCGCCGCAACCCCAACTCTCGTTACCGATTCCGAGGAACGCGATCTTGTAAGGATCCGGGTGCCCATTGGCGGCCCGTTCCTGCGCCAGGGCGCTCGGCTTGTTCGCAGTCATGTATTCCAGCCACTCTGCGGCTTCCTGCGGAGTGCCCGACCCCACATTCACGGAGATATAGGCCTCGGCGCCGATTTGCTGCGCGAAGTCCAGGAACTCGTGTGTGCCAAAGGTATTGGGCTCGATGACGCCGCCCCAGTTGGGATTGAGGGTCGCCGGCCGCTTGTCGGCCGGCCCGATTCCCTTGCGCCAATGATATTCGTCGGCAAAGCAACCACCCGGCCAGCGCACGACCGGTACCTGCAGCTCCTTGAGCGCAGCCACGACGTCGTTGCGGATTCCCCGCGTGTTCGGGACGGTCGAGCCGAGACCCACCCAGATGCCTTCGTAGACTCCGCGGCCCAGATGCTCGGCGAACTGGCCGAAAATGTGGCGATCGATCCTCGTGCCGGCTTCGTCGGCAGCGATCCGCAAGCCAAAGACGTCATTGTCCTGACCCCGCGCGACATGTACCGAGGCGACAATGACGATGAACAGAAGCGCGCGAATTCCCGTCATGCTTCCCCCGATTCAGATTGAGCACTATCCAAGCCGACGGTCGGGCGCGTTCAGCTCGCCGCCGGAAAGCTTGGGCTGTGAGCCCCACAACGCGTAGAACAACACATAGATCTCGCAGGCGGCCGTCAGCAGAAACGACAGCTGTAGACCAAAACGGTCCGCCAGCCATCCCTGCACGATCACCAGTGCGCCTCCGGCGATGGCCATGATCAGCAGGCCCGCGGCTTCCTCCGTCAGAGGACCAAGTCCGCGGATGCCAAGCGTGAAGATCGTCGGAAACATGATGGAGTGAAACAGGCCGACCAGGATAAGCGACCACATGGCGACCGGCCCGTGGGCGAAGCAGGTCACCAGCATGGTGATGAGCGCACCGATCGCAAACCCCGCGAGCACCCGTTCTCCCGGCATGGAACGCATCATGAAACTGCCGATGAAACGGCCAACCATCATCCCGCCCCACAGCAGGAACAGGTAGTGCGAGGCCTGCTCGTGCGTGAAATTCGCGATATTGGGCAGGGATACGAAGTTGATGAACAGATTTGCAACTCCGATCTCCGCGATCAGATAAATGAAAATAGCAGGAACGGCGAACACTAAATTGCGGTGTCGCCACAATGAATGCCGCTTTCGTTCCTCGACGGATACGCGCAGAGTCTCTGAGCCCATGTCCGGCAGCCGATAGCTCGCAATGGCCACCGCGAGAACCACGAGAACTGCGGCCACGATCAGATACGGAAGTTGCACGGCGTGGGCATCGGCAAGCCGTTCGATGGGCGTCAATACGGCACCTGCCTGGGCGGTGCCGGAGTTCGATCGTCCAAGAATGAGATAGCCGCCGAATAGTGGCGCAAGCGTCGTGCCGAGTGAATTGAAGGCCTGCACCAGATTGAGGCGCGATGGCGCGGTCGCCGGCGGCCCAACGACGGCGACGTAGGGGTTCGCGGCGACCTGCAGCAGCGTAATGCCGCATGCAATCACAAATAGCGCCGCGAGTGTGATGACATAGGAGGGAATGCGTGCCGCAGGTATCATTCCCAACGCGCCCGATGCCATGATGACGAGACCGATCACCATCGATCTCTTGTACCCGACCCGCTCGATCAACTTCGCCGAGGGAATGGAAGCCACGAAGTAGGCGATGAACCATATTGATTCGATCAGCGTCGTTTGGACGTAGTTGAGTTGGAACACGCTGCGCAAGTGCGGCAGTAGCGTGTTGTTGATGACAGTGATGAATCCCCAGACGAAGAACAGGCTGGCGAGCAGCTTGAGCGCGCCGGCGTGCGTCGTCTGCTCGCCCGTGGCCGCGGAGCCTGATATGGCCGGCAACGATCCCCCTTGCGGCGCACGTAAACCGCACTTCTGTAATTGTCAGACTATATACTATCGCGGGTCATGGTCAACCACGAGGGGCCAATGGGATATTCGCCTAAAGCTGCAGCCTGGATCGCACCGATCGCCGGCGGCGCCGTGCTCGTGCTCGCAAATGGCGCAGCCGCCGTCACAGCGGGACGCGCGCCATTCGGCACGCTCGATCACGGCGTCGTGATCGAGGCGGTCACGTTGACCAACAGCCAAGGGATTTCCGCCCGCATCATCAACTACGGCGCGACGCTGCAGGCATTATGGGCCCCGGACCGCACCGGGCGCACGGCCGACATCGTGCTCGGCTATGACGATCTGGCAACATACGTTGAGAAGCCGAACTTCTTCGGCGTCACGGTCGGCCGATACGCCAACCGCATCGCGGGCGGACGATTTGCGCTCGACGGCAAGACCTATCAATTGTCATTGAATGACAAGTCCAATTCGCTGCACGGCGGCGCACGAGGCTTCGACAAGCAAGTATGGCGTATCACCGGGATTAAGGATGGTTTGGTCGCGAGCGTTTCGATGGGGCTGACCAGTCCTGCAGGCGACCAGGGCTATCCCGGAACACTTCAGGTCCAGGCCACCTATACGCTCGACGAATTGGGCGTCTTGACGATCGACTACGATGCCACCACGGACGCACCCACCATCGTCAACATCACGAATCATGCCATCTTCAATCTGGCGGGCGAAGGCGCGCCGGAGAATGTACTCGGACACCGCTTGACTATTCCGGCGAGCCGCTACACTCCGATCGATGCCGCGTTGATTCCCACCGGAGAACTGCGAGCCGTGGCCGGCACTGTTTTTGACTTCAGCGGCGGACGTCTCATCGGCGACGGCGTGCGCGACGGCCGCGACCCGCAGATAGTCTTCGGCCGCGGATACGATCACAATTTTGCGCTCGATGCCGGCGCGACCCGGGAACCCAAGCTCGCGGCGCGGCTCGAAGAGGCGAACTCGGGACGTGTGCTCGAGGTGTTGTCGACCGAGCCGGGCGTTCAGGTGTATACCGGCAACTTTCTCGACGGAACGCGCGTGGGCAAACACTGCCATCTGTATCGAATGGGCGACGGCATCGCACTGGAGCCGCAAAAGTTTCCCGATACTCCCAATCAGCCCAGCTTCGGTTCGGCGCGCGTGGATCCCGGCTCCCCTTATCATCATCGCTTGGTATTCCACGTTTTTACCGTTCACTGACCCGGAGCAAGGTATATGGCCGGCGCCCAATTCCCGACAACGCTGCGCAGCCGCGCGTGGTTCGACAACCCGGCCAATGTGGACATGACGTCCCTGTACCTCGAGCGGTACCTGAACTTCGGTCTCAGCCTGGAGGAACTGCGCTCGGGCAGGCCCATTATCGGCATTGCGCAGACGGGCTCGGACCTCTCCCCATGCAATCGGCACCACCTGGTGCTGGCGGAGCGCGTCCGTGAGGGGATCCGCGAATCGGGCGGGATAGCTCTCGAATTTCCCGTTCATCCGATTCAGGAAACCGGCAAGCGCCCGACAGCGGGGCTTGACCGCAATCTCGCGTATCTGGGGCTGGTCGAGGCTCTGTTCGGCTACCCCTTGGACGGTGTGGTACTCACGACCGGCTGCGACAAGACCACGCCCGCCTGCTTGATGGCAGCCGCCACAGTCAATATACCGGCGATCGCCCTGTCGGTCGGACCGATGCTCAACGGTTGGTACAAAGGTGAAAGGACCGGCTCGGGTACGATCGTGTGGAAGGCGCGACAAATGCTGGCCGCGGGCGAAATTGACGAGGAGGGATTCATCAAACTCGTGGCATCGTCTGCGCCGTCCACCGGCTACTGCAACACGATGGGCACGGCGACCACGCTGAACTCGCTTGCTGAAGCGCTTGGATTGATGCTACCCGGTTCGGCGGCGATTCCCGCACCCTATCGCGACCGACAGGAAGCCGCCTATCGTACCGGTAAGCGAATCGTGGAGATGGTCGCGGAGGACCTGAAACCCTCGCAAATCCTCACCCGCGAGGCGTTCCTGAACGCGATCGTCGTCAATACCGCCATCGGCGGATCGACCAACGCGCCAATTCACCTGGCCGCGATTGCGCGGCACATCGGCGCCGAGTTGGATATCACCGACTGGCAGACGCATGGGCTCAAGGTTCCCATGTTGGTGAACCTGCAGCCGGCAGGTGAATATCTGGGAGAGGATTATTATCGCGCCGGCGGCGTGCCCGCGGTAATCAACCAGCTGATGCAGGACGGCTTGATCCATGAAAGCGCGATAACCGTGAACGGACGCACCATCGGGGAGAACTGCCGCGGTGCGGCCATTGAGGACGAACGCGTGATTCGCCCGATCACGGAGCCGTTATTGAAGGAAGCCGGATTCATCGTGCTCACGGGCAACCTGTTCGATGCCGCGATCATGAAGACCAGTGTCATCGATGCGGAATTCCGCGGCCGCTATCTTTCGAATCCGAGCGATCCAAATGCATTTGAGGGACCCGCGGTGGTGTTCGATGGGCCGGAGGACTACCACCGCCGCATCGACGACCCGATGCTCGAGATCACGGCGGAAACCCTCTTGTTCATGCGCGGTGCGGGCCCCGTGGGCTATCCCGGCGCGGCCGAGGTGGTGAACATGCGTCCGCCCGCCTATCTGATTCACGAGGGGATTCACTCGCTGCCCTGCATCGGCGATGGACGCCAATCCGGCACCTCGGCTTCGCCATCGATTCTCAACGCTTCGCCTGAAGCGGCGGTGCAGGGCGGCCTTGCGCTGCTGCGCACCGGCGACCGGGTGCGTGTCGATCTTGGGCGTGCCACCGTCAATGTACTGTTGAGTAGTGTCGAACTGGTGCAGCGCCGGCGCGCGCTGGAAGATGCCGGCGGCTATGCTTATCCACCCTCGCAGACGCCCTGGCAGGAGATTCAGCGCACCCTGGTCGGTCAGTTGCACCGCGGCGCGATCCTGGAAGGTTCGGAGAAATACCAGCGTCTCGCGCAGACCGCCGGATTGCCCCGGGACAACCACTAACGCACGGCGCGCGGTGGGGCGCGCCTTTCAGGCCCGTTTTCGCAAGGATCTCTCGGTATCCGCCAATGCGAGGCGGACAAGTTCCGACATGGCATCGCGTGCAGCCGCCGAATCGGCGGCTGCAATGGCATCGAACAAGTTTCGATGATCAGGGATCGGGTCGCGAATCAGCCCGCGCTTGCGCTGCTTGTACAACGTGGTCCACGCGATCGCCGCCATGATGCAACTTGCGAGCGCAATGATGGCGTCGTTGCCGGTGGATTCCAGCATGATCATGTGAAATTGCTGGTCCGCGAACCGGCCCTGTTCCGTTGCCAGACCGTGCAGCGCCATGGAGTCGAGGGCGCTGCGCATGGCAAATACGTGCTTCTTCGATCGCCGGGTCGCGGCCAAGGCTGCCGCACCAGGCTCCACGAGCATGCGCAGTTCAAACAAGTCGCGCAGAAATTTGCGGCTCGGCTCCGCTTCGAATTGCCAGGCTAGAAGGTCTGGGTCGAGGAGACTCCATTGCCGTCTCGGGCTGACCCGAGTTCCCGTCTTGGGACGGCCACTCACGAGCCCCTTAGCGGCGATAATCCGAAATGCTTCACGCAGCACCGACCGAGAGACGCCGATCTGCCTTGCATAATCGATCTCGTTAGGGAAGACATGCCCTTCGGGCAGCTCGCCGGAGAGGATCATCACCGCAAGCTGCTGAGCCAGCGACCCCTTTAGGCGCCTGCCGCTTGCTGCCTGGATAAGCGTTCCGGCAGCGATCGCGGAGTGATTCGACACTTTCGGCGGCACCGTGCCATTCTTGGAATGAAGCATATCGCGCCTGTCGGCGGTTACCCGGGTATCCCACAGCATATCGCATGAAAACCGCTCCGTGTCGCATTGACCCGTGTTTCGGGCCGATCGGTCGATCTGTCTTTTGGTGGGACGGGACGGGGAACCCATGTCTTGCCAGCTCGCGAAGGCACTGCCCTCGAGGCCATATTTAGTTCAGTTCAGGGTCTTCGTGGGTTCCCGAATCGGTGTCGGCGGTGGCCTGGGCTGGATGGAACTCCTCGCACTGGGTTGCTTGTGCCGGCTTCGTACTGTGACCGTGTTTCGATTGCGCCCGCTGCTATAGGCTGTGGGGATCGAGCCTTCCCGCCATCCTGACGAGAGCTGCAAAAGACTCCGCTCTCATCTTGCGCATGATGTGCCCGCGGTGAATTTGAACGGTGTACTCGGTGATTCCCAGTCGTGCCGCGGCCTGTTTGTTCATTAGGCCGCTGACCAACAGCGGCAGCACCTCTTGTTCTCGTGGCGTGAGGGATCCGTAGCGCGCGAGAAGATCAGCTTGTTCGACAGCTATCCGTCGCGCATTGCTGCTCTTTTCCAAAGCACGCTCGACGGCCGCCAGGAACACGCCGGCCTCAAAGGGCTTGGCAAAAAAATCACTTGCGCCTTCCTTCATTGCGCCAACTGCCAGCGGAACGTCGCCGCGCGCGGTGATGAAAATGATCGGTATTCCACATTGTTCGACCTTAAGCCGCGCTTGGAGCTCAATGCCCGACATGCCTGGCATGCAAATATCGGCAATCAGGCATGACGCCTGGTGCCTCTCCCTAGAATCCAGGAACTGCTCCGCGGAGTCGAAGCAGAGCGTGGACATGCCCTCCGACTCAATCAGATCTTGCAGCGCGCTTTGAACCGCCTTGTCATCATCGAGAATTGCCAGAAGGCTCGGCGCGTGCTCGATATTCATTGGGCAACGCTAACCCCTTGAGCGGGGCAGCACAATCGCATCATGGGTAAGAAACTACTACTCAGGGGGTAGTCGACTAGGGTCGGAGGAGCGGCCGAACGGTAGGCAGAATATCCGGGTCAACGAGTGCATGCTATTGAGGGAGAACAGGTCTGAGTTTATCGGCCATGCGAACCAATTCAATCAGCGAGCCCGCCTGCATCTTCTGCATGACATTACCTCGATGGATCTTTACCGTGGCTTCGCTGATTCCGATCTCCGAAGCAATCTGCTTGCTGAGCATTCCGGCCACTACCATCCCCATGACTGCTCGCTCACGCGCCGTCAAGGCCAAATATCGCCCGTGCAGTTCCTGAACTTCATCCTGTTGCGCCCGCGCCGCCCGATCGCGCTGAAGAGCCTGCTGAATGGCGTCCAGCAAATCCTGGTCCCGAAATGGTTTTGTGAGGAATTCCACGGCACCCGATTTCAAAGCCCTGACAGACATGGGTATGTCGCCATGTGCGGTAATGAATATGATGGGAATCTGCATGCCGATGTCAGCCAACGTACGCTGGAAATCGAGTCCGCTCATCTGTGGCAGCCTTACGTCCAGAACCAAGCAACTCGGCTCAGAGGTCCGTTTCTTGCTCAGGAACTCTTGGCCGGTCGCAAAGGACTCTGCGCGCAGGCCAACGGACTCGACGAGGTCCTGCACGGCACGGCGCACGCCACCATCATCATCGACGATAAACACGGTAGGAGCGGCGGCCGGCTTCATACGGGAGCTTCGGCATTGTAGGGAAGAATGAAATTGAAAGTTGCGCCCTTGCCTTGATTGGCGGTAGCCCACACGCGCCCCCCATATGACTCCACGATCGAGCGGGTAATCGTCAGACCCATACCCGTCCCCTGTGGTTTGGTTGTATGAAAGGGCTCGAAAACCTGTTCGGCGGAGCCGGTCGGCAACCCTATCCCGGTATCGCTGATGGAAACAAACAGACGATTTTCGGGATCGATCCGCGATCTGATCGTGAGGGTACCTCCAATATCCTTCATGGCCTCGATCGCATTGAGCATCAAATTCATGAAGACTTGCTGAAGTTGTACCGGGTTTGCCAGGATATTGGGAGTGTCGGGGTCCACTTCGGAATAGATCGTTATGGTATGCCGATCCGCTTCGCCCCTCAGCAGACCGGACATCTGCTCAATTATCTCCTTCACGTCGATGATTTGGCGTTCTGTAGGTGTTCCCGTCTTGTAGAAGGACCGCAAACTGTCGATCACGTTGGCCGCGCGATTGGCATCCTCCTCGATCCTGGAGGCTGCTGCCCGCGCTCTGTCCAGGTCGGGCGGGTCATATGCCAACCATCGCATAAGTGCGTTTGCGCTGGTGACGGAGGCCGTGATGGGTTGCTTGATTTCGTGAGCCAGCGCTGCGGCTAGCTCTCCCATCATATTGACGCGATTCACCCGTGCGAGATCAGCTTCTAACTGGCGCAGCCTTTCCCGCTCCGCCTCGGCACGCTTCCGCTCTGTTATATCCATGGTGATGCCGACGTACTCACCCATTTCTCCGGAGGGGTTGTGATGTCCTATAGCGCGCAGAGTTCGAATGGCTCCATCGGGACGGCAAATGCGGTATTCGGGGATCTCAAAGTCAGTTCGCGCATGATTCGCATTCTTTATGATTCCCCAGACAAATGACTCGTCGTCGGGATGAATGGTTTTATAAAAACTGTCCGCGCCTACCGGGCCCTTGCCGGGATCGAAACCATGCAGGCGATAAATTTCTTCCGAGACGTGATAATTCTGCCCCGTATGGAAATTCGCGGCCCAACTGCCCGTATGAGTCAGGCTTTGCGCTTCCGCAAGGTATGCCTGCTCCCTGCGCAATTCCAACTGACTTCGCTGCAAGGCATCCTCTGCGCGCTTGCGATCTGTGATGTCCTGAACAGTACCGAACATTTCAAAAGCCAGTCCCGCCGCATTCCTCTTCACGGTGCCGAGGCCATGAACAGTACGCACCTCGCCGTCAGGCCGAACGACACGATGCTCGGCCGCCGCCGGCACGCCGCTGCGAATGGCTTCATCAGATTCTCGAAAAACGCGCTCTCGATCGTCGGGGTGGATCATTTCGCTGACCAACGCCATATCAATGGGACCATCCTGCGGAGACAGTCCATAGATGCGATAGAGCTCAGCGGACCAAGTCACGCGGCCCGTGATGAGGTTCCATTCGTAGTACCCCATGTGAACCAGGCGTTGCGCCTGTTCAAGTCTGGCGTTGCTTTCCTGCAAGTCGCGGGATAGAGCTTGCCGTTCTTCCGCGACGCGTTTATTTTCCGTGATATCCTGGACGGTACCAAACAATCTGCGCGCTCCTCCCGACGCTGTGCCATTCGAATCAACCGGCGGCGCGCTCCAACGCTTGGAGGTAATGGCGTGCACCGTACGGACTTCGCCGCTGGGACGGACAATACGAAACTCAGCCACCGGATACGCTCCGGCAGAAAGGTCCACGTCTACTCCTCCGAAGAGGGACTCTCGGTCATCAGGGTGGATCATTCCACGCACGTCGGCTAATTCCATCGGACGTTCTTGCGGCTTCAGGCCAAAGATGCGATAGGTTTCATCCGACCAAACGACTTCATTTGTCTCAAGGTCCCATTCCCAATGGCCCACGTGGGCGACCCGTTGGGCTTCTTCAAGCCTGGCGTTGCTTTCCTCCAATTTGCGAGCCAGCGCCTGTCGTTCTTCGTCGGCGCGCTTGAGTGCGGTCATGTCGCCCGACCACGAGGCGATCGGCCGCTTCGGTAGGGCGCGAAGCAGATGTTTTCTCTCATGTGCGGTCTCTTTGTCCGACCTTGTTCGAGCGCGCCAAGGATAGCACTCGCGAATGGCTTGCCTCTTATTCTCACAAAGCCAAGACAGTTTGCAACCTATGCACACGTCTCCAGGCCGCCGGGGTCTGACCCACGGATTGCCGGAAATGCTTGCACAAGTGCGCTTGGTCGGCGAAGCCGCACCGCAACGCGATGTCGCTCAAGGGCGCATCGGTCGTGAGCATGTATCGGGCGGCCAGCTCCACGCGACGTCGTATGACGAAAGAGTGCGGTGACTCCCCAAATGTGCGCTTGAAGGATCGTGAGAAGTGCGCTTCGCTGCGCCGAACGAGCGCGCAAAGATCCGCAACGAGTACCGGCCCGGTGATGTGACTATCGATGTAGGCATGCACCTTGTGCGCTTGCCAGGCTAGCAGGCAGCTCTTTCCGTCGGGTCCCGATCCCACCGGCAGTGGAGGGATCTGCTGTCGCAGCAGCGAGGCGGCCTCAAGCAATGTACCCTGCGCTGGGTGCTCCAGGTCGTGAAGCTGACCAGCAGCCGCCTCAAGGAGCTTCATCACCCGGTGCATCCACTCGCGCGATCGCGTCGGATTGGGCTTCGACACGGCCGGCGGATCTTCAAAGTGAGTATCCATTTACAAGTGCCTTCCTTCACAGCTAGTGCACAAGCGCGACGGTAGCAATACACAGGCGCCCGATGAACCACATATTCCTCGTAGCCGACGCACGGTAGTGAATTCGCCGTTCCGTCCGATCAGCTACTGAGAACATGTAATAGCGAGTCCACACGGCGCCTCATACGATGCAGCCAAGTTGCTTTATGTATCCCAAGGAGGCGCAATGAAAGCCATAACGAAACACTACATCGACGGATCGTTCGTCGATTCCCATGGCCGCGAAGTCATGGACAGCATCAATCCGACCAACGGTCAAGTGATCGCCCGCGTTACGTTGGGTGACGAGGAGGATGCGCGACGCGCCATTGCCGCCGCCAAGCGAGCGTTTGTCAGTTTCGGGCGGACGACCAAACAAGAGCGCGCGGAGATTCTGCTCAGACTGCACAAGGCCGTCTCGGCGCGCACCGATGATCTCACGAAGACGATGGTCGAGGAGTATGGGGGTGTTGTGCGGTTTGCGGCGCTCATCGTCCAGGCGGGCGCCGACGTGTTCCTCTCGGCCGAGAAGGCTCTGCGCGAGCTGCCCCTAACTCGCAGTTGGGGCAAGACAACGGTCACCTTGGAGCCGGTCGGCGTTGCGGGCCTGATTTCGCCCTGGAACGCGAACGCGTTTTTCCTTTGCATGAAGCTTGCCTCGGCAGTCGCCGCCGGTTGCACGGTGGTCATGAAGCCGAGTGAGTTGAGCGCTTTGCAGACGTGCGTGTGGCTGGAGTGTGTACACGAGGCGAAACTTCCGAAAGGGCTTTGCAACGTTGTCTCCGGTCGAGGAGATGTCGTCGGAGCGGAGCTCGTGCGAAATCCCGACGTGGCCAAGATTTCCTTCACGGGCTCGGCTGCAGTCGGAAGATCGATTATGCGCGAAGGTGCTGCGACGATGAAGCGCATCACGCTCGAGCTGGGAGGCAAGTCACCCAACATTCTGCTGGATGATGCCGACCTCAAGACGGCCATCCCGAATGCGTTCATCATCGGGTTTCTGAACAACGGTCAAGCTTGCGTCGCTGGGACCAGGCTCCTTGTGCCGAAGAGTCGCATCGAGGAAGTCAAACAGGCGATCTTGGGCACCTTGCCCGCCTTTCCAGTCGGCGATCCGGCCGACCCAAAAACCGCCATCGGACCGATGGTGAACCAGAAGCAATATGAGCGTGTGCAGTCCTACATTCGCCGGGGTATTGAGGAAGGCGCAGAGGTGCTTGTCGGGGGCGAAGGGCACCCGCCCGGCCTTGAGGCGGGCTATTTCGTCAAACCCACGGTATTTGTCAATGTGAATAATGACATGGCAATCGCCCGGGAAGAGATTTTCGGGCCCGTCCTCTCGGTCATCACCTACGAGGACGAAGAGGATGCGGTCCGGATCGCCAACGATACTGAATACGGCCTCCATGCTTACGTAAGCGGCGCGGACATTCAGCGCGTGCGCCGCGTCGCATCTCAGATCCAAGCCGGCCGCGTGGCGATCAACGGCATGCTAGACGATCAACAGGCCCCGTTCGGCGGATTCAAGCATTCCGGCGTCGGCCGTGAATTCGGAACGTTCGGCATCGAGGCGTTTCTTGAACCGCGGGCTATCCTGGAGTGACTGGACCATGAGTTCTCACACCACGATCTCTCCCCGTGAGGCTGCAGATCGCCTCGCCATTCGGGAACTTGTCGAGACTTACGCGCATTGCGCCGATCGTCGCCATGCCAAGGCCCAGATGTCCTTGTTTACCGCGGACACGCACTTCGTCGTGTTCATGAACGCCAAGGACCACAAGCCGACCTGGGAGCTTCGCTCACGCGATGCTCTAGCTCCGGTCTTCGCAGATCTCAACAAATACGACGCCACCACCCATTTCGTTGGACAGAGCACGATCTTCTCGCTGACAGACGAAAAGGCCATTGGGGAAGCCTACTGCTTGGCGCACCACGTAACGGTCGCCGAGGGAAAGCGCCACCTGATGATTGCATCGCTCCGCTACCTGGACACGTTCGTGAAGCAGGACGGCGATTGGTTGTTTGCAGAACGTCGGCTGTATGTCGACTGGACGGAAGAGCGCGCCATCTCGTGACGCCCGGGGATCGCGGTGCAAGGATAAACCATGAAGATTATTTCGTTCGGCATTCCACTACTACTGGCGCTGGTTTCGGCGCCGGCTTTGGTCGGCTGTGGCCATAAGCCCGCGGCCATATCCGCACCGCCTCCGCGGTCCAAGGTATCGGTCGTCACCCTCAAGGCACAGTCGGTGCCGGTCACCACCGAGTTGCCAGGACGCGTGGCGGCTTTCCGAGTCGCGGAGGTACGCCCGCAGGTAAACGGCATCATTCTGAAGCGATTGTTCGTGGAAGGCAGTGAGGTCGAAGCAGGGCAGCAGCTTTATCAGATTGATCCGGCGCCCTATGAGGCCAGCTACCACAGCGCGGTCGCGGCCGCCGCTACGGCGCGCTCCTTGGCGGAGCGCTACAAGCCGCTGGCCGCTGCCAACGCGGTCAGCCAACAAGACTACGACAACGCCGTCGCCGCGGACCTTCAAGCCCAGGCGGCCTTGGAGACGGCACGCATCAACCTGCGATACACCAGGGTTCTGTCGCCCATTTCCGGTCGCATTGGCCGTTCTACGGTGACCGAAGGCGCGTTGGTCACTGCAAACCAACCCGCGGCAATGGCGACGGTACAGCAGCTCGATCATGTTTATGTGGACGTGACGCAGCCCATCGGCACGCTGCTGCGTCTCAAACTCGAAGCGGCAGCCGGACAGCTGCACCAAAACGAGGCGGGCCGCACTCCGGTGAGCCTGCGCCTGGAGGATGCCGCCGACTACGCCCAGGCCGGGACGCTTCAGTTCTCGGAGGTGACCGTCGATGAGAGCACGGGCTCGGTGACCATGCGCGCCTTGTTCCCCAATCCTGACCGCATCCTTTTGCCGGGCATGTTCGTACGCGAGCGCATCGAGGAAGGCGTTCGCTTGGGCGCGTTGCTGGTACCGCAGCAAGGCGTCAGTCACAACGAGAAGGGAGACCCAACCGCGCTGGTGGTCGCCGCCGACGACACCATTGCCCTGCGCGTCCTGAAGACCGATCGCGCAGTCGGCGATCGATGGCTGGTGAGCGCCGGCCTGCAGGAGGGCGATCGAATTGTCGTGGAGGGGCTTCAGCTCGCACAGCCCGGCGTCAAGGTCCAGCCGGAGGAATTCCGCGAGACCGCGCAAGCGAGCCGGGGCGAACGCCTGTCATCCAATCGGAGGTAGGGGACAGCAATGGTTAGTTTCTTCATCGACCGTCCGGTGTTCGCCTGGGTGCTGGCGATCGTGGTCATGACGGCGGGCGTTTTGGCCATCACCATCCTGCCGGTGGCGCAATACCCGAGCATCGCCCCACCGGCAATCTCGATCCAAGTCACTTACCCGGGCGCCTCGGCAGAGACCGTTCAGAGCACCGTGACGCAGGTGATCGAGCAGCAGCTCTCCGGTATCGACCACTTGCTGTACTTCGGGTCCGAAAGCGACAAGGACGGCAGCATGACCATCACGCTGTACTTCGAGCAGGGAACGAATCCCGACATCGCTCAAGTGCAGGTGCAAAACAAGCTGCAGTTGGCCACGCCGTTGTTGCCGGCCGAGGTGCAGGCCCAGGGCATCCGAGTGGCCAAGGCGACGCGAAATTTCTTGATGGTGATCGGGTTCTACTCGGCCGACGGCTCCATGAACAACGACGACATCGGCGACTACGTCGCATCGCACGTCCAGGATCCGATTAGCCGCACGCCCGGTGTCGGCGATTACCAGCTGTTTGGGTCGCAATACGCCATGCGCATTTGGCTCGATTCAGTGCGGTTGGATAACTACGGCCTGACACCCGTGGACGTGAACAACGCTCTTCAGGCGCAGAATGTACAGATTGCCTCCGGCGAGCTGGGCGGTCTGCCATCGGCGAAAGGCCAGCGCCTGAATGCCACCATCGTCGGTCCACAACGCCTGCAAACCGCGGAGCAGTTTGCGCAGATTCTGCTCAAGGTCAGTCCCGATGGCTCGCAAGTTCGCCTAAAGGACGTCGCCAGCGTCACCTTGGGCGGCGAGAACTATTCGATCTACGTCGAGTACAACGGCCACCCGGCGTCGGGCCTCGGCATCAAGTTGGCGCCGGGCGCCAACGCGCTGGATACGGCCAGAGCGATCCGCGCCACGATGGATCGGCTGCAACCGTACTTTCCATCCGGACTGAAGTTGGTCTACCCCTACGACACCACGCCGTTCGTAAGCGTCTCCATCGAAGAAGTGGTGAAGACCCTGTTCGAGGCGATCGTGCTGGTGTTCTTGGTGATGTACCTTTTCTTGCAGAACTTCCGTGCCACGCTAATTCCCACAATCGCCGTACCGGTAGTGCTGCTAGGCACCTTCGGCATTCTTGCTGTCGCAGGTTTCTCCATCAACACACTGACCATGTTCGGCATGGTACTGGCCATCGGGCTGCTCGTCGACGATGCCATCGTGGTCGTGGAGAATGTCGAGCGTGTGATGGCGGAGGAAGGTCTATCGCCGAAAGAGGCCACGCGAAAGTCGATGGACCAGATCACCGGCGCGCTCGTCGGCATCGCTCTGGTGTTGTCCGCGGTGTTTCTGCCGATGGCCTTCTTCGGAGGCTCGACCGGTGTGATCTACCGACAGTTCTCCATCACCATTGTCTCAGCCATGACGCTGTCGGTGCTGGTGGCGCTGATCTTCACACCTTCCCTCTGTGCCACGCTGCTGCGCGAGCCAAGGGGCGTCGGGCCCGAGCGCAAGGGTGGCCTCTTCGCTCTGTTTAACCGAGGCTTTGCAAGCATGAATCGGGGCTACGCGCGCGGCGTCAGCCACGTCACGGTGCGGACGGGACGCTACCTCTTGGCCTATTTGCTCATCGTCGCGTGCCTGGGAATGATGTTCGCGCGAGTGCCCACGTCGTTCCTGCCGGATGAAGATCAAGGCATCCTGTTCCTTCAGGTGGTCGAGCCTCCGGGTACGGCCAGCGAGTTGACGCAGCAAACGCTGGACGACGTGCGCGACTATTTCATGAAAGATGAACAGGCCATCGTCAGCGACGTCTTCACGGTCAACGGATACAGTTTCGGTGGCCGCGGGCAAAGCGCCGGCTTGGCTTTCGTGCGGCTTAAGGATTGGAAGGACCGTCCAAAGGAGCGAGATTCGGTCTTTGGCCTCGCCGAGCGAGCCAACCAGCGCTTTCAGCGCATACGCGGCGCGTTTGTCGTCGCGTTCCCACCGCCGGCAGTCCTCGAACTCGGCAACGCCGCCGGCTTCGATTTCGAGCTGGAAGACTTCGGCAACATCGGGCACGAGGCGCTCATGAATGCCCGCGAACAGCTGATGCAGATTGCGCTACAGGACCCGGCTATCGGCTCGCTTCGGCCGAACGGCTTGTCGGATGAGCCCCAATACAAGCTGAATATCGACTGGGAGAAAGCCAGCGCGCTTGGTCTATCAATTGATGACATCAGCCAAACCCTCGGCATCGGCTGGGGTTCCGCCTACGTCAATCAGTTTGTCGATCACGGCCGCGTCAAGCGCGTCTTCGTACAGGGCGAGGCCGCTTCGCGCATGCTGCCGCAGGATTTGGACAAGTGGTACGTTCGAAACGCCGCAGGGCGGATGACGCCGTTTTCCGCCTTCTCTTCCGCACAGTGGAGCATCGGTTCGCCCAAGCTGGAGCGTTACAACGGCACGGCGTCGTTGGAGTTCCTCGGCGCCCCGGCACCGGGCCGCAGCAGCGGCGACGCGTTGGCGGCGATGGAAGCGGCAGTGACCAAGCTCCCCAAAGGCATCGGATACGAATGGACGGGCCTGTCCTACGAGGAGAAGAAATCGGGCTCGCAGGCGCCGGCGCTATATGCGATCTCGCTGGCCATCGTGTTCCTGTGCTTGGCGGCGCTCTACGAGAGCTGGTCGATCCCGTTTGCCGTCATGCTGGTGGTGCCCTTAGGGATCCTCGGTACTGTCAGCGCGACCTTGCTGCGCGGACTCGGCAACGACGTGTTCTTTCAAGTGGGCCTCCTCACCACGGTTGGGCTGTCCGCCAAAAACGCGATCCTCATCGTCGAGTTCGCAAAGGAGAACGTCGAGCACGGGATGGGTTTGGTTGAAGCGACGATTAGCGCCGCTCGGCAACGCCTGCGCCCCATCCTCATGACCTCGTTTGCTTTCATCTTGGGCGTGATGCCATTGGCAATCGCCGCCGGCGCCGGTGCCGGCGGGCGCATTGCCATCGGCACCGGGGTGATCGGCGGCATGGTCACGGGTACGGTGCTCGCCGTGTTCTTCGTGCCGGTGTTCTTCGTCGCGGTGCGTTCGGTGTTCAAAGGTCGGCGCACCCGAGACGACGCCGCGCTCGGGCGCCCCGCACACGAGACCTGAGCCATGCAGTACAGACACAGGTTTATTGCGATCTTTTTAGGGACGATGACGTTCTCTGCCTGCACGTTGGAGCCGAAATACATTCGGCCGGATGCGCCGGTCGCAATGCCGGAGCGCAATGTCGTTCAGGGTATGTCTGCAGAAGATTTAGGCTGGCGCGCGTTTTTCCCCGATTCCCAACTTCAGCAGCTGATCACTCTGGCCCTCGCCAACAACCGCGACCTGCGCGTCGCCGCGCTCAACGTCGCAGCCGCGCAGGCACGCTACCGTATCCAGCGCGCCGACCTGTTTCCGACGATTGCCGCCAGCACGACGGAGCAAGCCGAGCGCCTGCCCCTCAGCGTGCTTGCGGCGTCGTTGCCTGGCGGTTCCACTTCCGCGCAAGGGGACTTTGTCTCTCGTTCCTACACCGCGGGCATCGGCTTCACCAACTTTGAACTCGATCTGTTTGGCCGGATACGCAGCCTCGATCACGCCGACCTGCAGCAGTATTTCAGCTTCGAAGAGACCCGGCGCAGCGCGCAGATCGCCCTTGTGGCAGAAGTGGCAAATGGTTACTTGGCGGTGCTCGCCGATCAGACGTTGCTGGACATCACGCGCCAGACACTTCGGAACCAGAGCGATTCCTACGAGCTGACGCGGAAGCTGTTCGAACGAGGGACGGCATCGGAGCTCGCTCTTCGCCAAGCCGAGTCAACAGTGGACACCGCCCGCGCAAACTTGGCGCAGTACTTCCGCGAGCTGGCCCAGGATCGCGATGCGCTGCAGCTATTGCTCGGTGCCCCTGTTCCGGAAGGTATCGACTTCTCTGCGGGGCTCGACCGGCCAGATGTCGTGTCGGCAGTGGAGGAGGCCATTCCCTCCGACGTTCTGGTCAAACGGCCGGATGTACTGGCCGCCGAACACGTGCTGAAGGCCGCCAACGCCGACATCGGTGCGGCGCGCGCTGCGTTCTTTCCCGCCATCGAACTGACGGGCAGTCTAGGCAGTGCCAGCACCGAGCTTTCCGGTCTGTTCAAGCGCGACTCGCTCGCGTGGACGTTTGCACCTCAAATCAGTGTTCCGCTCTTTGCGGGAGGCGCCAACGAGGCCAATCTTGAGGCGGCCAAGGTGGCGCGTCAAACCGCGGTGGCGCAATACGAAAAAGCGATCCAGATTGCGTTCCGCGAAGTGGCCGACGCGCTCGCGGCTCGGGGCTACCTCGACGAGCAGCTGGCGGCGCAGCAGGCGCTGGTAAGCGCCTCGCAGAATGCGCACCGCTTGGCACAGATGCGCTTTCGAGGCGGCGTCGACAACTACCTCAGCGAGCTTGATGCTCAGCGCTCTCTTTACGGCGCGCAGCAACAGCTGCAGATCGTACGGCTGCAGCGCTTTGAGAACCTGGTGACACTTTACAAGGCCCTGGGAGGCGGCCTGCGCGAAAACACGGCTTCCAAAGTTCCTGTGGCCGGATAGGCTAACAGTGATGTTCCGGGCAGGAGAAACCATTCATGTTTGCTGAAGCGCCGGCAGAATTCACGGTCGTGACCCACGCGGCAATGGCCTTTGTCCTCGGGTGGACGATCGGTTATGAGAGGTTCTACAACGGCCGCGCGGCGGGAACGCAGGTGTATTGCTTGGTCTGCACGGCGAGTTGCGCATTGACCTCAGCCGCAGGTCTTGCCGGGCATTGGTTCGGATCTCGGCAAGTTGTTGATGCTGCCAACAGCATCAACAGCATGCAAGTGATCGCGAGCCTGCTCACGGGTATCGGCTTTCTCGGCGCCGGCATCATCGTCAAGAGCGGTGCCAGCGTCCGTGGGCTGACGACCGCCGCATCCATATGGTCGTCAGCCGCGATCGGGATTCTTGTGGGCGTTCACTTTGTATTTGCCGCCATCTGTCTCACCGCGATTTTCATCGTTTGCATGGCTGCGGTTCCACGACTCGAGCAGCATTTGCCCGGCAAAGCCGCAATCGCGCTCAAGCTCCGCTACCGCGAGGGCGAGCGGCCACATACAGACAAGATTCTGTCGTATCTCGGTGAGCGCAGTTTGGTACCGCATTCGGATTCGGTATCCGTAACCTTCGACGCGGGGCGATTTGGTCTCGAACTTATTGTCTCGGGCGAAAACGCAAGGGGTCGCACTCTGAATTGGGTCGTGGAAGATCTGCCGGACATCAAGTCCATAGAAAGCTTCACGGCAACTCGGACCAGCCGAACATAGTGATAGCCGGCGGGAGACGGGAACCTCCGTTCCGCAGGACGCTTGCGGGACTTCTGTGTGAGTCGGTTGTGCTGCGTTGTGCTTCGTCGAGGTAGCCACGAGAAGTCCTGCGCACGCTGATGCCCCCCAATGGCGCGAGTTAATCTAACCCAAAGATTTCGTCATAGGGACGCATTCGATCGATACGCTACAAGGTGAATGGAAGATGCTTCGTTCATCGCCGCGACCGGGTACGTGCGGCCAGCCAGCTGCGGTCATTAGCCGTTGATCGCTACGCGGCAGTTCGCCGTGCGATCACACTCTGCGCCTGCAGATGTGAAGAATGGATGGTGCCGCGTTCCAATATGGTCGCCTTGGCGACACATTCGAGCCACTCTGCGGTGGTTACCACGATTGCGAATCGTGACTGCTGGACCACGCTGAACACACGATGAATCTCCTCAGCGCTGGCG
>Ga0210398_10001608_pt1 | contig 22991 bp, 17 predicted proteins | sample IncBWC4OmetaG_FD_161047 | JGI IMG/M metagenome (GOLD analysis project Ga0210398, IMG submission 161047) | Forest soil microbial communities from Barre Woods Harvard Forest LTER site, Petersham, Massachusetts, United States - Inc-BW-C-4-O | ecosystem: Environmental > Terrestrial > Soil >...
GAGACAAAGGCAAGAGAGATCACGCAAAGAATCCGAATCGTATTGCACCGCGACAGATTCGATGGACTCGATCTACGAGATGTAAAGGAGCACTGGGAGGACAAGGCCAATGGCGTATAGAAATGGGACCTACGTTGCATTCCATGCCGCTGGCACCAACCGTCCCGGTGGAAAGTCGGATATCGACTATTACAATCTCATGAAGGCCTGGACAGTAAAAACTGACGACGACTTTACTATGATAAACAGTCACGACAAGGCATCGTCTGTGAGAGATTCAAGTCTTCGGCTGACGTTGCGCAATTCACTTCTGGAGCGATTGCGGAACTCACGGAATATGGTTTTGATCGTTGGTGAAACAACTTATCTCGATACAGATTGGGTTCCGTTTGAGATCGAGAAAGCAGTAGACATATACGGCATTCCGATCATTGCCGCCTACACCGTTTTTGAAACCCCAATTCGAAACCCTCGCGGGCTGTCGCAATATTGGCCCACAGCGTTGCGAATCAGAATCGACAACGGGACGGCAAATGTGTTGCACATTCCTTTCAAGAAAGAACCATTGAAAGATTCATTGAGGTTTTCCCATGCCGATCCTCCGGTCGGCAAGGGACTCGGTATATATAGCGATGAGGCGTACAGATTCTTCGGCATCACGGGCTAGAATCGGCCAAACCCGTTTACGCGATTTCTCCGGCAACGTCTATCGGTGCGTCACAACCAAACGCCATTGGATTGGACCCTGCGTCACCGTATGTTGATGGTGATTTTGTGGCGGAAGAGGGTAGCTCTTGACTGATGTGATTTCTCTGCCGCAAGCCTGACAACGGTAAATGCCCGACAAAGGCGTCGTCGCGGACGGTACATAAAGCTGATCGAAAATGGGATCATTTAAGAGCTCTAAAACTTGCGGGTACTTATACAGTGCCATTCCGATGCCCCCTAGGAAGACGTTACGCCTTCGTAGTTTTGTTTTCCAGCGGTCCAGCCGGAACATCGTTGTTCGGCTGTTCTAACTCTTTTTTCTTTACGGTGGCTTCTTGAAAAGATTTTATACGAGCAATTGTGTCATGAAAATGAGAAACATCTTGAGCGATGGAGAGGCCGGGGAGTGTCTCTCCAGTGTTCCTATTCGCGCGGTACGCTGTAATCGTGCCGATGATTTGTACACCAGCTTCCGGAGCGAAGTAGACCACGGGACCCCCACTGATCCCATTGATAGCTACTCCATCAATCAAATAGGCTTTTCTGAAATCGTTCCAGGCACTGACAGTTCCGGAGAAGAAGCAGAGTGTGTTTTCTTCGTCAATAGCGGGATAGCCCAGCCAGCCAACCTCCATGCCAAGGGGCAATCTGTCATCGGTCGGGAGCAGTGGTATCGGTTCTTGTGGCAACTGAAGTTGCTCAAATGAAGCCACGATGAGGGCGGAATCCATGAATGGGTTCACATATATTACGCGTTCAGGTTCTTTCAGTAGGACCGTGCTGTTCGATGGAAAGTGATGTATGCGTATGGGTTCATGCCATTTGTCTGCATGTTCTACAACGTGATTTGCCGTCGCAATTCCAAACACATTTTTGGCTTCGTTACAGAAGCAAAGAAAGCCTGTTCCATGGCCTTGTGGAGTCTCAATTTTAACGATGCTAGGCAGGATTGCTTCAACAATCTGATCCCAGTTCATTTGAGGCCAAGACTATGTCACATGATACCTTTGACGCAAATGTAATATTCGATTTATTCGAAGCGCAAATACTGCTGATGGGCGGTGGAGTTCGCAACCTTTCCATTCCGGAGCTCCGGCGGCACCGTTCCGAGCAAATCCGGCCAGGAGTTGGCATGATTCGATGACACAAGCGATAAGCGTTATTACTAAGGATTACGCGCTGCTGGCGTCCGACAGACGCTTGACATTGGGAGAAGGCCCGCGACGCGGAGAGATCACCGATGACGATACGTGCAAATTGGTCAGCCTCTGCAATACCTGCGGCATCGGCTATTCAGGACTTGCGCACTTTGAGGGCTCGCCCACTCATGAATGGATCGCGAAAACGCTTGCGTCAGAGGGCTGCACTGACGCACTCAGAGCCAGCCAAATACTGAAGGAGCGCACGACCAGAATCTTTGCAACGCTTAAGCTAGGTACGAAGATCCGTCAAGAGTTCCTCATAGCAGGTTGGGGGCTATTTCGAGAACTTCCTGGCCTTCATCCCTTTATGCGTCTTGTTTCAAACATTCGCGATGGATCGGGTAAAGCACTTTCCCAACCCGCGGACTCTTTCGCCAGTTTGCTGAAAGTGCTGGTCAACGAAGAACCGCTCTTTTGTCGGTCAATTGGTCAACCAGTCACGAAACTTCGTGGCCAGCAACTGCTAAGAAATCTACAGCGCCTCGTCAGTCGTGAAATTGGACCGCGAGCCGCGCTTAGGCTACTGGTAGATGAAATTGTGAATACGTCTTTGGTGGAGAAGAATTCGGCTGTAGGCTCAAAAATACTCGGATTCTGTATCCCAAAGAGTAGCATTCAGCGGCAAATTGAGACTGGTCGTTCAGTGATGCTTGCGGCGCAACCCAACAATAATGCGGTTACATTCACCTATTTTGAGCCTGGATTTAGCGAGTTGAAGCAGTATGGCCCAACATTCGTGTGTGGCGCGTCTGCGTACACGGACGTTACAACAGAAAACGATCCTAGCCGCGATTTTCAATCCTCTCAGCTAAAAATTCTCAGCATGCCTAAGAAGTTGGATAAATGATGTTTGAGAGATTCCTCGAAAATTTAGAACGCTCGAATACGCCACCCCCGTTATCACCGCTAAGATCGTCGCTTCAAACGCACATTAAATTCTCTATCGAATTAGATACCCTCGAATTTCGCCGGCGGCGATATCGTCGAGCCCAAATAGGGCAGTTTCGCCCGCTCCTATCCCCTATCCCCGGCGCGCTTTGACTCGCGCGGTATGAGCCTTTAGACTTGTGAGCTGTGAGATCTGTATCGAGCGGCGGCGGGTATATGTTCGACATCGGGAGTTATTTCCCGCCAGCGATTAAGCGGATTTGCATCATCTGCGTGGGCGTGTTTCTGGCGCAGGAACTTTCGCAACTACTGTTTGGAATGGCCGGCTGGAATTTCTGGCTGGCTTGGTTTGGTTTGGTTCCGCAAGCGGTAACCCACGGTTTTGTCTGGCAGCTCTTCACTTATATTTTCCTGCACGGCGGCATCTGGCACATTCTGTTCAATCTGCTGTACTTGTGCATGTTTGGCGCGGATTTGGAGCGGGCGTGGGGCAGCCGCAAGTTTTACACGTATTTTTTTATTTGCGGGGTGGGCGCGGGAGTGATCAACGTAATCGTGAAAACGATTTTGGACCCGCACGGGCTGGGCAGCGCGAAGATTCCCACGATTGGAGCTTCGGGGGCGATCTACGGCGTGTTGCTGGCTGTGGCGGTGATCATGCCGCAGCGGCAGGTGTGGGTGTTTCCGCTGCCGGTGACGGTGTCCATGCGCGTGTTTGTGATGGTGATGGGCGCGATTGAATTTTTTGGAACGATCGGGGCCGGCGGCGACAACGTGAGCCATGTGTGCCACCTGGGCGGAATGCTGGTGGGGTACATTTATTTGCGGCGTGGGTCTTATGGGTACAGCGTGCGTAATTATTTTTCGGATTGGAAGCGGCGAAGGCTGAAGCGGAAGTTTGAGGTTTATGTACGGGATCATCAGGATAAGCCGCCTTCTAATCCGGATAATTGGGTGAATTAGGATTTTCAGTGGGACCGCGTCCGTTCGGATGCGGAGTGAAAGCAGGTTCGTCATTTGAGTGTGGTCGTGTGTTTAAGGAAGGCAAAAGATTTAACACGGACGCCACAGAGGGAAGGCGGAGAACACAGAGAAAGGCAACTGCAACGGCTGAACGACGGCTGCCCGGTTCGTCCCGGAAAAGGCTGGACGAACTGGCCGCTCCAACTTCAAATGCGAAGACGCGACGTAACCTACGCCTTGGCAAGCTGGGGCGCAGCAAGCAGCGCCCCTGAGGCTGCGCGACGACATCCCTGCCGCACAGCCTGAGGGCGGTGCGACGAAAACCGGGGGCTGCGACAACGGCGACTTAGCCGGCGGGACGCCCTTCGACCCCGTCTCCGATGGGCTCTCAGGACAAGCCGGCGCTACTCTTCGACGCGGCACCGCCGCGCCTCAAAGTGAATCGTGCTGTGGCACGATTCACGAAAGCTGGTGCGGGTTATCCGCCGATGCGGAGCAGGCGCATTAAGTTTGTGGAGCCCGTGGTGCCGATCGGGGTGCCGGCTACTACGCCGATGATGTCGCCGCGCTTCACTAGTTTTTCTTCGAGGAGACGCTTTTCGGCGGTGGCGGCTAGCTTGTCGATGTCGTGGACGCTGCCCATGCTGCGCGGGAGGACTCCCCAATAGAGCGAGAGGCGGCGGCGCGTTTGCTGGACTGGCGAAAAGGCGACGATCGGAGCGCGAGGGCGATACTTCGAGACGAGCCCGGCGGACGAACCTTTTTCAGTGAACACCGCGACTACCTTCAGGTGCAGTTCTTCGGCGGCGTGGCAGATGGCTTCGGCGATGACTTCGTTGATTTGCAGATTGCCGGAGCGCTCGGGGCGCGGCAATTGCGTGACGCTGGCTTCGGCTTCGCGGATGATGCGGTCCATCATCATCACCGATTCCAGGGGATAAAGGCCGGCGGCGGTTTCACCGGAAAGCATCAGGGCGTCGCTGCCGTCGAAGATGGCGTTGGCGACGTCGGAAGCTTCGGCGCGCGTGGGGCGCGGATTTTTTTGCATGGAATCGAGCATCTGAGTGGCGGTGATCACCGGGATCAGCGCGTTGCGGGCTTTCAGGATGATCTGTTTTTGCACGACGGGAACTTTTTCCGGGCTCATCTCCACGCCGAGATCGCCGCGCGCGACCATCACTCCATCGGAGATGGCCAGAATTTCATCGAGATTGACGATAGCCTCCGGCTTTTCGAGCTTGGAGATTACTGGCGTATCTTTTCCGGTGCGGGCAATGGCGTGCTTGGCCGCGCGCACGTCTGCGGCGGTGCGCACGAAACTGATGGCCAAATAATCGGCGCCGATGGCCATGGCCGAGACCAGATCCTTACGGTCTTTCGGAGTCATCGAGGGAATGTTGAGTTTGACGCCCGGAAGATTGATGCCTTTGTGTTCGCCGATGTCGCCGCCGTTCTCGACCTGAGTGACCACCTCCTGCCCATGTGTGGAAATGACGCGCAGGGCGACTTCGCCGTCGTTGAGCAGGATGCGGTCGCCCTTATGCACGGCTTCGGGCAGAGCGCGGAACGTGGTGCTGACGCCTTCTTCGGTGCCGAGGATGTTGCGCGTGGTGATGGTGAAGCGCTGGCCGAAGCGCAGGCGCACTGGTTTGCCGGCAACGAGCTTGCCGGTGCGAATTTTCGGTCCCTGCAAATCGGCGAGAATGCCGATGGGCTTCTCGTATCGGGCGGAAGCACGGCGGACAGAGGCGACCATGCGCGCGCGGTCTTCGTGCGAGCCATGAGAAAAATTCAGGCGGGCGACGTCCATTCCGGCATGCACCAGTTTCTCGATCATGTTGTACGAGGAGGTGGCGGGGCCGAGGGTACAGACTATTTTTGCTCTGCGAGGGTTCGTCATGATTATTTGGCCACGGAGAAATCATTTACGATTGCGAAGAGAAATTCAATGCCCTTGTGAAAAGAATCCAGGGGGATGCGTTCGTTGTCAGCGTGAAAGCGGGAAAGATCGTCGTCGTTGAGCGGGAAGGGAAGCAGGCCGTAGGCCTGCACGTTGCGCAGGCGCAGCGGAGTGCAATCCGTGAAATAAGTGGACATGAGCGGAACAATTGGCGCGCCCGGGTAGCTTTTAGCGGTGACGCTGGAGATGGTGTTGTAGAAATCGGATGTTAGCGAGGACGATGGGGCTGTTTCGGACAGGGGGAGCTGCGGCTCGAAATGGATGGCGGGATCGTTCACGAGCTGCTGAAGTTTTGCGAGGAGCGGAGCGAGCTGGTTGCCCGGGAGCAGGCGGACGTTGATTGTGGCGCGCGCTTCCGAAGGAATCACATTGGCGCGAATTCCCGCGCGCAACATGGTGGGCGCGACGCTGTCGTGCAACATCGCATTCCACACGAGGCTCTGATTGGAGATTACGCGGGCGGCATGCTCGCCGCGGTCGGAAGTGTCGAGCGAGCGCATCCACTTGGCGGTTTCTTCATCCTGGAGCGGTGCGAGGGCCTGGAAATACGCGCGGGTGACGGAGTTAAATTGCACGGGAGCTTCGTAGTTTCCGATTTTTTCGATGGCGGCGGAAAGATGGACGACGGGATTGTCCTTACGGGGCATGGACGAGTGTCCGGAAGTTCCCTTGGCGATGACGTCCACGTTGGCGGGAACTTTTTCGCTGACTTGCACGCCGATGTACTGCGGCTTGCCGTCTTTGAGAAAAACGCCGCCGCCTTCGTTGATGGCGTAGCCCGCGGCGATTTTGTCCCAGTGCTTATCAACGGCGAAGAGCATGCCGGTGGCGCCGTAGGCTTCTTCGTCACCTTCGGCGAGGAAGATTACGTCGCGGTTCAGACGCGCGCCGGAGCGCTTCAGCTCGATGAAGACAGCGAGATTCGCGGCGAGCATTGCTTTGTCGTCAATGGCGCCGCGGCCGTAAAGGTAGCCGTCTTTTATGGTTGCGGCGAAGGGATCTTGGGTCCATTTGGATTTATCCACGCCGACGACATCCAAATGCGCCATCAGGAGCAGCGCGCGGGAAGAATCGGGCAGGGAGCCGGAGGAAAGGCGGGCGACGATGAATCCGCGGCCGGGCGTGCTTTCGAAGATTTCAGAGGGGATGCCTTCTTTAGTGAGAATCGCGGCAATATATTTCGCCGCTACCAGTTCGTTGCCCGGCGGGTTGGTGGTGTCTATGCGCAGGAGGCCTTGCAGCCAGCCGAGCGCGTCTATTTGAATCTCAGAGAGCGACGGATTGGCAACGGGCGCGTATTGCGGCGACGTTGGCACGGACTGCGCTGGAGTTCGTCCGGCAGACAACAGAAATGCCATAAGGACAAGAATCGAAAACGGAATGCGCGCGTGCGCCATCCTTGATTTCCCCCCGGAAAATGAAATTCATTCGCAAAGCAGAAGACCAATTCATACTATCATGCTGGCGGATGCGGTCTTGGGAGCCAGACGCGGGGCGGTTTCTGAACAGCAATCTGCGCGTAACGAGGCGAGAGCGCGGACCATCCCTGAGCCCCGCGGATGCATCCAAGTGTGCAAACGGGCGCTGCTGTGCGCATTGCGAAACGAGGGGAGCAAGAAATTGAAGACATGGATGCGAGCGGTGCTGCTGGGGATTTTGATTGTGGCGCTGGGAGTGCCGCCGGGGACGATGACGTCCTATGCGCGGCAACAGGAAGGGCCTGTGACTCCCGCGCCGGCGCAACAGCCGGGTGCAGCGCCGAAGCAGCCGAACGGACAGCAGCAACCGTCGGAAGCGGGGAAACCGCTGGCGCAAGCGCCGCAGGTGACGATCGCGGTGCAATCGAACGTGGTGAATATTGATGCGGTGGTGACGGACCAGGACGGGAACATCATTACCGGACTGCAGAAACAGAATTTCCGCGTGCTGGATGAGAACCAGCCGCAACAGATCAGCAATTTCGGAGCGAGTGAAGCGCCGATCACGATTGTGGTGCTGATGGAGTTCAGCCGGCGCATGTGGAGTTACTTCGGAAACCGCGGAAAAATGTGGGCCTATAACTTCCTGGATCATTTGAACGCGAAGGACTGGGTGGCGTTCAAGACCTTCGATTTGAAGACCAACATGATATCGGACTTCACGCAGGACAAGAGGGCCGTGGCGCAGTCGGTGGCTTCGCTCTATTTTCCGGATTTCAGCGAGGCGAATTTGTTCGATGCGACGCTGGAAACTTTGGACCAGCTTCGTGATGTGAAAGGGAAGCGGTCAATCTTAATTATCGCTTCGGGATACGACACGTTCAGCAAACACACATTGGACCAGACGTTCAAGCCCCTGAAAGAAACGGATGTGACGATTTTCTGCGTGGGGATGGGCGGAGCGCTGGATGCGATGGGAATTCACGAACGCAACATGACCGGTCCGGAATTCGCCAGCGTGAATTATTTGCAGGCAGAGAACCAGTTGAAGACGTTTGCGGCGATGACCGGAGGCTGGGCTTGGTTTCCGCGGTTTGAAGGCGAGATGAACGACATTTTCAATTCGGTGGCGGTTTTTCTGCGCAATCAGTACACGATTGGGTTTACGCCTTCGACGCCGCCGGATGGCCGGGTGCACAAGCTGAAGGTGGAAGTGCTGGACAACGAGGGCAATCCGTTTATGACTTTGGATAAGAAGGGGAAGAAGAAGAAGATCGTGGTGAATGCGCGGGAGTGGTACACGTCGCCGAAGCCGACGACGGGGAACTGAGCGACGCAGATTTCTCGCTAGCGATGTTTCCACCAGAGAACCACACCGAACACGACGCCGAGGCCAAGCGAGCCTAAAAGAAATAACCTAGTTTCGGGGAGCGATTCGTAAACCATTACGCCGAGACCCAACGCTAGCACAGCGCCGATCCAACTCGCGGTAATCCAGAGAGTCCCCATTTGAACTTCCGGGCGGTCGCGATGTCCGTCACTCATTTTTCTGTACCATCCATTACAGTTTAGCGCTGTGTTCGAGCGAGTGGACAAAAAGCAGATCCCGCACTGCGTTCCGCGCCCGTCCCGCAGTCGCGCGACGGAAAAAAAGCGCGGGACTGCGTTCCCTGCGCGGGAGTCGCTCAGGGCAAGCGGGATGACACGTGGTGTGAGTTTGCTGTTTGCGAGGCAGGGGATAATTCTGCGTGAATTATTTTTTGGGGATGCGTAGGTCGCGGCCGGACATTTCTGGAGGTTCGGGGACCTCTAGGACGCCGAGGAGCGTGGGGGCGATGTCGCGGAGCGAGCCGCCGGGGGTTAATTGGGTGCGGTCGTTTTCTGTGAGCAGGATGAAGGGGACGGGATTGGTGGTGTGGTAGGTGTGGGCGCCGCCGGTGACGGGGTCGATCATGGTTTCGGCGTTGCCGTGGTCGGCGGTGATGATCCAGGCGCCGCCGCGCGGTTTGAGGGATTGAAAAATTCTGCCGAGACATTCGTCCACGGTTTCGACGGCTTTGATGGTGGCTTCGAGTTTGCCGGAATGGCCGACCATGTCCGCGTTCGCGAAATTCATGATGATGGCGTCGAAATTTCCTTTTTCGATGGCGTGGATGACGGTATCGGCGACTCCCGCGGCGGACATTTCCGGTTTTAGATCGTAGGTGGGCACTTTCTGCGACGGAACTACTACGCGTTCTTCCCCTGGAAACGGCTTTTCCACTCCTCCATTGAAGAAATAAGTGACGTGCGCGTATTTTTCGGTTTCGGCGACGCGGAGATTTTTGTAATCCTGCTCGGCAAACACGTTGGCGAGGATTTGTTCTAGTTTTTCGGGGGCGATCAGGTAGCGAAGCCAGGGCCAGGCTTTGTCATATTGCGTGGTAGCGACGAAGAGAAGATTTTGCGGGCGCGCGGGATCGGCGAATTCTTTGAAGCTAGGCTCGACGAGGGCGCGGCTGGTTTCGCGGGCACGGTCAGCGCGGAAATTGAAAAAGATCACGGCGTCGTCATCGCGGATCACGCCGCGCGGGACGGCGGGTTTTCCGGGCGCGGGTTCGGTGGTGATGACGGTGGGGACGACGAACTCGTCCGTGACGCCTTTTTCATAGCTCGCGCGGATGGCGGCGATGGGATCGGCGAATCTTGCGTCGGCTTCGCCGTGAGTTATGGCGCGATAGGATTTTTCGATGCGGTCCCAGCGATTGTCGCGGTCCATGGCGTAGTAGCGGCCGATGACGGTGGCGATTTGGCCGATGCCGTATTCGCGCATTTTCTGTTCGAGGGCGCGCAGGAAATCGCTGCCGCTGTTGGGCGGGGTGTCGCGGCCGTCCATGAAGCAGTGCACGAAGACGCGCGTGACTTTATTTTCGCGCGCCATGCGCAGCAGGGCGTAGAGATGTTCGATGTGGGAGTGCACTCCGCCGTCGCTGAGGAGGCCGAGCAGATGCAGCTGGCGGGCGCGGCCGCGTTCCATGGCTTCGAGGAGCAGCGGCTGGCGCTGGAATTCGCCGCTGGCGATGAGTTGGTCTATGCGCGTGATGTCCATGTGCACGATGCGGCCGGCTCCGATATTCAGATGGCCGACTTCGCTGTTGCCCATTTGTCCTTCGGGCAAGCCGACGGCGGGGCCGGAGGTGTGGATGAGAGTGTTGGGAAATTCCTTGAGGAGGCGATCGTAATTTGGTTTGCGTGCGAGGGCGATAGCGTTGCCTTTGGTTTCGGCGCGGTAGCCCCAGCCGTCGAGGACGGTGAGGACGATTGGTTTGGGGCGTTTGGATTGTGGTGTCATGGCGCGGGCCAGAATACCTTATCGCGGGGCGGTGTTCCATTTCACCGGCTCCGGATGTTGCAAATTTAAATTCAAGAACGGGAGCTATGGACGCAACGCGCTGCGGCCGGGGAAGCGGGCTGCTTTGCCCAGAGCTTCTTCGATGCGGAGGAGTTGGTTGTATTTGGCGATGCGGTCGGTGCGGGAGGCGGAGCCGGTTTTGATTTGGCCGGTGCCCATGGCGACGACGAAATCGGCGAGGAAGGTGTCTTCGGTTTCGCCGCTGCGATGGGAGACGATGGCGGCGTAGTTGGCTTTGCGCGCCATTTCGACGGCTTCGATGGTTTCGCTGACCGTGCCGATTTGGTTGAGCTTGATGAGGATGGCGTTGCCGATGCCTTCGGAGATGCCGCGGGCGAAAATTTTCGGATTGGTAACGAAAACATCGTCGCCCACGAGCTGGATTTTTTTGCCGAGGTCGCGTGTGATGATTTTCCAGCCGGCCCAGTCGTCTTCAGAGAGGCCGTCTTCGATGGAGACGACGGGATATTTAGCGACCCATCCTTCCCAGAATTTCACCATCTCCGCGGGGGTGCGCTCGGATTTATCGGATTTTTTGAAGACGTATTTTTTTGTGGCGCGATCAAAGAATTCGCTGGAGGCGGGATCAATGGCGATGGCGATTTGCTCGCCGGGCTTGTAGCCGGCGGCGGTGATGGCTTCGAGGACGCGCTCGAGAGCTTCGTCATTGGATTTCAGGTTGGGCGCGAAGCCACCTTCGTCGCCGACCGCGGTGGAGTAGCCGTTCTTCTTTAACACGGACTTCAAATGATGGAAAACTTCGACGCCCCAGCGCAGGGCTTCGCGGAAATTCGGCGCGCCGACGGGCATGACCATAAATTCCTGCACGTCCACGGAGTTATCGGCGTGGGCGCCACCGTTGACGATATTCATCATGGGGACGGGGAGGGTGTTTGCCGATCTGTCGCTGGAATAGCGCGCGAGATATTGGTAGAGCGGCTGTCCGAGCTGGGCGGCGGCGGCGCGGGCGGCGGCCATGGAAACGGCCAGGATGGCGTTCGCGCCGAAATTGGATTTGTTAGGCGTGCCGTCGGCATCAATCATCTTGCGATCGAGTGTGTGCTGTTCGGAGGCATCGAGTCCGGTGACGGCTTTGGCGATGGCGCCATTCACGTGGCCGACGGCTTTCAGCACGCCTTTGCCGAGGTAGCGCGATTGATCGCCGTCGCGGAGTTCGTTGGCTTCGAGTTCGCCGGTGGACGCGCCGGAAGGCACGGCGGCGCGGCCGACGGCGCCGCCTTCGACGTGGACGTCGGCTTCAACGGTGGGATTGCCGCGGGAGTCGATGATTTCGCGGCCGTGGATCCTGGTGATTTTTGTGGACATGAGGCTCCTGTGGGTTGATGGCGTAGGGTGCGACGAGTATCGTAAACGTTTCGGGGTGGGTGGTACAAGGCGGAGGTGTCGGCAGGATTCCGCGGCTGGCTGCAGTGCGACGAAGATCGAGACGGGTCTGAGACCCGCCCCTACAGAACCCGTGCGCGGCGCGATGAAGCTGGCTGCTGCTGTTGCAGGATTTTGCGGCCGCGAGCGCGCATGGCGGGGGTGCCCAGCTCGGTTAGTTCTTCGATCAGCGGAATGATTTGCGCTTTTAGTTTTGGGTCGGCGGCGGCTAGATCCCAGATTGCCTGCATGGCCCAGGTTTTCACGATGCTGCTTTTGTCGCGCAGATAATCGAAGAGGATGTCCAGGGCGACGGCGCGTTCTTTTTTGGTGAGTTCCAGACGGGGCATGATCAAGGCGGCGTGCCACCGGATTTCCTGTTGATCGGTGCTGGCCGCTATGGCTAGGAGTTTTCTTTTATATGGCCGGAGAAGCTCGGGGCGCCGGGCGGTGATCTTTTCCATCGCGTCGGCGGCACGCATGCGGACGACGGAGTCATTCGTGGCGATGCCTGCGAAAACGTGGCGAAAATACGCGGGGTGAGCGAGGACCTGGGCCACCACTTCATTCGAGCGGCCTATGGAGCGGCGATCACGGCCAGACAGTTTTTTTAGGAGAGCCTGCATCGAAACCTAGCCGGCGAGAGGCCGGTCGTACCAAAACTGAGCGCTGTGAGGTAATGCCCGCCGCGAAGAAAACGAAGAGAGATCCTTCGCTGCGCTCAGGATGACGACCGGGGCGCTTACGATGACGGGCGGGGCGCTCACCATGACGGCATCATTCCGGTTCTTCGATCATGGATTCGGGGCGAACCACTACTACCACGCCGTGTTCTGTGACCGAGTAACGCGCGCGGTCGGCTTCGGCGTCGTAGCCGATTACCGTGCCTTCGGGCAGGCTGACGTGGCGGTCAATGATGGCACGGCGGATGCGGCAGCTGCGGCCGACGATCACGTGATTGAAGATGATGCACTGGTCCACTTCGCTGTAGCTATTGACGCGTACATCGAGGCCGAGAACGGATTTGGTGACGCGTCCGCCGGAGACGATCGAACCCGAGCCGACGATGGAATCGAGCGCGACGCCCATGCGCGAGGGATCGGCGAAGACGAATTTGGCGGGCGGGTATTGCTGCTGCCAGGTGTGCAGCGGCCAGCTTTTGTCGTAGAGGTTGAAGACCGGCGAAACGGAAACCAGGTCCATGTTGGCTTCGTGGTAGGCCTCGACGGTGCCGACATCGCGCCAGTAGGATTCTTCTTTTTTATTTTCGTCACGGAAATTGTAAGCGAAGACGCGGTGCTTTTCGATGATGCGCGGAATGATGTCCTTGCCGAAATCGTGGTTGGATCTGGGATCTTCGGCGTCGGCGATCAATACGGGCACCAGCAGCTGGGTATTGAAAAGATAGACGCCCATCGAGGCGTTCACTTTGTCCGGATGGATGCGGGAGCGCTTGGGGTCGGCGGGCTTTTCCTGGAATCCGACGATGCGCCAGTCTTTGTCGGTTTCGATTACGCCGAAACTTCCGGCGGCGTCCTCGGGGGAGACCTCGAAGGTGGCGACGGTGACGTCGGCGCCGGCTTCGACGTGCTGCTCGAGCATCTTCTGATAATTCATTTTGTAAATATGGTCGCCGGAAAGAATGAAGACGAAGTTGGATTGCTCGGAGCCGATGGAGTAGATGTTCTGATAGACAGCGTCGGCGGTGCCCTGATACCAGTGCTGCGAGACGCGCATTTGCGGAGTGAGGACTTCGATGAAATCGCCGTGACCCATGAGGAGAGACCAGCCGCGGCGCAAGTGGCGATTGAGGCTGAGGGCTTTGTACTGGGTGAGGACGAAGACGCGGCGCAGATCGCTATTCAGGCAATTCGAGAGGGTGACATCAACGATGCGATAGATGCCACCGAAGGGGACGGCGGGCTTGGCGCGATCGCGAGTGAGAGGCCAAAGGCGTTCGCCCTGGCCACCAGCCAGCAGCACCGCAAGTGCGTTGCGCATCAGAGGCATGGAAACGCTCCGTCCGAAAGTCCCGGGCTGGCGGAGGACATTCTAACAGCAAGTGCAAGCGGGCTGAAAGTGTGCGTCGAAGCATGCGTGCAATGACGCGCCCCGGGGGCAAATGATGTGGCGTTGGCAGCGCGGGCGGAAGGCTTAGACGGGAGTTAATGATAACTAGAGAGTTACAAATGAGGTTTTATGGCGCTTGGCCAATTTAAGCCTTGACTTACGTGTGAGCGGGCGATAGAAGAACTTCCTAATTGCCGGTTCGGGTGTGAACCGGCTACACTGGTGGTAACCCATTCAGTGCAAACTAACATTCAACGGGGAACGGGGGTGAATACGCGTGGCAGAAGTTGTTATCCAAGAGGGAGAATCTCTGGAGAATGCACTTCGACGCTTCAAGAGAAAGGTGCAGTCGGAAGACATTATCAAAGAGATTAAAAAGCACAGCTACTACATGAAACCGGGTGAAAGGCGCCGTGCCAAAGAGGCCCTCTCGCGTAAGCGTCTCCGAAAAAAGCAACGGCGTGAGCAAGACTAGGCGACCATATAACCGGGGTCCATTCAAATGGTTCGGCCGGCGGGGGTAAGGGAAGCGTGAATTTTCCGGGCACGCTCCCATAATCGTCCGGCATGAACCGTTCCGCTGCTACTCCTGTTCCAGCAAGGCTTTGGAGCAGCGTATGGAATACCATGATCGGGTTTTGAAGTGCGCTGAATGTTCTGGTGAGTTCGTTTTCACCGCCGGCGAGCAAATGTTTTTCGCCGATAAGGGCTTCAAGAACGAGCCCAAGCGGTGCAAAGCGTGCAAAGCCAATCGCTCGGCGGGCACCACGGCAGGTTCCGGCAGCGTGCAACGTGTCGAAACCAAGACGGTGTGCTCGCAATGCGGAAAAGAAACAACCGTTCCGTTCAAGCCCACACAGGGACGCCCGGTATATTGCCGAGAATGTTTCCAGCAGCGGCGATCGGTCGGGCCACAGAGTATCGCGGCGCCGTGAGAAGCGCGTCTGAGTAATGGCTTGAAATAGGCCGAGCGAAGTTCCCGGCAGTTCGAGCTCCGAGGCTTGTGCGCGATCGGAGGGCGGGGCGGGGAGCGAGTCCGGAAAAAAGGGAAATCCGTCTTCAAAGGCTCTTCTTGGCGTGAAAGCGCTGGGAAGAGCCTTTTGATTTTCAGGATCTCATGCCGCGGCGCGCGCAGAGCGAACCGGAGCGATTTCGCGGAGAGCGGCGAGGAATGATTCGGTTTCGGGCTGCGTGCCGATGGTGACGCGCAGGAAATTGGGCATGGCGGCGAAGCGGCGTCCGACGATGATGTTGCGCGCGCGGAATTGTTCGATGACGGGTTTTACGTCCGTCCCCATGTCCAGCATGACAAAATTCGCTTGTGCGGGGATGAAGGGGCGAGAGTCCTTGGTCAGTTCGGCGCAGAGCCATTGGCGCGTGCCATTGAGCTGCGCGCGGCAGGAGGCGACGTGATCGTTGTCCGCGAGACTGACCAGGGCGGCTTGCAGGACGGCGGCGTTGCCGTTGTCCTGGACCAGCTGTTCGCGGAGGCGGGCGATCGGTTCCTTGGCGCCGATGGCGTAGCCCAGGCGCATTCCGGCCATGCCGTAGATTTTTGAAAATGTGCGCGCGACGATGACGTTCGGGTGCGCGGGGATGAACTCGACGGCGCTGGAGTAACGCGGATCGTCGGCAAAATCGTAGTAGGCTTCGTCCACGACGATCAGCGCGCTGGGCGGTACGGCTTGCACGAATGCGGCGAGCTCATCGCGAGTGACGATCGTGCCGGTGGGATTGTTCGGATTGCAGACGTAGGCGACGCCCGTCTTGGAGGTGCAGGCCGCGGCCATTTTCGGGAGATCGTGGCGATGGTCGACAGTCAGTGGGATGGGCACAGCATTTGAGTGCAGGACGCGCGCGTAGTCGAGGACGGCTTCGAAAGTGGGCGCGGCGGCGACGACATTCTTGGAGGGATCAAGGAACGCGTCGTCGACAGCGCGCAGAATTTCCGTAGAGCCGCAGCCGAGAAGGATATTTTCGGACCGCACGTTGTATTTTTGAGCGAGCGCGGCAATCACCTGGCCATAGGCTTCGTCGGGGTAACGATTCGCGATGGGGCTGCAATCGGCGAGGGCAGCGCGTGCTTTAGGCGACGGACCGTAGGGATTCTCGTCGAAGTTCAGACGGACGGCGCCCGCGGGAGTCGGTTTGCGCTGCGCGGCATCCAATAGCGGAGGAACGTGCGGCGCGGCGAAGGCGGCGGCAAGGGATTGCGCGACGATTCTCGAGAATTCACGGCGGGAATTGGTTGCGGCGGTCATCGAGTGCTCCTGTCGGAAAAATGCTGCGGGATGATAGCGCCCGGTGCGCGGAGAAACAACCGTTGAGTGGCGCGCTGTTGCACGTTGCGATTTTGAGAGGCGGCGGCAAGCCGCCGCTGGCTCGACTTGTGGTACGGGATATCGGTCGTAAAAGCGGGAGCAAGCTCCCGGACTCCAAAGAAGTTTGCTTTAAAATTTACTTATCTTCGGGGAGGAAGGCATGGCTACCAAGCGGAAGAGCAAGGCAGCGACGAAGCGAAGGTCTGCGCAGAAGGCGGGCGCCAAGAAGTTGGTCGTGAAAGACGGACGCGGCTTAAACGACAAAGCGTTGCGCGAGCAATTGCGGAAGGTGCTCAGCTGGCGCGAGGCCCATGCGGATTGGAAACAGGCGCTGGCGGGGCTGGACCCGGCGCATCGCGGAGTGCGGCCGGCGGGATCGCCGCATTCGGTGTGGGACCTGCTGGAGCACGCGCGGCTGGTGCAGCGGGATATTTTGGATTTCACGCTGGATCCGAAACATGTATCGCCCGATTGGCCGTCGGGATATTGGCCGAAGAATCTGGCGCCGGCGGATGAGGCGGAATGGGAGCAGAGCGTGAAAACGTTTTTCCACGCTTTGCAGGAGATGGAGAATCTGGTTAGCAATCCGCGAACGGACCTTTTTGCGCGGATTCCGCACGGCACGGGGCAGACCTTGTTACGCCAAGCGTTGCTGCTGATCGATCACAATTCGTACCATTTGGGGCAGCTGGTGCTGGTGCGGCGGTTGCTGGGCGCGTGGTAGGAAATGTGGCCAGGGCTTCTCGCGCGTTCGTGGGCCTTGTTATAATAGAGAGAGGGAAAAAGTTGTGAAGTTTTGGGGAGATTCATGAGCCGTCAGCAAACAATTGTGGACTCCGCGGCGACGCAGGATGCGCAGGAGCGCGTCTGGGACGCATTCCGCCGCTGGGGATATCTACAGGCAAATCTGGATCCGTTGGGCGACATGGCTCCGGTGGCCATGCCGGAACTGGAAGCGAGCGGCGCGGATGCGGAAGCCGCGCGGCGAGTTTATTGCGGGACGACCGGCGTGGAGTTCATGCACATTCCCGAGCGTGAGAAGCGCGAATGGATTCAAGCGCGCATGGAAGCAGAAGCGCCGGAAGCGGATCGCGCGCGAATTCTGGAATGGTTGGTGCGGGCGGAGATTTTCGAGCAGGTGCTGCAGACGCGTTATCTGGGGACGAAGCGTTATTCGCTGGAAGGAGAAGCGGCGCTGCTGCCGCTGCTGGACGCGATTCTGGATGCGTCCTCCGAGCAAGGCGCGGTGCAGGCAGTGCTGGCCATGAGCCATCGCGGGCGGTTGAACGTGATGGTGCACGTGGTGGGGCGCGGAGCGGCGGAAGTGTTCGCGCGTTTTGAGGATGTGGACCCGCGCAGCGTGCTGGGCGGCGGCGACGTGAAATATCACATGGGAGCGACCGGCGAGTTTGCGACCGCGAACGGAAAAAAAGTAGGGATACACCTGGTGTCGAATCCGAGCCATTTGGAAGCCGTGGACCCGGTGGCGATCGGCCGTACGCGCGCGAAACAGATGCGGCGCGGCGACGCGGGTTTGCGACAAGTGGTTCCGGTGATCATGCATGGAGACGCGGCATTCGCGGGGCAGGGAGTGTGCGCGGAGACGCTGAATATGGCAGGCGTCGAGGGATTCACGGTGGGCGGGTCGGTACACATCATCGTTAATAATCTGATCGGGTTCACGACCATTCCGCGCGATTCGCAATCTTCGCGATTTTCATCCGACCTGGGCAAGCGGTTGCCGATTCCGATATTTCACGTGAACGCGGAAGATCCGGACGCGGTGGCGCGTGTGGGTCGAATGGCGGCTGAGTATCGCTACGCGTTTGGAACGCCGGTGCTGGTGGATTTGGTCGGCTATAGGCGGCACGGGCACAGCGAAGTGGATGATCCGACGATCACGCAGCCGCTGCGTTACCGGAAGATTGAGGCGCACCCGCCGCTATGGGAGATTTATTCCGAAAAAATCGGCGTGGATGCGGCGCCGATTGTGCAGGGCGTGCGGACGGAATTGGATGCAGCGCAGAAGAAGGCGCTGGAGCTGGAGAAAACTCCGCCGATGCGGAAGCTGCCGCCTTACTGGGATGCATATCGCGGCGGTCGGTACAACGCTTCCCGCGAAGTTGACACCGGCGTGCCGCAGGCTGAGCTGGCGACGATCGGCGAAGCCTTGACGCGCTATCCCGAGGGATTTCACATTCATCCGAAAGTGAAAAAGCTGCTGGAGCAGCGGCTGGAAATGGCGCAGGGCAAGCGGCCGATGGATTACGGAATGGCTGAGGCGCTGGCGTTTGGGACGCTGCTGAAGCAGCGCGTGCCGGTGCGATTGAGTGGACAAGACAGCCGCCGCGGGACATTCAATCAAAGGCACGCGGCGCTGATTGATATCGAAACGGAACAGGAGTACTTGCCGTTGCAGCACCTGGGGCAGGGCGAAGCGTGGTTTGAGGCGATCAATTCGACGCTGTCGGAAGCCTCCGTGCTGGGATTCGAATACGGCTTCAGCCGCGATTTTCCCGAGGCGCTGGTGCTGTGGGAAGCGCAATTCGGGGATTTCGCGAACGGCGCGCAAATCATCATTGACCAATTTATTTCCGCGGGCGAGGACAAGTGGAATTTACTCTCGGGTGTGGTGCTGCTGCTGCCGCACGGATATGAGGGGCAGGGGCCGGAACATTCCAGCGCGCGGATCGAGCGATTTTTGCAATTGGCGGCGCGAGACAATATGCAGATTTGCCAGCCGAGCACGGCGGCGCAATATTTTCATTTGCTGAGGCGGCAGGCATTGCGCGCTTGGCGTAAACCGCTGGTGGTGTTCACGCCGAAGAGCATGCTGCGGAATCCGGCGGCGTCTTCGACGCTGGCGGATTTGGGTGCGGCGCGATTTCAGACGGTGATTCCGGATCGCGGGGATGGCTCGGCGGAGCGCGTGCTGCTGTGCACGGGAAAAATCGGGCACGAATTGATCGCGGAGCGGAAGCGGCGCAAGGATACTTCGACGGCGATAATTTTTCTGGAGCAGCTGTATCCGTTTCCGGAAGCGGAGCTGGCGGCGGAGATGGATCGACACACCAAGGCGCGGGAGTTTGTGTGGGTGCAGGAAGAGCCGGCGAATATGGGCGCGCTGGCGTTTTTGTTGCCGCGGTTGGAACGATTGGCGCGCGGGCGCGGAGTGCTTTCGATCAAGCGTTCGGCGAGCGCGAGTCCGGCCACGGGATCGCACAAGGCGCATGAGCTGGAGCAGCACACGTTGTTGACGCTGGCGTTTGGCGGGGCGGAAAAAAGCTGAGTGGGAGCCGGCGTCCTCTGTTGAAGTCCTCTGTTTTTCGCAGAAGCGCGATCACCGGCACGCGATTGTGAGTCGTCGCGGCACCGGCCACGGCCGTGTCGCACCTACGGCGCTCTCCGTTCTTTTGCGCAGTTTCCCAGGCCTTCCGGCCTGGGCTAACTTATGCCGCGCCTACGGCGCCCGAGCGCGGCTGCGTTTCGCGCCGTGCCCTTCCGAGCGCCGCATTTCCGTTTCATCCATTCGCGAGTTCACTTCACGGCGCGCGATTATTTTTTAGAAATGATGAAACTTTGCGGGCCTGGGCCGCGCCGCAATTCGTTGATCGTGAAGCCTGCTTCGCGGAACATGCGATCGTATTCGGAATAGGGGTAGGCGTCGCCGGCGCGCGTGGTGCCGAGCATGATCATGCTGAAGGCCGCTGGGGCGGGCGGCGAGACGCGATCTTCGTTGGGAACGAATTCCACCGTGACGACGCGGCCTTGCGGCTTTAGCGCGGCGTGAGCTTTGCGCAAAATCGTGTCAATCGTCTGCGGATCGAAATGGTGCAGGAAGCCGGTCAGCAGCACGATGTCGTAATCCTTCCCGAAATCCACTTCGAACGCGCTGCCGGGTATATGGTGATGGCGCGCGGCCACGCCTGCGGCCTCGGCATTCTCGTGGGCCACTTTCAATACTTCCGGCCAATCGAGGGCGAAAATTTCCGCGTTGGGATTTTGCTTGGCGATGGTGACGCCGTACATGCCGTGGCCTGCGGCGACGTCCAGCACTTTCCATTTTTCAGCGGCGCTGGCTTCGAGCGTTTCGGCGAGAGCTGCGGCAGTGATGCGCTGCAAGCCGCTCATCGAACGAGCGAACTCCACCCATTTGGAACTGTCCGGCGCCGTCGTGGATTGCTCGCCCATGAGTGAAGTGCCGGCGCGCACGATTGCGGTGAGATCCCTATAGAGGTTCATTATTTCCGGCAGGGCGAGAAAATTGGCGGCCGCGCCGATGTATGCTGGCGAGCGGCGAGTCAGGAATACGGCGGATTCGTCGGCGAGAGCATATTCCGGGCCGTTTTTGAGCAGGAATCCGTTGATGACCAGGTAGTCGCAAAGAATGCGGATGCCGCGTTCGCTGGCTTCGCAGCGTTTGGCGATGGAGGCGTGCGTCGTGTCGCCGGCGGCGATGGCCGAGAAAACGTCCAGCTCGATCGCGGTTTTCAGCGCGGCGGTCCTTTGGTACGCGTTCAGCGTTTCGAAGATGCGTTCGGGAGTTACGTTGGCAGGTCCGGGTGCGGTGGTCATGGGAGCCGCTCCTGAAATTTGAGATGCGCTAATGAGAAACGGAATTTTCGGCGAAACACCAGTGAACGAATTCGGGTTTGTAGGTTTCGACGACGGCGGCCGGTACGTCGGATTCGTTTACTTGGCGAAAAGCGAAACTAATTTCGCCGTTGGGCTGCACGGTGCCGAGTAGAAAACCGTAGACGTTGGTTGCGGCGGCTTTGGCGTCTACTTTGTCCGGAGGCAGCGCGTAGCGCACGGCTCCGGCGGTACCGACGATCGATCCGGGGAGCACGCCACCGTGGTCGCGCCAGTATGGAGTGTTGAAAACTCCAGCCATATAGAAATGCTGGTGGCTGGCGATGACGTAAACCAGCTTGTGCGCTTCGTTCTGGGCCTTCAGCAAGTCGGCATAAACGCGGCGGCCGCTGGCAATGCCCGCGGTCGAATCGTCCATGGCGTGATTTGCGGCGACGGAGTCGGGCAGCGCCTCGTGCATACCGACCACGATGGTGTGAGTCTGCGGATTGGAGGTATCGCGCGCGAGTATTTTTTCAAGCCACTGGAGCTGGTCCGCGTCGAATTCGTTGTTGACGGCGTTGTCGAGAGTAATGAAATCCACTCCGTTTTGAATCCAGTGGTAATAGGTGGTGAGCTTGTGGGCGTTTGGGTCGTCGCTCAGGCGCTGCTTCTGGAGCACCGGTGTTTCGAGCCAGTCCGCGAACTGAATCAGATACATTTCGCGCGTGTGCGGCCAAACCGTTTCGTGATTTCCGATGCCTAGGAAAACGGGCAACGAGCCAAAGGCCGCGATTTGATTCTGCAAGAAATCATCCCAGACGGTCTGTTGATAGGCGCTGATGCTCAGGGGCCTGGCGAGGTGCTCGGGCTGATGCTGGATGTCCTCATCGAAATCGGAGTTTTTGCGGAAGTCGCCGAGATGCCAGTAGAAGGCGGCGCCGCTTTGCTTCACGCCGGCGGCGATGCCGGGCATGACCACGTCGCCGCAGTTGCGGGAATCGCCGGAGACGGCGAAGCGCCAGGTGGCGCCGGGCGCGGCAGATTGTCCGAGAACAGCGCGGGAACTGCCGCAGAGCGCTGCCAACATCAGGAACAAAGATGTGAACGTAAATCGTCGAGTCATTGATACGCCTTGGTGTAGCGCCTTGCAGTGCTAAGATCGCGACAACTGAATGGAACTTCAGCGGCTACAGCCGCTCGGCACTGGAGCAGTTTATGTCTTGGCCCTACGAGCCTGCCGCCGGCAGGCTCTCAGGATAAACCAAAGCCACGACCCACCAAGACTCTCGAGATCTCACGCACGCTCAAGAGCCGGGGCGCACAAAAAACCTCCACGCATCGCCCGCGTTAGCGGCTCGCTGCCGACCGAGAGCGACAAGCGATTGTAGTTTTTCAAGATGGCGTTAGCAACGGTGGCGCTGTGGAATTCGCGATGGGCACCGCTACAAAATCGCTTGGGTAATGGGTGTGACTTCGCTTACATTTCTGGCGCGTGCGTTACGGCGCGATTTCGCAGCCGGCCGAGGTGAATGAAATGCAAATTGAACCGTTTGAGATGGAACGCTGGCAATCGGTGTGGGAGAACAAAGTCGAGCTGAACATTTCCGAGAGCGGGGTGCATCCGCTGACGACGGCGGAGCTGGTTCCGGATCCGGAGCAGCTGCGGAAAATATTGGACGTGCAGCAACTTTATCCGCAGACGAACGGCAGCGAGGAATTGCGTTCGCGGATCGCCGAGCTTTATCCCGGAGCGAGCGCGGAAAATGTGCTGGTCACGTGCGGCGGGTCGGAGGCAAATTTCGTTTCGACATGGTCGCTGATCGAGCCGGGCGACGAAGTGGTGTTCATGATGCCGAATTACATGCAGATCGCGGGAGTGGCGCGGGCGATGGGCGCGATCGTGAAGCCGCTGTGGCTGCGCGAAGCGCTGGACTGGGGCATCAACGTGGACGATTTGCCGCGGGCGGTGACGCCGAAAACGAAATCGATCGCGATTTGTAATCCGAGCAATCCCACCGGAGCGGTGTTGCGCGAAGACATGCGCGCCGCAGTCGTGGCGGCTGCGGCGAAGGTCGGCGCCTGGATTATTTCGGATGAAGTGTATCGCGGCGC
>Ga0210398_10001609_pt1 | contig 22977 bp, 27 predicted proteins | sample IncBWC4OmetaG_FD_161047 | JGI IMG/M metagenome (GOLD analysis project Ga0210398, IMG submission 161047) | Forest soil microbial communities from Barre Woods Harvard Forest LTER site, Petersham, Massachusetts, United States - Inc-BW-C-4-O | ecosystem: Environmental > Terrestrial > Soil >...
ACGCTGGCGGGCGGCGGTGACGGCACACCGCAGCTGAGCGCGCACCTCGCGGCGCACGAGGTGGACCTGGCGCAGATCGTGCAGCTCCTGGGGACGCGCGCGCTGGGTGATCTTGGCGCCGCGGCGGCGCACATCAGCGCGGGTCGGATGCAACAGGCTGAGCTCGACTGGCGCGGCCCGCTGTCCGCGGCGACAGCTGTGGGTGCTACCGGTACGCAGTTCAGCGGCACACTCGGCGTGCGCGCCGCGGCCCTGAGTGCGCAGGATGAGTGGCCGGCAGTGGAGGGCATCGCGGCGCGTCTCGACTGGCGCGGGTCGCACTGGCGCGCTGTGCTCGAGCAGGCCGCGAGCGGCAGCTTCAGACTCACACGCGGCAGTGCCGAGTGGGATGCGCGCGGCACGCGTCCGCTGCGCCTGGTGGCGCGTCTCAGCGGGCGGGTTGAGGAAGGGCTTGCCTGGCTAGGCGCGCATCCGCAGTTGGCGCCGTGGGCGCGCGCCGCGGGGTCGATCGATCTGCGCGGCGACAGCGTCGTGGAACTCGCCGCCAGCGTGCCTGTGGATGCGCAGCGCGGGCTGCGTGCCCACGTCAGGCTCGCAGCGCTGCTGGACCAGGCGACCCTGCGGCCGGTCGCGGGGCTGCCGCCCATCGGCGCCCTGCATGGCACGCTCGCCTTCAGCGACGGCGCGCTGCAGCGCTCGACCGTGAGCGGCAAATGGCTGGGCGGTCCGGTGGCGCTCACCGTGGCCCAACATGACGACGCTGGCGAGCCAGTGCTCACCCTCAGCGGGCGCGGACTCATGAGCGCGAGCGAAGTGCTGCACGCGACCGGCGCGCTCACCGCACCGGCGCCACTCAGTGGCAGCGCCGAATGGAGTGCGCAGCTGAGTGCGCCGCTCGCGGACGCGGGGTCGCGCTGGCAGCTGCGCGCCGACTCGAGCCTCGCGGGCCTCGCCAGCACGCTGCCCGAGCCATTCGCCAAGACGGGGTCCCTCGTGCTGCCGCTGCACCTGGAGCTGGCCGGCGAGGATGGCGCCGCACTGCTGCGGCTGGCGCTGGGCGAACGCCTGCGTGCGGCCGCACAGCTCAGTCGCAGCGGCGATACCTGGCGCATCGGCCGGGGCGCGCTGCGCTTTGCCGCCAACATGCCACCGCTCCCCGCGGAGGCGCTGCTGACGGTCGACGGCCGCGTGCGCACCCTGGATCTCGCCGCCTGTCTGCTGCTCGCCCGCCAGGCGGGCGCGGACGCCGCGCTGCCGGCGCTGCGTGCCAACCTCACCGCCAACACGCTCGCCGTCGGCAGCAGCAGCTATGCGGAGGTCATGGTGAGTGCTGCCACCGGTGCCGGCGGTGGCGCGCTCGAACTGCAGTCGCCGCGTCTGCGCGGCTCGGCCCGCTGGCCAGCGCGGCTGAGCGCCGCTGCGCCTGCGCACGTGCACCTTGCGAGCTTCGATCTGGCGCAGCCCGCTGACGGCGCGCTCGGCGCCGCCCTGGCCGCAGCGCTCGCGCCCGCGAGCGACTTGCGTATCGATGAGTTCAGCTGGCAGGGTCACCCGCTCGGTGCTCTCAGCGCCGTGTTCGGCATCGAGAGCGATGCGCTCAGCGTGCGCGAATTCACGTTGAGCGGCGCGAGCACCACGGCGCACGCCAGCGCGCGCTGCCAGAACGGTGAGTGTGCGGCGAGCGTCAGTCTCGACAGCAGTGATGTGGCGGCGACACTCGCCGCCTTCGGACTGCGCGGCGATATCAGCGCGCGCAGTGCGCTCCTCGCCGGCCAGCTGCACTGGGATTACGCCGCCGCGGTACCTCTTGCAACGCTGGGCGGACACCTCCATATGCAAGTCGAAGACGGCGTGACGCGCCGCGAGGCGGCGCCCGGCGTCTCTTTCGGGCTGCTCGCCGTGCCGGCGTTACTGGCAGCGCTCGGAGCGGACGTCGGTGAGGATGCCGAGCGGCCGTTGCACTTCGCTAGCCTGGTGGCCGATTACCAGCTGGCGGACGGTGAGGCCACCACCTCCGGGCTGCATTTCGACGGCGATGCGGAGATTCTGGTGCGCGGGCGCGTCGGCATCGCCAATCAGGACTACGACGCGCAGGCCTGGATCCTGCGCGGTGAGGAGCGCCTGCCGGATACTGTGCGGCGGCTGGCGGCGACACCGCGCATCGCCGCCGCGTGGCTGGCGCTACGCGAGCTTTTCGGCGCGCCGCGCTCCGATCCGCGGCGCAGTGCGCTCAGTTTGCGGGGCTCGTGGAACGACCCCATAGTGGGCCCGGTGGAATGAGGTAAGGCATGAAGCTAGCGGCGCTGCAGATGACTTCGGGCCCTGAGGTGACTGCGAACCTCGAGCAGGCGCGCCTGTTGCTCGAGGAGGCGGCGGCACGCGGCGCGCGGCTGGCAGCGCTGCCGGAGAACTTCTCCTTCATGGGACTCAAGGACGCCGACAAGCGCGCCGTGGCCGAAGATGACGGCTCCGGCGCGGCGCAGGATTTTCTCGGCACGAGCGCGCGGCGCCTGGGGCTGTGGATCGTGGGGGGAACCATTCCGCTGAAGGCCGGCAGCGATGGGCGCGTGGCGGCGGCCTCGCTGGTGTATGACAGCGACGGGCGCCGCGTGGCGCGCTACGACAAGATTCATCTGTTCGACGTCGATATTCCCGGACGCGGCGAGAGCTACCGCGAGTCGGCGCATGTGGCCCCGGGCGCCGCTGCCACCGTACTCGATACACCGCTCGGCCGCCTCGGCCTGTCGGTCTGTTATGACGTACGCTTTCCGGAGCTCTACCGCCACCTGAGTGCCGCCGGCGCGCAGTTGCTCGCGGTGCCGTCGGCCTTTACCAGTCCGACCGGCCGGGCGCACTGGGAAACATTGCTGCGCGCGCGCGCCATCGAGAATCTCTGTTATGTTGTGGCGCCAGCGCAGTCCGGCTTCCATCCGAGTGGCCGTGAGACCTACGGCGACAGCATGATCGTCGACTTCTGGGGACGCGTGCTCGAGCGTGTGCCGCGCGGGCGCGGCTGCGCTGTCGCGGAGGTCGACCTCGAGCGCCAGGCGGGCGTGCGCGAGAGCTTCCCCGCGCTGATTCACCGCACTTTCGCGCCGCAGTCTGGCGCAGGATCTTTTACATGAGCGATGTTGCGACTTCCGACCCTCTGACGCTGGCGCGCGAGCTGATCCTCAGGCCCAGCGGGCTGGATGATGCGCGTCTCGACCGCGTGTTCGGCGAAGTGTTGTCGCACTCGGTCGATTTCGCCGACCTGTATTTTCAGCTCTCGCACCAGGAGTCGTGGTCGCTCGAGGATGGCATCGTCAAGGACGGCAGCGCCAGCATCGAGCAGGGCGTTGGGGTGCGTGCGCTCGCCGGAGAAAAGACCGGCTTCGCCTACTCCGACGAAATCGTCCTGCCGGCGCTCACCGAAGCCTCGCGCGCCGCGCGCGCCATCGCGGTGCAGGGCGGCGCGCGGCGCGTCAGCGCCTGGCAGGCCCAGCTCGGCCACCAGCTGTACCTGCCGGCCGACCCGGCGGCAGCGCTCTCCACGCCTGACAAGGTGTCATGGCTCGAGCGGGTCGACCGCGAGGCGCGGCGTTTCGATCCGCGCGTGGTCCACGTGACCGCCAGTCTCGTGGCCGTGCACGAGGTGGTGCTGATTGCCACCAGCGAGGGCCAGCTGGCCGCCGATGTGCGGCCGCTGGTGCGCTTCAATGTCTCGGTGCTGGTAGAGCAGAACGGCCGGCGCGAGCAGGGCTACTGTGGCGCCGGCGGACGCTTCTCGCTCGCCGAGCTGGTCGCCGCGGAGCGCCCGCTGGCGCTCGCCCGCGAAGCGGCACGCCAGGCGCTGGTGAACCTCGAGGCGGTGCCGGCACCGGCGGGCACCATGACCGTCGTGCTGGGTCCGGGCTGGCCCGGGATCCTGCTGCACGAGGCCATCGGTCACGGTCTGGAGGGCGATTTCAACCGCAAAGGCACCTCCGCCTTCGCCAACCGCATTGGCGAGCAGGTGGCGGCAGCTGAGTGCACGGTGGTCGACGACGGCACACTGGCACGCCGGCGCGGCTCACTGAATATCGACGATGAAGGCACGCCGACCCAGTGCACGACGCTGATTGAGAACGGCGTGCTGCGCGGCTATATGCAGGACCGGCTGAATGCGCGCCTCATGGGCGTCGCGCCCACCGGCAACGGGCGGCGCGAGTCGTTCGCGCACGTCACGCTGCCGCGCATGACCAACACCTACATGCGTCCGGGTCCGCACGCACCGGAAGAGATCATCCGCTCGGTCGAGCGCGGCATCTATGCGGTCAACTTCGGCGGCGGCCAGGTGGACATCACCTCCGGCAAGTTCGTATTTTCGGCGAGCGAGGCTTACGCCATCGAGCACGGCCGCATCGGCGCGCCGCTGAAGGGCGCGACCCTGATCGGCAACGGTCCGGACGTGCTGACGCGCGTGTCCATGGTCGGCAACGACCTGAAGCTCGACGATGGCGTCGGCACCTGCGGCAAGGACGGCCAGAGCGTGCCGGTGGGCGTGGGCCAGCCGACGCTGCGCATCGATGCGCTCACCGTGGGCGGCACCGCCTGAAATTCTGTCAAGCCTGACCCGCGCCGCGGCCGTGTCGGTGTCAAGCGCGCCGTCACTGCTGTCGTGGCTCCACGACATAATGACGTATGATCTTCAAGCTGTGATCCTCCACACGCTCGGGAAGCCCGCGAGCTTTTAACGTCCATCGGGCACACGCTACGGAAGGAAGGAACGCATGCTCTCCAACGACGCCACTGCCGAGGTCCCCCAGCTGAAGCTGCCGCCGGATCTCGTCGCGGAAGTCCGCCGCAGTTACGCCGGCAAGCAGACCGATTTGCGCGTCGCGGCATTCAAACCGACGTTGTGGGAGCGTCTGGCGCGTTTGTTAGGTCTCGGCTGACCGATTTCCGCTTATTTCCGCTTCCCGACCGCCCGGCGTGATTCCAACTCGGGCGCTCTGCGAGTTAGGATGCAGGCATGCCGCTGCGCGTGCCGCATTTCTCCAGGCCGGTCTACGAAGGCCTGCCGTGGATTTACATAATCTCGGGGCTGTTGCTGCTGATCGCCAGTTATCTGCTGGCGCGCTATGGCGCGGCGAGCTTTGCCGTCGGCAGCGTCGGCTTGCTCGCGGTGCTGGCCGGCTACGTGGTGCTGCTGCGGCGCCGTGACTACCGCGCGCTGCGCTCGCGCTACGGCGACCCGGATTCCCTGAGCGACGATAAATTCTGAGTTTACAGACGCCGCACGGCGGTCTCGCCCTGCGGCTCCGCGCTGGCATCCGCCGCAGCCGCCGGCTCCGGCAACACCCGCAGTCCCGGCACCGTATCAGTCTGCGTGGCGCGCCCGCGGGTGGCGCGTTCATCCACGTAGATCAGCTCGTGCTTGCCCACCAGCACTACATCGCCGTCGTTCAGGTAATGCCTTCGCACGCGGTTGGATTTCACGTAGATGCCGTTGGTGCTGTTGAGGTCCTCGATCACGCACGAGTGTTCGGTGGTGGTGATCTGGCAGTGGTGGCGACTGACGAAGCGGCTGTCGATCTGCACGTCGTTGTCGGGGGTGCGGCCCACGATCAGGCGCCCCGGACGCAGCGACACGTCCTGCACCGTGCGCCCGTCGGCTGCGACCAGCAGGTGCCCGTAGGAGGGCGCACCGGCGGCGGCGTTACGCGGCAGCTCGAGCGCCGGCTCCTGCGGCTGCTGGTGCGGACGTGCGGCGTATTCCTTCCACTGCAGCTCCGCCACTGCCGCGTCGACGTCGGCCTTGGTGACGAGGCCGCGGTCCGCGGTGAAGGCGGCCATCATGGCGGTGTCGCACAGCGTATTGATCAGGCGCGGCACACCGCCGGTATAGCGGAAGATCTCCGCGAAGGTATCGGGCGTGAACAGTTCGCGGTCGCCCGCGCCGGCCACGTCGAGGCGGTGCTGGATATAGCTCTGCGTTTCGGGTTCGCTCAGTGTCTGCAGATGAAAGCGCAGGCGCACGCGCTGTGTCAGCTGCTCGAGTGTCGGCGCATCCAGCTTGGCGTTGAGCTCGGGCTGCCCGGCGAGGATGATGCGCAGCACCTTCTCCTTGGTCGTCTCGACCCCGGAGAGCATGCGGATCTCCTCCAGCACGCGCATGCGCAGATTCTGTGCCTCATCGACGATCAGCAGCACCTTGCGGCCGGCGGCGTACTGCTCAATGAGAAAGTTGTTGATGGTGCTGATCAGCTCAGCCTTACGCATCTTGAAGGGCGAGAAGCCGAACTGCACCAGCACCGCCTGCAGGAAATCGATCGCCGAGACCTGTGTCTGGTTGATCTGCGCCACCACCACGTCGGCCGGCACCTCCTTCAGGAAGGATTCGATCAGCGTGGTCTTGCCCGAGCCGATCTCACCGGTGATCACCACGAAGCCGTCGGTGAACCAGATGGTCGACTCCATGTACGCCTTGGCGCGGGCGTGTTGCTTGGAGAGGTAAAGGAACTGCGGATCCGGGCTCAGCCGGAAGGGCAACTCCTTGAGTTTGAAAGGTTCCAGGTACATGGTCGTTGACTCGCAACCGATGTTACGGGATGCGAACGGGGACGGCCAATTCCTTCAATAATGCGCGTGCCCGGGCGTCGCGGCGCGCGGCCGACGACTCGACCAGCGTACAGTGTCCCACCTTGCGACCCGGACGCGCCGCTTTGCCGTAGTCGTGCAGGTGCAGCCCCGGCACCCGCAGTAGGCGCGCGGCGGGCGGCATCCGTCCGATCAGGTTGACCATCGCCGCATAACCCAGCGCGCGCGTTTCGCCGAGTGGCAGGCCGAGGATCGCGCGCAGGTGATTCTCGAACTGACTGGTGCAGGCGCCCTCGATGGTCCAGTGTCCGGAGTTGTGCACGCGCGGTGCCAGCTCGTTTGCGATCAGCCGGCCGTCTTTGACGAAGAACTCGATGGTCAGTACGCCGCTGTAGCGGAAGTGCTCCAGCACGCGGCGCAGGTACTGCGCGGCGCGCCGCTGCCAGCGCGGCGGCCCGAAGGGCGCGCGCGTCAGCCGCAGGATTCCCTGGCCGTGCACGTTGCCGCACAGTGGATACACGGCCACCTCGCCGTGCACGCTGCGCGCGCCGATGATCGACACCTCGGAATCGAACGGCACCCACTGTTCGTACAAGAGCGGTACGTGACCGAGGCTCGCCCAGGCGGCGTCCGCATCCTGCGCGCGGCGCAGCAGCGCCTGCCCCTTGCCGTCGTAACCCATGCGGCGCGTCTTCAGCACGCCCGGCAGGCCGACGCTCTGCAGCGCCCGTGCGAGTTCGCGCCGCGAGCTGACCGCCTGCCAGCGCGTGGTCGGGATGCCGAGCCGTTCGAACAGGCGCTTCTCCGCGACCCGGTCCTGGCCGGTGGCGAGCGCGGCGAGCGGCGGGCAGATGCGGGTGCCTACACCGCGCGTCGCGCGCCGCAGGCTGTCCACCGAGATGTTCTCCCAGTCGAAGGTGATGACCGAACAGCGTCGCGCCAGGCGTTTGAGCAGCGCCTGGTCGGTGAACGCTCCCTGCAGCAGCGGCGCCACGCGGCCCGCGGGCGCATCGCGCGCCGGGTCGAGGCAGAGGAAATCGAGCCCCAACGGGTAACCCGCCAGCGCCAGCATGCGGCCGAGCTGGCCAGCGCCCACGATGCCGACGGTCATGGCCGCGGGGTGCGCGGATCCGGATGCCCGAGCACGCCCTGCGTCTGGCGCTCGCGATAGGAGTCGAGCGCCTGGGCGATGGCCGGATGTTGGTTGGCGAGGATGGCCGCGGCAAACAGCGCGGCGTTGGTCGCGCCCGCGCCACCGATGGCGAAGGTCGCCACCGGCACCCCCGCCGGCATCTGCACCATGGAGAGGAGCGAATCCAGGCCCCCCAGCGCCTTGGACTGCACCGGCACACCGAGCACCGGCAGACTGGTCTTGGCGGCGGTCATGCCGGGCAGGTGGGCTGCGCCGCCCGCACCGCACAACAGCACCTGCAGGCCGCGTGCGCGTGCGCCGGAGGCGTACTCGAACAACAGATCCGGGGTGCGGTGCGCCGACACCACGCGCACCTCGTAGGCGATGGCGAGCTTATCCAACAGGTCGGCGGCGCACTGCATGGTCTCCCAGTCAGAGGCGGAGCCCATGATGATGCCGACCAGCGGTTTCATCACGGCATTGTAGCGAACAACGCCCGCAAAGCGCGAAACAGCTCGCGCGCAGCGGGGCCGGTCGCACCGCTGTGCGCGCGCTCCTGACGCGCTGCAGCCACCCGCGCCTGCCACTCGGCGAGCTCGAGCTCCGGGCGCCAGCGCTTAAGCTCGTTGAGTGCCGCGGCACCCTCGACAATGAGCCGCTCGCGCCAGTTCTCGACTCGTTTGAAGCGCTCGGTCTCCTGCGCGTCGAGCGCACCGCGGGCCGCCAGCGCAGCGCGAATCGGCCCCGGATCCACCTCGCGCATCAGCTTGCCGATGTATTGGCGCTGACGCGCAGAGCCGGCGCGGCTCTTGATGTGGCGTGCGGCGCGAATGGCATCGGCAAGCGCCTCCGGCAGCGCGAGCGCAGCCAGCTCCGCTTCGCGCAGCGCCACCAGCTGTTCGCCCAGGTCCTGGGCGGCATGCGCCTCGCGTTTGCGTGCGCTCTTGCTGGGGCGCGCGCTGCCCCCATCATCGATCTCATCGTTGTCCGGCGCGCTCATGCAGCTGCTGGCCCTTATGATTGCGGAAGGCGCCGCCGCTGCCGCGGGGCGGCGACTGTTACAATTTAAGCCCAAAGCGCCGAACGTTACATTATGCCGAGCCCATGGACGCCGATCGACTGCTGACTGACATCACCCGCCAGGCACTGGAGGAAGCGCAGCGCCTGGGCGCCAGCCAGTGCGAGGCCGATGCCTCGGTCAGCCAGGGGCTGTCGGTGAGCGTTCGCCTGCGCGAAGTCGATACCGTCGAGTACCAGCGCGACCGCGGCCTGGGAGTGACGGTGTACTTCGGGCAGCGCAAGGGCGCGGCCAGCACCGCCGACCTGTCAGCAGCTGCGGTGCGCGAGACGGTGGCCAAGGCCTGCGCGATCGCGCGCTACACCGCCGAGGATCCGTACGCCGGCCTGGTGGATCCGGCGGCACTGGCGCGTGATATTCCGGATCTCGACCTCGACCATCCCTGGGAGCTCACGCCCGAGCGCGCCATCGAGCTGGCGCGCGAGTGCGAGGCCGCCGGACTCGGGGTCGATGCGCGCATCAGCAATTCGGAAGGCGCTTCCGTCAACAGCCAGCGCAACACCGGTGTGTATGGCAACTCGCTCGGGTTCCTCGCCGGTTATTCCGCCACCAGCCACTCGGTCAGTGCAGCGCTCATCGCCCAGGACGGTGACGACATGCAGCGCGACTACTGGTATAGCGTCGCGCGCGATGCCGCTGAGCTCGAGCGGGTCACGGACATCGGCCGCAGCGCCGGCACGCGCGCGCTCGCACGCCTGGGTGCCCGTCGCCTGACCACGCGCAAAGCGCCGGTCGCCTTCAGCCCTGACATGGCGCGCGGTCTGCTGCGCCATTTCGTCGGCGCCATCAGCGGTACCAGCCAGTACCGCAAGGCCTCATTCCTGCTCAATGCCGCCGGCGAGCAGATATTCCCGTCGTTCCTGAGCATGCACGAGCGTCCGCACCTGCCGCGGGCACTCGCCAGCAGTCCGTTCGACAGCGAGGGCGCTGCCACCTTCGATCGCGAGCTGGTGAGTTCCGGCGTGCTCGGCGGCTACGTGCTCGGCAGCTACTCGGCGCGCCGGCTGGGTCTGAAAACCACGGGGAACGCCGGCGGTATCCACAATCTGCTGGTGTCGAGCGCCGATGGCGGGCTCGCCCCGGAGGCGTTGCTCGCGCGCCTCGGCACGGGACTGTTGGTGACCGAGCTCATGGGCCAGGGCGTCAACAGCGTCACCGGCGATTACTCGCGCGGCGCCTCGGGCTTCTGGGTCGAGAACGGCCGGCTGGCCTATCCGGTGCACGAGATCACCATCGCCGGGAATCTGAAGCCCATGTACCGCGACATCGTGGCGGTGGGGAGCGATGTGGATGCGCGCGGTGGCATCCGTGTCGGTTCGCTGCTGATCGGTGAGATGACCATCGCGGGGGAGTGAGGCGGCGATGTCTGCGCTGCAAGTGCGGCGGCTCGCGCCTACGGCTGCAGCCGACTACCGCACCATCCGGCTCGCCGCGCTGCGCTCCGATCCGGCGGCGTTCGGCTCGAGTTACGCGGCCGAGGCGCCGCGCCCGCTCGAGCATTTCGCCGAACGCCTCGCCCGCGCCACCGTGTTCGGCGCGTACGCCGCCGGGCAGATCGTCGGCATGGCCGGCTACCAGCGCCATTCCGGCCCACGCGCTGCACACAAGGGTTTCGTCTGGGGCACCTACGTCGAGCCCGCCTGGCGCAAGCGCGGTGCGGCGCGCGCACTGATGGCGGCGGTCATCGCTGCGGCAGGCAGCGAGCTTGAGCAGCTGACGCTCGCCGTGGTGCAGGACAACACGGCCGCGCTCAGTCTCTACCGCGCGCTCGGTTTCGAGGTGTACGGCAGTGAGCCGCGCGCGCTCAAGGACGCCGGCCGCTACAGCGATGAGCTGCTGATGGTGCGCTTCCTAACGCTGTGAGGATTGGCGCGTGGTGAGGTGCAGCGCCGGGCGCCACGGCTCGTCGATCAGGTCGCGCAGCGTCAGATCGCCGCAGCGCTGGCGGCACGCCTCGCTCATGCTGTGCAGGATGCGGTCGACCGGCGGGATCGGCAGGTTACGCGGCGCCAGGTGCCCGCTGCGCTGCTGGCGCGCGATCTCGATAATCTCGTAGACGCCGATGCGGCCGACATCGCGTGCCGGTACCAGCTCGTCGTAGTCGCTGATCAGCAGAAGTCCGGCGTGCTCGAGCGTACTGGCCATTTGTGCCACGGCGATGCCCGGCAGGCCGAGCTCGTTGGCGAGCCGGTTGACCGTCCAGCGGCGCCCGCCGCCGACGTGAGTGCGAGCGACGAAGTACATGAGTTTGAGCGCCAGTTGCTCCAGCTCCTCGCTCGACAGGCGCAGTTGCTGCAGTCCCAGCCGCAGGTAGGTCGGGTTCTGCACGTAGAACGACAGCTGCGCGCCGGCGAGCAGGATCAGCCAGCCGAAGTAGGTCCACAAGAGCCCCGCCACCACGAAGGCGAAGCCGGCATACACGATCGTGAGGCGGGTCGAATGCACGACGAAGGCGGTAAACATCTTGCCGATCGCCGCCCACAGCACGCCCGCGACCACCGCGCCGGTGAACGCTGCGCGCCAGTGCACGCGGGTGTTCGGGATCATCATGTAGAGCGCGGTGAAGAAAGTGATCACGATCGCATAGGGAGCGAGCGCGATGCCGCTGCCGCGCAGCCGCTGCAGCAGCGGCAGGCGCACCATCTCCTGGACCGGCGCGGAGGCGAGTGCGGCGTGCGTCAGCCCGACGAAACCGACGATCAGCACGGGACCGGCGATCAGCAGCGTCGTGTACTCGGCGAGCCGGCGCGCAAAGCTGCGCGGCTGGTCGACGTGCCAGAGGAAGTTGAAGCTGTCCTCGACTTTCTTGATGGTGCCGACCAGCGTCCAGGCGAGCAGCGCGAGGCCGAGCGAACCGACCACCCCACTGCTCACCCGGTTGGCGAACTGCGTCACCCGCGTGGTCAGCTCCTGCGCCGCCGCGCCACCGACCGGACGGAAGAACTCGTAGATGATGGGCTCGAGATCGCGGTGGCCGCCGAACAGTTTGAGGATCGCGAAGCTGAAGGCGAGCAGCGGAATGAGCGACAGCAGCGTGGTGTACACCAGCCCCATGGCGCGCAGGTTGATCTCGCCGCGCATCAGGTCGCGCACCACGGCGTAGGGGTAGCGCAGCACGCGCAGCACCGCCCCGAGCGCCCCGGGCCGGCCTGAGGCCGGGCCAAAGAAGCACCAGTCGAGGAAGGCCCAGATGCGCACCCACATGGCTTAAGGATACAGTGACCCACGCTTCTCGTGCGGTGGGCAATGTCGACCAAGGCGCAGTTTCCCCAGCGGATCGTCTGCCTCACCGAGGAGACCACCGAGACGCTCTACCTGCTGAACGAGGACTGGCGCATCGTCGGGATCTCCGGGTTCACCGTGCGCCCGCCACGCGCGCGGCGCGAAAAACCGCGCGTCTCGGCATTCACCAGCGCGCGCACCGCACGCATCGTCGAGCTGCAGCCCGATCTGGTGCTCGGGTTCTCCGACCTGCAGGCCGACATCGCGGCCGAGCTGGTGCGCGCCGGTCTCGAGGTACACGTCTTCAACCATCGCAGCGTCGCCGAGATCCTGCGCATGATCGTGACACTCGGCGGCATGATCGGCTGCGAGAGCAAGGCGCGCGCGCTCAGCACGCAGCTGGAGGAAGGCCTGGAGCGCATCGCCGCGCAGGCGCGGCAGCTGCCGCGACGGCCGCGGGTGTACTTCGAGGAGTGGGACGAGCCGCAGATCAGCGCCATCCGCTGGGTGTCGGAGCTGATTCAGCTGGCGGGCGGCGAGGACTGCTTTCCGGAGCTGGCGCGCGAAGCGCTGGGGCGCAACCGCATCATTGCCGATCCGCTCGAGGTGCCGCGCCGTGCGCCCGACATCGTGCTCGGCTCCTGGTGCGGCAAGAAGTTCCGCCCCGAGGTGGTGGCTGCCCGCCCCGGCTGGGATGCGGTCCCGGCGGTCCGCCGGCACTATGTGCGCGAGATAAAGTCCTCGATCATCCTGCAGCCCGGCCCGGCGGCGCTCACCGACGGCGTACAGGCGATCGCCCGCATCATCGGCGAGTGGGCGCGGGCGGGTTAGCGCATTCCGCGCCGCGCGCGGATCAGCTCCCAGGCCTCGATGATCTGTTGGGTACGCTGTTTGGCGTGCGCCAGCATCGATTCGGGCAGTCCGTTGGCCTTGAGCTTGTCGGGATGGTGCCGCTGCAGCTGGCGGCGGTAGGCCTTGGCGACCTCCTCATCGCTCGCCTCGACGCTCACCTGCAGGACGCGGTAGGCCTCCTCGAGCGAGCGCGCCGAGGCGGCGTGCAGCTCGCGCGCCCGCGCGCCCTCGCCGCCGAAGCTGCCACGCTGGATGCGCAGCACGGCCTCGATGTGCGCGAACTCGAGTGCGGAGACACCGAGCGTCTTGGCAATGCGCTGGATGAGTGGCCGCACCGCACCTTCGAGATTGTTGCCGGCGAGCGCGGCGCGCACCTGCAGCTCGAGGAACACGCGCGCCAGGTCCGGATAGTTCTCGCAGGCGAGGGCGAGCCCGGCGAGCTCCTGCTGCAGGTCAAAGTCGGGCTGTTTGCCGCTGGTGAAGCAGGCGATCGCTTCCTGCACCTGCGCGGCGTTCAGGCGCAGCTCACTCATCACGGCCCGCGCCGCGGAGATCTCCAGCTCTGACACCCGGCCGTCGGCCTTGGCCAGGTAGCCCATGACGCGGAAGGTCGCACGGAAGAAGCGCTCACCGATCGCTTCCAGCTGCTGCGGCGGCGGCGGTGACTGCGCCTGCTCGTCGAACTGGTGGCCGAGCAGCACCCCCAGCGCCACGCCGATCGGCCCCATGACGATGCCGCCGAGCACGCCCCCGGCAAGCTTACCGATCCATTTTATGGTCATGTCAGCGACGATGTCGGTGGCGTCAAAGGCTCGTTATAGTACTTGGCATGACAGCTACGGTTTACCGCACTGAGTTGCGCGGCCTCAGGCGGCTGCACGAGGGTAAAGTACGCGACATCTACGCGCTCGACGCGGATGCGCTCCTCATTGTAACCAGCGACCGGCTCTCGGCCTTCGACGTGGTGCTGCCCGACCCCATTCCCGACAAGGGACAGGTGCTCAACAGCATCTCCAACTTCTGGTTCGCGCGCACCGAGCATCTGGTGCCCAATCATCTTACCGGACGCAAGCTGAGCGAGGTGGTGGCCGATCCGCAGGAGCGTGCCATGCTCGAAGGGCGCGCGATGATCGTCAGGCGCCTGCAGGCGCTGCCGATCGAGGCGGTGGTGCGCGGCTATCTGATCGGCTCGGGCTGGAAGGACTACCAGGCGCACGGCGCGGTGTGCGGCATTGCGCTGCCGCCGGGGCTGGAGCTGGCAGCGCGCCTGCCGCAGCCACTGTTCACGCCCGCCACCAAGGCGCAGCTCGGCAGCCACGATGAGAACATCCCGTTCGGCGAGGTAGCGGCGCTGGTCGGTGCGCAGCTCGCTGCCCAGGTACGCGACACCGCGCTGGCCCTGTACGAGTTCGCCGCCGCGCACGCGCTCAAGCGCGGCATCATCATCGCCGACACCAAATTCGAGTTCGGCGTGGATGCCGCCGGAACGCTCACGCTGATCGACGAGGTGCTGACGCCGGATTCCTCGCGCTTCTGGCCTGCGGACACCTACCGCGTAGGGACCAGCCCGGCCTCGTTCGACAAGCAGTATGTGCGTGACTACCTCGAGACGCTCGACTGGAACAAGCGCGCCCCGGGCCCGAGGCTCCCCGCGCAGGTGATCGCACGCACCAGCGAGAAATACCGAGAGGCGCTCGCGCGTCTGACCGCCTGAGAAGCACGCCGCGCGGGCCTGCCGGGCGCGGCGATCGGGTAAACTAGAACGATGCCCGATGCCTGGATCGCGCCGTCGATTCTGTCCGCCGACTTTGCCCGGCTGGGCGATGAGGTCGATGCCGTGCTCGAGGCCGGCGCTGACCTGATCCACTTTGACGTGATGGACAATCACTACGTGCCCAATCTCACCATTGGGCCGTTGGTGTGCGAGGCGTTACGCCGTCACGGCGTCAAGGCGCCGATCGACGTGCATCTGATGGTGAAGCCGGTCGACCGCATCGTCCCGGACTTCGCCGCGGCCGGCGCCACTTTCATCAGCTTCCACCCGGAGGCGAGCGAGCACATCGACCGCACCATCGCGCTGATCCGCGAGCACGGCTGCCAGCCCGGACTGGTGTTCAATCCGGCCACCCCGCTCGACTACCTCGATTACACGCTCGAGCTGATCGACCTGGTGCTCATCATGTCGGTCAACCCGGGATTCGGCGGCCAGCAGTTCATTCCCATCAGCCTGCGCAAGCTTGCCGATGCGCGCGCACGCATCGCCGCCAGCGGGCGCGAGGTGCGCCTGGAGGTCGACGGCGGCATCAAGGTGGAGAACATCCGCAGGGCCGCGCAGGCGGGTGCGGACACCTTCGTGGCAGGTTCGGCAATCTTCGGCAGCCGCGACTATGGTGCCGTGATCCGTGAGATGCGCCAGCAGATCGAGGCTGCCGGCGGCGCGACGCGCGCGCCACGCTCGGGCGGGCGCTGAGCGTTACTCGTCGTCGTCCTCGTCGTCGTCATCCTCATCGTCATCGTCGACCTGACTCGCGACGCGGCCGCTAGCGGCGGCGGCCGGCTTGGCGGGAACGATGACCGGGCGGGTCTTCATCTTCGGACGCGCATTGAACACGACGATGGTCTTGCCGGTGGCGCGCAGCAGTCCCTGCTCCTCCAGCACCTTGAGCACGCGCCCGGCCATCTCGCGTGAGCAGCCCACCAGGCGTGACAGCTCCTGGCGGCTGACCTTGATCTGCATGCCTTCCGGGTGCGTCATGGCGTCCGGCTCGCCGCACAGGTCCATGATCGCGTGCGCGACCCGCCCGGTGACGTCGACGAAGGCGAGGTCGCCAAGTTTGCGGTTGGTGCGATCGAGACGCGTGGCCAGCTGCGTCGCCAGCTCGAACACCAGCCCGGGGCTCTCGGCGGCGATCTGCCGGAAGCGCGGGTAGGTCATCTCCGCCAGCTCGCACTGATTGCGGGTGCGCACCCAGGCACTGCGGGTCGGCTGCTCGTAGAACAGACCCATCTCGCCGAAGAACTGGCCGCGATTGAGGTAGGCGAGCACCATCTCGTTGCCTTCCTCGTCCTCGATCATGACCTCCACCGAGCCACTGATGATGTAGTAGAGGACGTCAGGCAGATCGCCGGCGTGGATCACCACGGTTTTGGAGGGTACTGCGCGGATGCGGCAGTAACTCAAGAACCGATTGATCGCGGGAATCTCGCTCAGTGGCTTGATGTTCTCTTCCATACCGGCTCCCTAAAGCACGTCTTCTAACATACAAGGCTCACGGATTCATCAAACCCAGTAGGCCGTGCCCGTCATGAGGCGGGCGGTGTGACGCATCAGCGCGCGCACCGGCGCGGGCAGGCGCTCGCCGCCGGCCGCGGTGGCGGCCGCGCCGTGCGCGATTTCCTCGGCTCTCATGGCTTGCAGTATCGCACGGCTGCGGGCGTCGCCCGGCGGGAGTCTGCCCAGGTGATCATCGAGGTGGCCCTCGACCTGGCGCTCGGTCTCGGCGACGAAGCCGAGGCTCTTGGCATCGCCCATGAGCGCAGCGGCGGCACCGATGGTGAATGAGCCCGCGTACCACAGCGCGTTCAGCCGGCTCGGCCGCGCCGCCAGCTCGCGCAGGCGCTGTTCGCACCAGGCCAGATGGTCGGATTCGGAGCGGGCGGCGGCTAGCAGCATGGCGCGCGTGCCCGGCGAGCGCGCCATGAGCGCCTGGCCGTGATAGAGCGCCTGCGCCGCCAGCTCACCGGAATGGTTGACGCGCATGAGTGCCGCGCTCGCGCGGCGCTCCTCGGGCGACAGCGGGGATGACGCTGGGTCAGCCGGCGGCCCGGGGGCGGGGCGCGTGGCCTGCGCCGGCGCAAACACTGACCGCAGGGCGCGATCAACAGCGGCGATGGCAGAGTCGAAGGAGCGACCGGACCGCATAATTCGGGCGCTATTATAGGGGGCAAATCCACCGGGCCAACCGGGATCGTGGCCGGTGGGCCTGCCCGCAGGGCCCGTGGCAGGTGCCTTTGCATTGCCGCACCCGCTTGAGTACACTTGCCCGCCTTTTTTTGGCCCCGGCGGCCTCTGGCTTGACCAGTCCGCTGCCCGGCACACGCCACGAGTGAGCTATGAAGACCGTATTTGCCAAGCCCGGCACCGTCCGTGGCGATTGGTTCGTTGTCGACGCCAGCGATAAGACGCTGGGGCGTCTGGCCTCGCAGATCGCCTCGCGGCTGAAGGGCAAGCACAAGGCCGACTACAGCCCGCACGTCGACATGGGCGACCACATCGTGGTGGTCAACGCACAGAAGATCCGCGTCACCGGGCGCAAGCTCAGCGACAAGATCTACTACCACCACACCGGGCACATCGGCGGCATCAAGTCGATCGCGCTGGATAAGCTGCTCGCCGAGCACCCCGAGCGCGCCATCGAATTCGCCGTGAAAGGCATGCTGCCGAAGAACCCGCTGGGGCGGCGCATGTTCAAGAAGCTGCACGTGTTTGCCGGCGGCGAGCACCCGCATCAGGCGCAGCAGCCAAAGCCGCTCGAACTCCAATAGGACGCAACGACCCATGGCAGCGACCCAGCAGAATCACTACGGCACCGGCCGGCGCAAGACGGCCACCGCGCGCGTCTATCTGAAGCCCGGCAGCGGCAAGATCACCGTCAACAAGCGCTCGCTCGACACCTTCTTCGGCCGCGAGACCGGGCGCATGATCGTGCGTCAGCCGCTCGAGGCGGTAAAGCTCATGGGCCGGTTCGACATTGACGTCACGGTCGATGGCGGTGGCATCACCGGTCAGGCCGGCGCGATCCGCCACGGCATCACCCGTGCCCTGCTCGAGTACGATGAGGCGCTGCGCAAGCCACTGCGCGATGCCGGGTTCGTCACGCGCGATGCGCGCGAGGTCGAGCGCAAGAAGGTCGGCCGTCGCAAAGCGCGTCGCGGTCCGCAGTACTCCAAGCGTTAGACTGGCGCACCGCGGCATCCCGCCCATTTGGGGGATCGTCTAGTGGTAGGACAACGGACTCTGACTCCGTTTACCTAGGTTCGAATCCTAGTCCCCCAGCCAATCAAGAGGCCCGTCATCTGACGGGCCTCTTCGTTTTCGGCGCTAGCCGCGGCGCCCGCGGCGGCCGCTGCCCTCTCCGCGGGTAGTGCAGCGCACCCACGCGCCGCCCGCCGTGGGGCGGAACCTTGCGCGCACGGTTCTCAGCGAAATAATGGCGTACCTGGGTCTGGGCTCAAGGAGCACGATCATGCCGCGTGGCGACAAATCGAAATACACGGCCAAGCAGAAACGCAAAGCGCGCGATATCGAGCAGAGTTACGAGGCCCGCGGACTTGATGAGCGCGAGGCGGAAGCCCGCGCCTGGGCCACGGTAAACAAGCAGAGCGGGGGCGGTGATCGCCCGGGCGGCAGCGGCCGTACGACTTCGCCGGCACAAAAGGCCGCGGCGCGGCGCGACTCCGCGCACCGCGCGCTTGCCACCAAGCACGGCCATTCGCCGAACCGCGGGCGGCTGACTTCGCGCCGCCCGCGCCAAGCCACCCGCTAGCAGCGCTGCGGCCCGCGCTGCCTCGCGGCCGCGATGGCCTCAGCGCTGTGCCAGGTTTTTGGCCACGAACTCCCAGTTGAGCAGCGGCCAGAAATCCTTGAGGTAAGCGCCGCGATCATTGCGGTGATCGATGTAGTAGGAGTGTTCCCACATATCGCAGGTGAACAGCGCTACCTGACCATCGCGCAGCGGCGTGTTGGCGTTGGCGGTGGTCACCACTTTGAGTGCACCACCGACGTCCTTGACCAGCCAGGCCCAGCCGGAGCCGAAGACCCCGCTCGCCGCCTTGTCGAACTTCTCGTGCAGACCCTCCAGGCCGCCGAGGGCATCGAGTGCCCTGATCACATCGCTTCCCGGGCTCTTTGCCTTAGGCGTCAGGCATTGCCAGAAGAAATCGTGATTCCACACCTGCGCGGCGTTGTTGAAGACATCGCCGGAGGATTCCAGCACCAGTTCTTCCAGTGAGGCGTCCTCGAATTGCGTGTCGACAATCAGCGCATTGACCTTTTCCACGTAGGTCTTGTGGTGCTTGCCGTAGTGGTAATCGAGAGTCTCGCGCGACATGTGCGGCTCGAGTGCGTCGCGCGCGTAGGGCAGAGGGGGCAGAACGATTGCAGTTTGCGTGGTTGCCATGAAGCAGCTCCTTGCTGTGCTGCGGCTGGGCCGCAGCTCGCGCCATCCGTGGATAGAGTACTGCCGTCTGACCACTGCCGCAGGCGGAAGTGCCGTGCGACGGCCACGCTCGCGTCGCGTCCGCCGGCTGCGAGCCGGCGGACGCCAGCACTTCAATCGTTCAACATCGCCGTGCGCGTGCCGCCGTGCTGCTGCGCATAGACGGCCGTCAGCAACGGGTTGTTCACCTGGCCGACCGCGCCCTGCAGTGCCTGCTGATAGCAGGCGAGCGCCTGGCGCTGCTCTTCAAGGCGCCGGCCCTCGGGGCACACCAGGTGCGCTGCATCGTCGATCCGCTCATACAGAGTGTGGACGCCGTCAGTGCTACTCATGTCGAGATCGGCGTAACGGATCGTCACGCTGCGAGCACCGTCGGTCGCATCCGCGACGGCTGCGTTGCCGGTTTGCGTCAGCAGCGCGCAGGCGCCGAGCATCAGACAGGCCGGAAACAGGGTAGTGAAGCGCGTTCCATTCCTCATGGCGGTTCTCCAAGTGTCGCTGCAACTGAAGTCTCGTCAGCTTGGATGCACCTGAGGGGCAAAAGGGTTGCAAGGGCGCGCGACAAAAACTCAGCGCCTGCCCTGAAGCGGCCGAGCAGGTCCGGCTGAGGGCGAAGCGTCGCAGACCGTCGCGGATATCGAGGCTCGAGTCGGGCCGCTCGTGAGGACAGCGCGCTGCGGGTCACCGCATTGGGACCGCGGGTGGTTCGGTATGCCCGTGCGCGCAGTGCCACTTTCGGCCAAGGTGCGCCCGGCAGGCGCGCCTGCGGCCGTACGCGCCGCGCGGGTCGACCGATCGAGAATGGAAGTAGCGCCGCCGGTTTGTCGCGCGCTGCCCGCGCCCTAAAGGACGCGGATGCCGTGCGCCGATCCGATAATCAACTGATCCGCCGGCCGGGCCGCGAACAGGCCCACCGTCACCACCCCGGTCAGCTGGTCGAGCTCGGCCTCGAGGGCCACGGGGTCGGTGATGCTCAGGCCATGGACGTCGAGGATGTGATTGCCGTTATCGGTGATGCAGCCCTGACGCCACACGGGACGTCCGCCGCGGGCCGCGAGCGCACGCGCCACCAGCGTGCGCGCCATCGGGATCACCTCGACCGGCAGTGGAAAGTGTCCGAGCCTCATCACCAGCTTGCTCTCGTCCACGATGCAGACGAAGCGCCGCGCCGCGGCCGCGATGATCTTCTCGCGTGTCAGCGCACCGCCGCCGCCCTTGATGAGGGCGCGCTGCGCGGTGGCCTCGTCCGCGCCATCGATATAGAGGTCGATTCCATCGAGATCATTGAGGTCGACGATCTGCACGCCGAGTGCGCGCAGCCGGCCGCTGCTTGCTTCCGAGCTCGAAACCGCCCGCACCACCTGCCCCGGATGCCGGGCGAGCACGTCGATGAAGCAGTTGACGGTGGAACCGGTGCCGACGCCGATGGTCGCCCCGGCGCCGATCAGATCGAATGCGGCCTGCGCTGCACGCTGCTTGTTCGCCTCGGCCTGCGTTGCCATCGAGCGCCCCCATCGCGCGAGTCCCAGAAACGACTGTGCCCGCATCAGCGCGGGCACAGTCCTCGAAATCGACTCGGCGGCAGCTTGCGCGGCCGCCGAGTTAAGGCCTATTTCTTCTTCGCTGCTTTCTTCTTGGCCTTCTTCTTTGCCTTCGCCATGTTGGCTCTCCAATTGACGGGTTAGTCCGGGGTCCGAGTATATACACGCGAATCGAAATTACAAGCGAGCGCCATGTGATTGTGATAGGCGCATGCGCATGCAGTGCGCGCACGTGCTGCGTCCGCGCGCATCATTCGAGCGCGAGAATGAACTTCCACTGCGCCTCTTCCACCGGCGTGATCGATAGTCGATTGCCCGGACGCAGCAGCACCATGCCCTTGAGCTGCTTGGCGGCATGCGTGCGCAGCTCATCGAGCGTGATGATGCGCGCGAGCCGACGTTTGAGCTGCACGTCCACCATGTACCAGCGCGGATTCTTGGGATCGCTGTCCGCATCGTAGTGATGGTGGCGGCGCTCGAACGCGGTGGCATCGGGGTACCCCTCCTTGACCACCTGCATGATCGCGACGATGCCCGGCACCTCGGTGCTGGAGTAGTAGAGGAAGGCCTGATCGCCGCGCTTCATCTGATCGCGCAGCATGTTGCGTGCCTGGTAGTTGCGCACGCCATCCCAGCCGGTGGTGCGGCGCGGCGCCTTGGCCAGGTCCTCGACGCTGAAGGCGCTCGGCTCACTCTTCATCAGCCAGTAGTGCATCGGATCACTCCCTCTTCGGTCACCACCGCATCCAGCAGCACGTCGTGGGCGGCGGCGGTGAGTCCCTCAACTTCCTGAAAGGCGTACCCCAGCCCCACCAGGCGCGGCGCATGCCAGCTGCGGCGCAGTTGGCGGAAGGCAAAGGCGCGGTCGTAGTAGCCGCCGCCGGTGCCGAGCCGCAGACCGCCGCGATCGAACCCGAGCAGCGGCAGGAACACCAGATCGAGCCAGCGCGCACCAAGTGTCGCGCTGCCCTGCGGCTCGGCGATGCCGAGGCGGTTGTCGCGCAGCGCGCCGTGCATCTCGATGAAGCTCATCTCGCGCGAAGCACGGCGCGGCTCGATGCATGGCAGGTAGATGCGGCAGCCGCGACTGCGCGCCAGCGCGATGAGTGGTGCGGCATCGAGTTCCCAGGGAAGCGCGGCGTACAGCGCGATGCGCCAGTGGCTCATGAGGTGCAACGCGCGGTCGGCGTTGCGGGCCACGCGGCGCGACAGCGCGGCGCGCTCCCCGGCCGACAGTTGCCGGCGCCGGGCATTGAGACGCGCCCGCAGGACTCTGCGGGCGCTGCTCAGGGCTGCGGAATCAGGTAGCGCCACCCGCCTGTGCCGGTGCGAGCCGTTGCTCTCGAACCAGAGCAACAAGTGGGACAGGCTGCGGCAGGTAAGGCTTTCCGCTCATAGGCGGACTTGCACAGCGCTGCACGCAAGCCTCTGGTCCCGAGGGTGTTTCAATTAGGGTCCGAGGTAACCCGGTCCGCTTGTCGAACACCGCAGGCGACGCTGAGTGCACTGTACACCAATTGCGCCGTACCTAGATGTCGGAGCGCGTCACAGCTCCAGCTGCTGCCCCTTCTCCAGGGCGCCTTCGACCCGTTCGCGCAGCGCGCGCACGCGGTGACCGGCGCCGCTGTCCAGCTTGGACTCGCGATCGCGGGTCTTGAGGAACTCGTGCGCGAGGTTGAGCGCCGCCATGACGGCGATGCGGTCGAGGCCGACCACCTTGCCCGACTCCTTGATCTCGCGCATGCGCGCATTGAGGAACTCCGCCGCATCCAGCAGCGCCGCACGCTCTTCATAGGGGCAGGCGACCACGAATTCCTTCTCCATGATGCGCACGCTGACACGTGCCGGCTCCTGGCTCATGCGCCGTGTTCCAGCGTCTTCAGCCGCCCGATCATGGCCTCGACCCGGGTGCGCACCTGCTCGTTCTTGTGCATGAGCGCGGCCCGCTCGCCGGCCAGCGACTCGTGGCGTGCACGCAGCGCGCGGTTCTCGTCCTTGAGGTGATCCACCATCGTCAGCAGCTCCTCGATGCGCTTGGTGAGACGCGTGAGTTCGAGATCGAGCTGTGTTTTTGTAGTGTCGCTCATGGGCGGCGACTATAGAGCCGCCTTGTTTGTACGGTCAATTATATAATCGGCCGCTTATGACACAGATGGATTACAGCCCGATCCAGGAGCTGCTCGCACGCGAGCGCGCGCTCACCGATGCCGCCGAGGCGCACGGCACCCTTGCCGGCTGCCTGTGCGCGGTGGCCGGCTATCGTCTGGAGGACTGGCTGAAGGAGATTCTGCCGGAGGACCGCCTCGGCGGCGCCGCTGCCCGCGAGTTGCAGCAGCTATACTCGCTCACCGCCACGGCGCTGCGCGAGCCGGA
>Ga0210398_10001610_pt1 | contig 22965 bp, 23 predicted proteins | sample IncBWC4OmetaG_FD_161047 | JGI IMG/M metagenome (GOLD analysis project Ga0210398, IMG submission 161047) | Forest soil microbial communities from Barre Woods Harvard Forest LTER site, Petersham, Massachusetts, United States - Inc-BW-C-4-O | ecosystem: Environmental > Terrestrial > Soil >...
CTCATGCGACTTGGGTTCCCACCCAGTCGTAGCCGCGGCGCTCGAGTTCGTGCGCGAGCGACTTGTCGCCTGACTTCACGATGCGTCCGCCCGAGAGCACATGCACCTGATCCGGGATGACGTAATCGAGCAGCCGCTGGTAATGCGTGACCAGGACGACGGCGCGCTTCGGATCGCGCAAGCTGTTGACGCCCATGGAAACGACCTTGAGCGCATCGATATCCAGCCCAGAATCGGTTTCATCCAGAATCGCGAGCTTCGGCTCGAGCACCAGCATCTGCAGGACCTCGTTGCGCTTCTTCTCGCCGCCCGAGAATCCCTCGTTGACGCCGCGGGTTAGAAACGATTCGCTCATCTGCATGAACTTCATTTTCTGGCGGATGAGCGCCAGAAACTCATACGCATCCACCTCAGGCTCGCCGGCCGCCTTGCGCTTGGCGTTCAATGCGGCTTTCAGCAGGTAGACATTGTTGACGCCGGGAATTTCCACCGGGTACTGGAAACCGAGGAACAACCCGGCGCGGGCGCGCTCCTCGGCGCGCATCGCCAGTAAATCGCGGCCCTCGAAAGTGACGGAGCCGCGGGTCACCTCGTAATCTTCCCGGCCGGCGAGGACTTGAGCGAGGGTGCTCTTGCCGGAGCCGTTCGGCCCCATGATGGCGTGAACTTCGCCTGCCTGGACGGTCAGGTTGACGCCGGTGAGTATGTCTTTGCCCGCGACGCGGGCGGATAAATCGGAGATTTCAAGCAAGATTGTTTCTCTCTTTATGGCCGTCAACCGACGGCGCCTTCCAAGCTCACGCTGAGCAGATTCTGGGCCTCTACCGCGAATTCCATCGGCAGCTCTTTGAATACGACTTTGCAGAATCCGCTGACGATCATGTTGACCGCGTCTTCCGCCGAGATACCGCGCTGCAGGCAATAAAACAGCTGGTCCTCGCCGATCTTGGAGGTGCTGGCCTCATGTTCGACCGTCGCGGTGGGGTTCTTGACCTCCATATACGGAAAGGTGTGTGCCGCGCACTTGGGACCCATCAGCAGCGAATCGCACTGCGTGAAATTGCGCGCGCCCGCGGCGCTCGGCAGGATCTTCACCAGTCCGCGATAGGTGTTTTCGGCATGCCCGGCGGAAATGCCCTTGGACACAATGGTGCTCTTGGTGTTGCGGCCGATATGGATCATCTTGGTGCCGGTGTCGGCCTGCTGGTAGTTGTGCGCGACGGCGACCTAATAGAATTCACCGATCGAGTTTTCACCCTTGAGCACGCAGCTCGGATACTTCCAGGTGATCGCCGAACCGGTCTCGACCTGGGTCCAGGAGATCTTGGAATTGCGGCCGCGGCACTCGCCGCGCTTGGTGACGAAGTTGTAAATGCCGCCGAGGCCGTTCTCATCGCCCGGATACCAGTTCTGCACCGTCGAATACTTGATCTGCGCATCGTCGAGTGCGACCAATTCGACCACCGCGGCGTGCAGCTGATTCTCGTCGCGCATGGGCGCCGTACAGCCCTCCAGATAACTCACCGACGCCCCCTCGGCGGCAATGATCAGCGTGCGCTCGAATTGGCCGGTCTTGGCGGCGTTGATGCGAAAGTAAGTCGACAGTTCCATCGGGCAGCGCACGCCGGGCGGCACGTAGACGAACGAGCCGTCCGAGAACACCGCGGAGTTGAGTGCGGCAAAAAAATTGTCGGTGGTGGGCACGACGGTACCCAGATAGCGCTCGACGAGTTGTGGATGATTGCGAACCGCATCCGAGAACGAACAAAAAATCACGCCCGCCTTGCCGAGCTTTTCCTTGAACGTGGTGGCGACCGAGACGCTGTCGAATACGGCATCGACAGCGACGCCGGCCAGGCGGGCGCGCTCATGCAGCGGGATGCCGAGCTTCTCGTAGGTCGCGAGCAGCTTCGGATCCACCTCGTCCAGGCTCTTCGGGGCATTGGCCGGCGCCCGGGGCGCTGAGTAGTAGGAGATGTCCTGGTAGTCGATGGGCTTGTAGTGCACATGCGCCCAGGTCGGCTCCTTCATGGTCTGCCAGTGGCGGAATGCCTTGAGGCGCCAGTTCAACAGGAACTGCGGCTCGTGCTTCTTCTTCGATATGGCAGCCACCACGTCCTCGTTGAGGCCGGGAGGGAGGCTGTCCGATTCGATATCGGTGATGAACCCGTGGCGATACTTCTGACCGACGAGGGCTTCGACTTCTTGAGATTTGCTGGACACGGTATTCCGCTTGCTTCAGAGGACTTCAGGATTAGATGGGGGCGGATCCAAAGGATTCACGCGAATTTCCGATGCAAGATCCGCCACGCGTACGCCGCGGGCATCCAAACCCGCCAGTTGATGCAGCGTGACGTCTTCCAGGGCGCGGCGAATGGCCGCATTGACCCGCTGCCAGGCACCGCCGACACGGCACAGGCGCTCGATCCCGCATTGGCTGGAGGCCCCGCTGCATTCAGTGATCGCGATCGGCCCCTCGAACACATCGAGGATCTGGGCCGCCGTGATTTCATCGGGCCGGCGGGCGAGGCGATACCCGCCTTGCGCACCCCGGGAGGAAATGACCATGCCGGCACGCTGCAGGCCTTTGAGTACCTTGCTCACCGTCGGCCTCCCCAGGCGCGTGCGCTCGGCCAGTTCAGCTGCGGCGCGATGGGTGGCCGGCTCTTGCGCTAAACTGGCGAGCACGACGGTCGCATAGTCCGTCATTTTTCCCATACGCAGCATAAAAAGGGTTTCCTCGAGCCGAAGCTTTATGTGGGACTATTTTAGTCCTATTTGAACGGAAGTGCCACCCGGAGGGCAGACCCAGCCGAGGTTTGTTATCCTTGCCTTAAGTTAACCGTCAAGATCGCGAGAAAGCCCAAGTCATGAATATCGCAGAACTGAACGCCACCGCCCGCGCCATGGTCGCCAAAAACCGGGGGATTCTTGCCGCGGACGAGAGCGGCAGCACCATCAAGAAGCGCTTTGACACCATCAAATTGGAGTCCACGGAAGAGAACCGCCGTGCCTATCGCGAGATGTTGTTCACCGCCTCCGCAGCTCAGGGGTACTTAAGCGGGGTGATTCTGTATGACGAAACGATGCGTCAAAAGACCAAGGACGGCATTCCTTTCCCCCAGTACCTGGCCAAGGCGGGCATCATCCCCGGCATCAAGGTGGATTTGGGGGCCAAGGCGCTCGCCGGCTTTGCCGGCGAGACCATCACCGAAGGCCTGGACGGGCTGCGCGAGCGCTTCGCCGAGTATCACAAGCTGGGAGCGAGATTTGCCAAATGGCGGGCGGTGATCAACATCGACTCAGGTGTCCCCACCCGCTATGCCATCGATGCCAACGCAGAAGCCTTGGCGCGCTATGCGGCTCTGTCCCAGGAGGCCGGCATCGTACCCATCGTCGAGCCGGAAGTGCTCATGGACGGGGCTCATCTGCTGGAGCGCTGCGAGGAAGTCACGAACGTGGTGCTCGACAGCGTGTTCCGCCACTTGTTCGCCGCTCGCGTGATCCTGGAAGGGATGATCCTCAAACCGAACATGGTCATTCCGGGCAAGAAATCGCCCGATCAGGCGACCCCCGAGCGCATCGCCGAAGCCACCGTTCGCACGCTGAAGCGCCAGGTACCTGCGGCGGTTCCCGGTATCGCCTTCCTGTCCGGCGGACAGAGTCCGACGGATGCCACGCTGCATTTGAACCTCATGCATGCGGCGGGACCGTTGCCCTGGGGACTGACCTTCAGCTATGGGCGGGCGTTGCAGGAAGATGCGCTGAATGCCTGGGCCGGCAAGCCGGGCGGATTTGCCGGTGGACAGCAGGCGCTCGCGAAGCGTGCCAAACTCAATGGGTTAGCGGCGGCCGGCGAATACAAAGCCGCGATGGAATCGGCCGCGGCTTGAATTCCGCAGCCATGCCACGGAATTTGCACGCGGCGCGGCAGCCAACCCATTGAATCAAACTTCCCCCATCGTCACTATTCGAAACCTGGATTACGCCGTGAACCGGCGGCCGGTTTTCGCCGGTCTGGATATTCAGATACCGCGCGGTAAGGTCACCGCGGTGATGGGCCCCAGCGGCACCGGCAAGACGACGCTGCTGCGCCTGATCACGGGCCAGGTCATGGCCGACAGCGGTGAGATCGAGGTCGCCGGCAAGAACATGCGGGCCCTGACGCGCGCCGAGCTGTATGTCCTGCGTCGCCGCATGGGCATGCTTTTTCAGAACGGCGCGCTGCTCACCGATCTGAGCGTGTTCGAAAACGTCGCCTTCCCCTTGCGTGAACACACCGACCTGACCGAGCGGTTGATCCGGCAACTGGTGCTCACCAAATTACAAGCCGTGGGATTGCGCGGCGCGGCGCAATTGATGCCGGCGGAACTGTCGGGCGGCATGAGCCGCCGTGTGGCGCTGGCACGCGCCATCGTCATGGACCCGGAATTGCTGATTTACGATGAGCCCTTCGTCGGTTTGGACCCCATTTCTTTGGGTGTCATTTTGCGCCTCATTCGACGCTTGAACGACACCTTGGGGATAACGAGCATCGTGGTGTCCCACGACGTGCAAGAGATCTCCACCGTGGCCGACCAGGTGTTCCTGTTGTCGGGCGGCAAAGTGGTCGCGGGGGGCACGCCGCAAGAGCTGAAAACCAACCCGACCGAGATCGTCAAGCAATTCATCGGCGGCCTCGCGGATGGTCCCGTGCCGTTTCATTTTCCCGCGCCGGAATATTTCGACGAACTGCTGTCGCGCAGCGAGGATCTTTAGAGCATGTTCGCCGAACTATGGGAGAGTTTTACCGACGCCCTGGAGGGCTTGGGTTCAATCGTTCATTTCCTGTTTCGCCTGGTGGTCAACTCGCCGCGGGTGTTGTTGCGATTCAATTTGATCTCGCAGCAGATCTTCAATTCGGGCGCCCTGTCGCTGGTCATCATCATGCTCTCGGGCTTGTTCGTCGGTATGGTGCTGGGGTTGCAAGGCTTCCAGCTTCTGCAGCGATTCGGGTCCGGAGAAGCGCTGGGCACGGCCGCGGCCATCGGCCTGGTCAAGGAGCTGGGCCCGGTCGTGACTGCGTTGCTGTTTGCCGGCCGTGCCGGTACGGCACTGGCGTCGGAATTGGGGTTGATGCGCGCCACGGATCAGATATCGGCCATGGAAATGATGGCGGTCGATCCCATCCAGCGCGTGGTGGTGCCGCGATTCTTAGGCGGCGTGATTGCGATGCCGCTGCTCGCGGCCATATTCAGCGTGATCGGGATCTACGGCGCGCAGCTCGTGGGCGTACAGATCATGGGGGTCGATGCCGGCAGCTTCTGGTCGCAGATGCGCGCCGCGGTCGGCTTGTCGGACGTCACCGAGGGCATCGCCAAGAGCGTGGCATTCGGCGTGGCCTGCAGCCTCATTGCCGTCTACCAAGGATATTACGCAACGCCCACGGCGGAGGGCGTCGGCAGAGCCACCACGCGCACCGTCGTCACGTCGGCCGTGGTGATTCTCTTCTTGGACTATTTGATTACCGCAGCGTTTTTGTAGGAGTATCGCCATGGGCAAGTCGCGCACATTGAATCTGGGTACCGGCTCGTTTGTATTGCTGGGATTCGCGGCGCTGTTTTTCCTGACCACCCAGACGACCAGTCACGGACTGGCCGTTTTCGGTCCACCGCGCTACGAGGTGACCGCGAAGTTCGACAATATCGGCGATCTCAAAGTAGGGGCTCCGGTGTCCATGTCCGGCGTCGAAGTGGGGCGCGTCGCAAAAATCGACTTTGATTCCAACGAATACAAAGCCGTTGTCCTATTGCGCTTGAACGCACGCTACAACAAGATCCCGGTCGACAGCGATGCCAGCATTTATACGCAGGGCTTGCTGGGGGGTAAATTCATTGGAATCACCGCCGGGGGCGCCGACACTTATCTCAAAGACAAGAGCCAGATCGATTTCACCCAATCGGCTTTTGTGCTCGAGAATCTGATCGGTCAGGTTCTGGCGAATTTCACCAAATCAAAAGCGGATGCCCAGACCACCGACGCTGCGGCTCCGAAAGCGACGGAGAAAACGAAATGATCAAAGTTATCGCGGCGATGCTGGTGACCCTGCTGGCGGGCGGCGTGCACGCGGCCGATGCGCCGAGCCCGGTCCCGAACGCCAGCAGCCTAGGTCCTCAAGAGCTGGTGGAGAATTCCGCGAAGCGCATGCTGGCGGAGTTGGACAAGAATCGCGCCATGTACAAAGCCGATCCGTCGAAGCTCGACGACCTGGTGGGCAATGTGCTGCTGCCGTATTTCGACACGGATTATGCGGCACGGCTGGTGTTGGGCCAGACCTGGCGCACGGCGACACCTGAACAGCGCAAGCGCTTCGTCGATGCGTTCTATCATTCGCTGCTGCGAAATTATGGCGCCGCGCTGGTCGATTTTACCGGCGATCGTTTCATCGTGCTGCCCTACAAGGGCGATCCGAACGATACGACGGCGACGGTGCGCACGGAAGTGAAAAGATCCACGGGCGACAAGGTGCCGGTCAATTTCAGTCTGCGAAAAACCCCCGATGGCTGGAAAGCCTGGGACGTGGTGATCGAAGGCATTTCCTATGTGAAGAGTTTCCGCACGGATTTTGCCTCCGAGATCCAGCAGAAAGGGTTGGACGATGTGATCACGCGCCTGGAAAAGGAAGGCAGGGTCGGACCCAATGGTGCCGCGGTGAGCAGCCATTGAGCCCGGTGTCCTGGGGCCGCAGGCGGCGTGCGCCGCTCCGCAACAGCACCGTGCACACGGCTGAGTTCGAGCTTCAGGACGGCGAGCGTTCACGCGTGAACGGCGTACTGCATTTCACGACGGTCACCTCATTGCTGAGCGAGGGCAGTGCGGCCATCGGCAATGGGCGCGCCGCGGTCATCGATCTCGCCGGCGTAAAAGACAGCGACAGCTCGGGGCTTGCCTTGCTGATCGAATGGCTGAGCATCGCCCGCGCCGCGCAGCGCAATCTGCGCTACGAAAATATACCGGCCCAACTGCACCAGCTCGCGCGCTTGAGCGATGTTGAAGAGTTACTGACGGTCAGCTAGCCAAAAAAAGAACATATAACCCAGGGATGGAGACGCGGATGGTACGCATCGGACCGATGGCCGGAAGGGGCATGGCGGCGGCCGCCTGTACCATGATTTTCACGCTCGGCGCCCGCTCCGCCGGCGCCGATGCCGTTCCTCTCGAGGCATTCGGCCGGCTGCCCACTCTGGAGAATGTCATCATCTCCCCTGACGGCACGAAAATCGCATTCGTCAAGACGCGCGGCGATAGTCGCAGCCTGATCGTGGCGCCGCTGAGCGAGCACGAGATCTTGGGGGGCGTGCGCGTCGGCGACACCAAGCTACGGCACGTCGAGTGGATCGATGACGACAATCTGCTGGGTACCACCTCCAGCACCGCTCCGCCGCCCTTGGGCTTCATCGGCCCAACCCGCGAGTGGTATCAGCTCATGGCCTTCAACATCAGCAAGCTGAAAGTCCATCCACTTGCGTTCGAGGTTCCCAACAGAACGACCTTCAACGTGGTTACCGGCGGTACGGCCGTGCGCGATGTCTCGGGTCACCCCAGCCTGTTTGCGCCGGGGTATTGCGTCACCGATAGAACGGTTCCATGTCTCTTTTCGTTTTCCTTTCCCGAGCGGCGGGCGCGGCTGATCGACGAGGGCTCGGAACCCGGCACGGATTGGCTGATGGACGAGTCGGGGCAGATCGCGGCGCAATTGGTCTACCACGACGTCAAGAAACTGTGGGAGATCAGGACGCACCGGGACAGCCGATGGACCGTGGCAGCCTCGGGTACGGCCGCCATCGATACGCCCGAGCTGCTCGGATTCAGCGCCGACGGTGGTGCGCTCATCGTGCGGTTTGTGGAGAACGGCGAAGGGGTATGGAAGCCGCTCAGCCTGAAGGACAATACGTGGGGTCCGCCGCTGGAAAGAGGCGCCGTGTTCGGGCAAGTCATCGGGGATCGCAAGTCCGGACGGATCATCGGCGGCATTCACGGCATGGTCAGCAATGAATACGTGTTCTTCGACAACGAACTCCAGGCCCATTGGAACGCCATCCTGCGGGCATTCCCCGACGAGCGCGTCGAGCTCGAATCCAACTCGGATGATTATTCGCGGGTGATACTCAAAGTGTTTGGTCCGAAAGACGGCTTTGTTTACGCGCTTTACGACTGGTATGCACATCGCGCGACAATTTTGGGGCAGGTTTACGAGGGCGTGACCGCGCCCGCGGCGGTCAAAGCGATCAGGTATCCCGCCGCGGACGGATTGACCATCCCTGGTTTCTTGACCTTACCGCGCGGTGCTGCGGAAAAGGATCTGCCGCTGATTGTGTTGCCGCATGGTGGACCTGCGTGGGCTGATACCGATCAATTCGATTGGTGGGCGCAGGCACTGGCGGCGCAAGGTTACGCCGTGCTGCAGCCCAATTTCCGCGGGTCGATCCTGGATTCAAGATTCCTTGAAGCCGGTTTTGGCGAGTGGGGCCGCAAGATGCAGACGGATCTGTCGGATGGGGTGCGCTACCTCGCCCGGCAGGGCGTGATCGATCCGAAGCGCGTATGCATCGTGGGGGCAAGCTATGGCGGTTATGCGGCCCTCGCGGGCGTCACCATAGAATCCGGCGTCTATCGGTGCGCGATTTCGGTTGCAGGCATCTCGGACCTGAAGCGCTTTCGCAAGTGGACCGTTGAGAATGAGACGCGCTTGAGCCAGCGGTACTGGGATCGGTTCATAGGGATTTCTGATAAAAACGATCCTTCGATTGCAGCGATCTCACCCATCGAACATGTGGGTTCGGTGAGCGTACCGGTGCTGCTGGTCCATGGCCGCGATGATACCGTGGTCCCCTACGAGCAGAGCGAGCTGATCTTCAGCGCGCTGAAGCGCGCCGGAAAATCCGTCGAGATGGTCACCATGAAGCACGAAGATCACTGGCTGTCGCGCAGCGAAACCAGGCTGCAGATGCTCCAGGCTTCCGTCGGCTTTCTCAGGGCGAACAATCCGCCCAATTAGCCGGACCGCCGACTCCCTAGGGCGGCGGCGGAACCTGGGGCACCGGTGCAGTCGGCGGTGGCACCGGCGGTGTCGCCGAATCGGGCGCCTCGTCCGCGCCCGGGTCGACCAGGACCTCGTCCGTGACTTTTCCATCGGACACGAGGTATGCGCGGCGCTGCAGGTAGGCGTCTCGAATGAAGGCGTACGGGTCGAAGACCTTCTGCAGCGTTTCATCCAGCGACAGCAAGCCGGCTCGGGCGTCCAATGCACTGACGCCGTAAAGCCCGTACGAGACCCAGTTGTTGTTGATGTAGTGCGTGGGACCCGTAAATATATCCACAACTCGTCCTGAACCATCTCGCACGTCTGATGGCCCCAAGAATGGAATTTCTACAAACGGTCCGGGATGAAGGCCCCAATGTCCCAAGGTTTGGCCAAAATCCTCATCGTTCTTGTCCAAGCCCATTTGGGTGGCCGGATCCAAAAGCCCCCCGATTCCCACCGTGGTATTGACGAGCAGCCGTGCGAGATCATTTCCCGCCGCGGCAAATTTGCCCTGCAAAGCATCGTTGACCATGACGGTCGTGGTGCGCAGATTCGCGAAAAAATTGCTCACACCGGTGCGCGCAGGTGCAGGGACCGCCCGCACGTAGGTGCGCGCGACCGGCTTGACGACGGCGCGATCGACTTTGTCGTTGACCTTGTATACGCCGCGATTCCAGGATTCCCATGGGTCCTGCGGGGGCGGCTTATGGCCGGGGGGCAGGGTGACGCAGCCGGTCAGGGCGGCAGCGAGTACGATGCCGAGCACCGCGCGTGCGTGATTGAATCTCCCCATGCTTTGGCTCTCCGACGTTGTTGAACGTCAGTAACGATACCATGTCGCCGAGGGGGAGCGGGACTCCCGGCGGGCTCAATAACGACCGTTTCCGCTGCGATTATCGTCGGCGACAGCACCCCTGCTTTTCTTCGGCATCGCTTCACGAACCTCTTCGAGACGGGCGCTATAGCGGGCTCGCTGCACGGCGTCCAATCCGGGAAGGCTCAATGCCATTTGCAATTGATTGAACGCCATGTTCAGGTTGCCGGTCATCAGATAGAACTCGGCCATATAGCTATAGGAGTCGGCATAGTCGCCGGCCGTGCTCGCCGCTTTGGCGATGAGCCGCGTCTGATCCGCCGTGGGTTCGACGGTATTGAATAAATCCAGCAACACCAGGTGTGCACGCTTGTTGTCGCCGGAACGCATGAGCGTTTCAGCGAGCCGGATGGTGATGGGCACGTTGCGCGGGAACAAGATCATGGCTCTTTCCAGCACGGCCTCAGATTCCTTCAGCTGATTGTTGGCGAGATACGCCTGGCCGAGCGCGCCGTAGAACTGCGTTACTTTCGGATAATCGCGCACCAGTTCCTGCAGGTCCGGGATCGCCGCCGCGGGATTTCGAACCTCGATCTCTGCCACATCCTTGCCGTAACGCTCTTCGATGGTTTTGCCGCCGCCGTTTTTGAGCAGATTGACGTAGTATTGGCGGGCAACTTTCGGATCGGCGGCGACCGAGCGCAGTCGTTCCTTGACCAGCCGGTAGCTCAAGGAATCCTCATGATGGATGCGTCCGATCTGGTCGGCGCGGGCGCGCGCTTCGGCAACACGATCCGAGAAAATCGGGTGATCGATCAAGAACTGCACGGCGTTGATGCGAGTCGGTTCCGGGCCTTCGCGGCCCATGTAGTCGAAAAAGCTGGCCATGCCCAGAGGATCGTATCCGGCCGCCGCCATCGTGCCGATACCGATGCGGTCGGCCTCGAACTCGTCTTTGCGCGTGTAATTGATCTGGTGCTGAATCATGGCGCTTTGGCCCGCCAGGATGGCCCCTTCGATCGCGTCGGGAGAGCCGCGGCCCGCGGTGGCGCCCAATAGCACCGCCGCCAACATCGCCGCCGAGGCCAAGAGCCCTTCATGGCTTTGGTCGATGAGCTGGCGGACCAGGTGGCGCTGGGTGACGTGTGCGGTCTCATGCCCCAATACACCAGCCAGTTCGTTCTCATTGCGCGTGGCCAAGATCAAACCGCTGTGAATCATGATGAAGCCGCCGGGTATGGCGAAGGCGTTGACGATCGGGTCACGCAGCACCATGTAGTAAAACTGGTGCTGGCCTTCCTCCGCTTCACTGGAGAGGCTATGGCCGATCTCTTGCGCGTACTGGCTGACCTCAGGATCGGTGAGGATTACGCCGGTATTGCGGATCTCGTTCACATACGCGAGACCCACGTGGTACTCCTCGTCAATCGAGACGGCGGCGTTCGCCGGGCTGCCCATATCGGGAAGATCTTGGCTGTGGGCGTCCTTGACCCCTTGGGCGTAGCCCACGCCCACGCTCGCCGTAACGGCCGCGGCGGCAAGAAGCGCGGTAATGGATTTCAGAACTGACATGTTGGCTTAGCCTTTGAGTGCCGCCAAACCCCAAAGTTCGCTCAAAACAGAAGCAAAATCAAAGAACTTCGGAGGCATAGTCGGCCAAGCGCGAGCGCTCGCCCCGAACCAGCGTGATATGTCCCGAAAACGCCCATCCGTGGAATCGGTTGACCACGTAGGTTAGTCCGGTGGTGGTTTCCGTCAAGTAAGGGGTATCGATTTGCGCGATATTGCCCAAGCACACCATTTTGGTGCCTGGGCCCGCCCGGGTCACCAGGGCCTTCATTTGCTTGGGCGTCAGATTCTGGGCCTCATCGAGGATGATGAAGCGGTTCAAAAACGTACGCCCGCGCATGAAATTCAAGGAGCGAATCTTGATGCGGTGCCGTAGTAGATCGTTGGTGGCACCGCGACCCCAGGTGCCGCCGCCCTGGCTCTGGGTCAACACCTCCAAATTGTCCATCAGCGCACCCATCCAAGGCTCCATTTTCTCCTCTTCCGTGCCCGGCAGAAAGCCGATGTCTTCGCCCAACGGGATGGTGACGCGGGTCATGATGATTTCGCTGAAGCGATTGTGATCCAGCGTCTGCGCGAGACCCGCGGCCAGGGTGAGCAGGGTTTTGCCGGTGCCGGCGGGCCCCAGCACCGTCACGAAATCGATTTCCGGGTCCATCAACAGGTTCAGCGCGAGATTCTGTTCGCGGTTGCGGGCGGTCACGCCCCATACGTTGTTGCGTTCGGTGCGGTAGTCGGTGGTAAGTTCCAGGATCGCCGATTCGCCCTCGAGCTTGCGCACGACGGCCTCCACGCCGTTGGCGGCGGGATCGTAAACGAATTGATTGGCCTTCCAGTCGCGCACCAGCGGGCCGCGCACCCGATAGTAAGTGCGGCTTTGCTGCTGCCATGACTCCATGCCCTTGCCGTGCTTTTCCCAGAAATTCGGCGGCAATTGCTGCACGCCGCTGACCAGCAAATCCGCATCCTCGATGGTTTTGTCGCTCGAGTAGTCCTCGGCTTGCACACCGAGGATGGCCGCCTTGATGCGCAAGTTGATGTCTTTCGAGACCAGCGTGACGCGGGCATTGCGAAATTTCTGCTGCAGCGCCAGCGTATTGGCCAAAATGGCGTTGTCGGCGCCTTGGCCGGGCAGACTGTCGGGCAGCACCGATTCCAGCAGTTGGGTTTGGAAAAAGAGCCTGCCGCCCGGCGGGCGCTTGCCGTGATTGATGGGCACCGCGGTGGGCAGCGGCAGACCCCGATCGATTTGCTTTTTCGTGGCGCCCTGCATCAACTCGTCGAGAAAACGGCTGACCTGGCGCACGTTGCGGGCCGGTTCCGACAGGCCTTTCTTTCCGGCGTCGAGTTCTTCGAGCACCGTCATCGGGATGTAAACGTCGTGCTCTTCGAAGCGAAAAATGGCCGTCGGATCGTGCATCAGCACGTTGGTGTCGAGCACGAATATGCGGCGCTCGGCCCGGCCTTGGCGGCTCTTCAATACAGCGGCTCCCAACGGCCGCACGTTGCCGGTCACAGCGACTTCACCGCTGCCAATACGGTCTCGGCATGATCCTTTACCTTCACCTTGCGCCACTCGTGGCGCAGCACGCCCTTGCCGTCGATGAGGAAGGTGCTGCGTTCGACTCCCAGGTATTTCCTGCCATACATGCTTTTTTCCTGAATGACATCGTAGAGTTTGCACACCCTTTGGTCGGTGTCGCTCAACAGCTCGAATGCAAAGGACATCTTCTTTTTGAATTTTTCATGCGATGCGACGGTGTCCGGCGAGATGCCGAAGACCTGCGCCTTGGCTTTCTTGAACTGCGGGTAAAGAGCGGAAAAGTCCAGGCCTTCCTGGGTACAACCCGAGGTGTTGTCGCGCGGATAGAAATAAAGCACCGTGGCCGTTCCGTTGCCGCCCTCGAGCGACCAAGGGCCGCCGGTGCCCTCCAAGGTAAATGACGGCGCCTTCTTGCCGATTTCGATCTTGCTCATGGAGGACTAGCTCTTCACGGGTTCAAAAATGGCATCCAGATTCAGATGATCGCAGAAGTCCATGAACTCCTCGCGCAATACGCCGATATGCAGGCGGCTCGGGACATTGACGATCATTTGAACGGAGAACATCGGGGCGCCGGTGTGCGCAGCCGCGTAGGAGCGGGTCGACAGCTCGGCGATGTCGACGCCGCGCTGCGCGAAGAATCCCGACAGCCCCGCCACGATGCCGGTCTGGTCGAGGCAAACCACGTCGATGGAATAGGGCAGCATGTCGTTGCGCGCAGATCTCTCCTCCGTGCGCCGCAACTGAATGTTCATGCCCGTGGCATCGGCCAGCTTCTTGAATTCGCCTTCCAGCTTGGCCAGGGTGTGCCAGTTGCCGTTGACCAGAAGCAGCATGGCAAACTCATTGCCGAGCGAGGTCATGCGGCTCTCGCTGATGCTGCCCCCGCAATCGGCGATGGCCTTGGATAGTTCATGGACCATGCCCACGCGGTCCCCGCCGACCGCGGAAATTACGATGTGTTGTTTCATTGGGCGTAAATTCTACCGGATGGCCGCTTGCCTTAGGTGCTGTCCGGCACTTAAGGTAGCGATATTTTCGGTGGAGTTCCTCGATGTTCTGCGGAAGCATGGTAGCAATCGTCACGCCGATGACCGCCGACGGGGCCCTGGACTGGGCCGCGTGGGATAGATTGCTGGATTTTCACGTGCGCGAGGGCACCGACGGCATTGTGGTTGCCGGCACGACGGGCGAGTCGCCGGTGCTATCCGCGGCCGAAATCGAGGAGCTGACGCACCGGGCGGTCACGCGCTGCCGCGGCAAAGTCAAGGTCATCGTCGGCGCCGGCTCTCATGCGACGGATGCGACCGTGGCACGAACCCGCACCCTGTCCCGTCTGGGCGTGGACGCCGTGATGCTGGTCACGCCGTACTACAACAAACCGCCGCAGGAAGGTCTCTACCGGCACTTCATGGCCGCGGCGGACGCATCCGCCGCGCCCATTATTCTGTATAATGTGCCCAGCCGAACGGCGGTGGATCTGTTGCCGGCCACCGTTGCGCGTCTCGCCCGGCACCCAAGCATCGTGGGGATCAAGGAGGCGACCGCGTCGTTGAGCCGGGCGCGCGAGATCGTAAGCACGTGCCCGCAGGAGTTCGTGCTTCTGTCCGGAGACGATGCCACTGCGATTGATTTGATGGGCGTCGGGGCGCGCGGCGTCATCTCCGTGACGGCGAATGTCGCACCCCGCCGAATGCATGAAGCGTGTTCCGCAGCGCTGTCGGGTGATTTGACCGGAGCGCGGACGATCGACGCCGATTTGCAGCCTTTACATAAGGATCTGTTTGTTGAAGCCAATCCCATACCCGTCAAATGGGCGGTGGCGAGGATGGGGATTATCGGGAACGCAATCCGGCTTCCGCTGGTCGAACTCGCGACGGCGCACCACGAGACCGTGCTGCGCGCGATGCGGGCCGCCGGCGTTACCCTTGAGGACCAAGCTGCATGAGTCTTGAGCGAGTATTGATGCTGATGGCTGCGGGCACCCTGATGAGCGGCTGCCACTTTCTAACGAAGCTGACCCCCGATTGCCACAAGCGGCAGGACTATCAGAACGCTTTGTCGGCACCGCCGCTCAAGGTACCCCCGGGATTGGATTCTCCCAATACCGCCGGAGCGTTGGCCATTCCCACCGTTACCGACGCGCCGCCGCCCCCGGGGCCCAAGGACACGTGTTACGACATTCCGCCACGCTACAAGCCGGCGCCCTCCAACAAGGCCGCCAGCGGCTAAGGGGTAAGAAGCCCCAAGGCAACTTAAGAAAATAAAGTTGCCTTGGGGCTTCTTACCCTTCCCCGGTAGCCTTGCGGGCCTCGGAGAGGTGGGCTTGGATCGGGCGGCGGCCGCACAGATTTGATCGCTTGGGTCGGCTCCGGTACCCTTGCGCGCGTCGGAGAGGTGGCCGAGCGGTCGAAGGCGCACGCCTGGAAAGTGTGTAACACCTAACCGTGTTCGTGGGTTCGAATCCCACCCTCTCCGCCAAAGTGATTCGGCGCGAGCGCGCGAATCGCTTAAAATGGAAGTCTATGCATTGAGGAGTGATGGTGGGGTTCGAACCCAAGGGTTCGACAAAATCGCCGGGAGCGATTTTGGACGCACGCAGTGCGCCCGCAGGGCGAGGGCCGGGAAGGCCCGAGTCAATCCCACCCTCTCCGCCAGTACATAGGTAAATTTTTAGCGGCCTCGATCAGCCGACGGAGAAAGAGACGAAGCGGGGATAACGCCCGATAGGGCGGCCCCGAAGGGGCGAGGAGCGGAGCGACGAGTAATCCCACCCTCTCCGCCATTGATTCGGTGCCGAGTGTAGCCACATGTCAGTTTATGGTGGCTCGCGTTTGCATCTTCGCGACGACTGGCCACGAACCCCGTCAGGCCCGGAAGGGAGCAGCGGTAGAGGCTTTAAGTCGGGCGCCGAAGTCCTGCTGGCGCGGGCCGCCTCCCAAAATGCGACAATATCCCTTATGAGCTACGTCGTATTAGCGCGCAAATGGCGCCCCAAACGGTTCGCCGAAATGGTCGGGCAGGAGCACGTGCTGCGTGCGCTGAGCAATGCGCTCGACAGCGGCAAAGTGCACCACGCATTTCTCTTCACCGGAACTCGCGGCGTCGGCAAGACGACGGTTGCGCGAATTCTGGCGAAGTCCTTGAACTGCGAGACGGCAGGCGTCAGCTCCAACCCGTGCGGAGTATGCGCCGCCTGCCGCGAGATTGACGAGGGCCGCTTCGTCGATTTGCTCGAAGTGGATGCCGCCTCGCGCACCAAGGTCGATGACACCCGCGAGATGCTCGACAACGTGCAGTACACACCGACGCGTGGCCGCTACAAGGTGTACCTCATCGACGAAGTCCACATGCTGTCGAACCATTCCTTCAACGCGCTGCTGAAAACACTGGAAGAGCCGCCGCCGCATGTGAAATTCCTGCTGGCGACCACGGACCCGCAGAAGCTGCCGGTGACCGTCCTATCGCGGTGCCTGCAGTTCAGTCTCAAGCGGTTGCCGGCCGCGTTGATCGCAGAACGCTTGAAGTTCATCGCGGCCGCCGAGGATCTGGCCTTCGAGCCCGCAGCGATCGCATTGCTCGCCCGGGCAGCCGAGGGCAGCATGCGTGACGCGCTGAGCCTGCTCGATCAGCTGATTGCATTTGGCGGCAACGCCGTGAACGAGGTCAATGCGCGCGCGATGCTCGGCACCATCGATCGCGGGCATGTGGGCCGTCTCATCGAGGCACTGTCCCGGGCCGACGGCGCAGCGCTGTTGGCCGAGGTGCGGGAACTTGATCGCGGGGCGCCGGACTATGATCGCGCCCTGGTGGAGGTGGCGGCACTGCTCCAGCGCGTCGCCATCGTGCAGATCGTGCCGGAAGCTGCGCAACAGGATGAGGAGTTCGATGCCGCGCTTTTGAACCGGCTCGCCAAAGCGATCTCACCCGAGGATGCGCAGCTTTACTACCAGATTGCGCTCGGGGGTCGCCGTGATTTGAACATGGCGCCGGAGCCCCGCATCGGCTTCGAAATGACTTTGCTGCGAATGTTGGCATTCCGGCCCGACACCGTGGTGCAGCCGGTAAAGCCCGGCCGGCCGCCGGCAATGGCCGCTCAGGCTGATTCGCCGGCGGCGGGCGCCGTGTCGTCAGCGGCCGCTGCGCCCGCCACGGGACCCGCCGCAGCGCCGTCCGTCGGCATGCCGCGCCCGACGCGCATTGACGCCGACAATTGGCCGGCGGTCGTCGAGGCAGCTGCACTGAGCGGCATGGTGCGTCAGCTTGCGCTGAATTGCGTGCCCGGTGGTTTCGAGAACAGCCTGCTGACCCTGCAATTGGACCAGGCAGCCTCCGATCGGCGCACGCGTCCCATCGAGGAGAAACTGGTGCAGGGCTTGTCCAAGTATTTTGGCCGGGATATTCGCGTCGCATTCGAAACGGCGGAATCTGCTTTGAACTCGCCGGCGCGCCAACGTGTGCAGGCGGAGCAAGACCGGATCGCCCGCGCGGCCAGCGCATTCGAATCGGACCCGGCCGTGAAGGGGCTGCGCGAGCGCTTCGGCGCCGATGTGGACGCAGCCTCGGTCAAACCAACGAACTAACCAGCGAGGCCCCTTATGATGAAAGGTGGATTGGGAAATCTGATGCGTCAGGCCCAACAAATGCAGGAGACCATGCAGAAGGCGCAGGCCGAACTGGCCGAAATCGAAGTTACCGGAGAGTCCGGCGCAGGCATGGTGAAAGTGACTTTGAACGGGCGGCACGAGGCGAAGAAAGTGCTCATCGAGCCGAAGGTGCTGGGTGAGGACAAGGACATGCTCGAAGACCTGTTGGCCGCCGCCATCAACGACGCGGTTCGAAAGGTTGCCGCTCGCACCCAGGAGAAATATTCGGGCCTCATGTCGGGAATGAATCTTCCGCCGGGCATGAAATTGCCGTTCTGAGGACCAGAATCTAGATGAAATACACGCCGACGCTGGCGCGTCTGATCGATTCGCTGCGATGCCTGCCGGGGGTCGGTCCCAAATCGGCGCAGCGCATGGCTTTCTATCTGCTCGAGCGCGACCGAGACGGGGGTCGGACCTTGAGCCAGGCTTTGGCCGAGGCGCTGCAGCAAGTGGGCCACTGCAAGCGCTGCCGCATGCTGACCGAGAGCGAATTGTGTGCGATCTGCGCCTCCACGCAGCGCGATCTCGCGCAGCTCTGTGTGGTCGAGTCGCCCGCGGACGTGGTGGCCATCGAGCAGTCGGGCGGATTTCGCGGGCGCTACTTCGTTCTCATGGGCCACTTGTCGCCGCTCGACGGGGTGGGCCCCGCCGAACTGGGACTGGATGATTTCGAGCAGCTTCTCAAAGCCGGCGAGGTTCGCGAAGTGATCCTGGCAACGAACCCGACGGCCGAGGGTGAGGCCACCGCCCACTATCTGGGCGAGCTGGCGCTGCGTCTCGGCATCAAGGCGTCGCGAATCGCACACGGCGTGCCGGTCGGCGGCGAGCTGGAGTACGTCGACGGCGGCACTCTGGCGCATGCCCTGGCTGGACGAACCGCGGTTTCCTGAATACTCAGGAAGGACCCACGCGGGCGCACGCGGAATCCACAAGCTAAGCGCCCAGGGCGCCAAGCTTCTCGTACAAGCGAAATAGCCGCCGATAGCTTTCGTAGCGGCGCGTCGAGATTTGCTGATTGATCACCGCCAAACGTACCGCGCAGCCGGGTTCTTCCATGTGCCGGCAATCCTTGAAGCGGCAATGCACGCTGCGTTCGTGGATTTCGATGAAACCGCGCTCGGCCGCACGCACCAGGTGGGCGGGTGGTGCGAAGTCGCGGACCCCGGGGGCATCGATGATGGCGGAAGTCGTCGCGAGCTGATACCAACGGGCGGTGGTCGTCGTGTGCCTGCCTTCGGCGTCGCGGGTGAGTTCGGCCGTCTGCGCCGCCGCCTCGGGGACGATGGCATTGACCAGCGACGACTTGCCGACGCCGGACTGGCCGACGAGCAGTGTCACGCTGCCGGTGAGCAAGCGCTCGAGATCGGCAATGCCGGCCGCGCCCTGGCAGCTCACCTCGATGCACGTAAGATCCAATTTTCGGTATTCGTCGAGTTGCGGCTCAATCTCATCCGTGCCGAGATCTTTTTTGTTCACGATGATCAGCGCAGCCAGGTCCTTCAGCACGGCGCCGGCCCAGTAGCGGTCCACCAGGAACCAGTCGGGGGTCGGCTGCGGCGCCACGACCACCGCCAGCCTGTCGATATTGGCCGCCACCGGCTCGGGGCGGCCGCGCGAGTCGATTCGTTCAATCAGATTTCGGCGCGGCTCCACGGATTCGACCGACGGCCCGTCGGCGGAGAGCGGATAACCCCACACGACCCGATCCCCGCATACCACACGCAATTTGCGCCCTTTGAGCCCGCAGCGAACCAGACCCTCGCTTCCCTGGACCAGGACGCTCCTGCCGAAACTCGCAAGCACGGTGCCGGTGCCGCCTGCTACCATCTTGGATTACCTTCGTGGACCACTATGAAATCCCCGGACAATCTCATTTGGATCGATTTGGAAATGACGGGCCTGAAGCCCGAATCCGACCTCATCATCGAGATCGCGACGATCGTAACCGACAAACACCTGAGCGTGCTTGCCGAAGGGCCGGTGCTCGCCGTGCACCAGAGTGAATCGGTATTGAGTGCCATGGATGATTGGAACCGCACTCAGCACGGCCGCTCCGGCCTGGCTGCGCGCGTGCTCGCCAGCGACATCACGGCGGCGGCGGCCGAAAGGCGCACGCTGGAATTTCTCGAATCGTGGGTCGAGCCCAAGCGCTCACCGATGTGCGGCAACAGCATTTGCCAGGATCGGCGCTTTCTCGCGCGCCACATGCCATCGCTCGAGGCGTTTTTCCATTATCGTAACCTCGATGTGAGCACCCTGAAGGAATTGGCCATACGCTGGGCACCTCACGTCGCGGAAGGATTTCGAAAGAACTCCACCCATCTTGCGCTCGACGATGTACGCGACTCGATTCGCGAGCTGCAATACTACCGCGAACGGTTGCTCCGGGTTTTCTAGGCGCTTCCCTTTCTAGGCGCTTCGCGCCGAAATTCCCGGGGTCGATGCGACCCCGTCCTAAAATGGCTCGCTGCGCGAGCATCGGATTTAGCTCGCGAGAAACATCCAGGTTTCGACCACGGTGTCCGGATTCAGGGACAAGCTGTCGATTCCCTGCTCGACCAGCCAGCGCGCGAGTTCCGGGTGATCCGAAGGCCCCTGACCGCAGATCCCGACGTACTTTCCCTGCGCTTTGCAGGCTTTTATGGCCATGGACATCAGCGACTTGACCGCCTCATCGCGCTCATCGAAGGATTTGGCCACGACGCTGGAATCGCGGTCCAACCCTAAGCACAGCTGCGTCATGTCGTTCGAGCCGATCGACATGCCGTCGAAATAGACGAGGTATTGATCGGCGAGCAGGGCGTTGGTCGGCAATTCGCACATCATGATGTGCTTCAAACCATTGTCGCCGCGTTTCAAGCCATTGTCGGCGAGAAGCTGCGTGACCTCGCGTGCCTCGCTCAAGGTGCGCACGAAGGGCACCATGACCTGTACGTTGGTCAGCCCCATCTCATTGCGCACTCGTTTCAGCGCGCGGCATTCTAGCTCGAAGCAGGGCCGAAACACCTTGTCGATGTAGCGCGACGCGCCGCGAAATCCGAGCATCGGGTTTTCTTCGTGCGGCTCATAGTTTTTGCCGCCGATCAAATTGGCGTATTCATTGGATTTGAAATCCGACAGCCGCACGATCACCGGTTCGGGCGCGAAGGCGGCCGCGATCTGAGCGATGCCCTCGCTGAGTTTGTCTACGTAGAAATTGACCGGGCCGTCATATCCGGCGATCTGTTTCTTGATGCTGTCCTTCAGTTCAGCGCTCTGTTTGTCGTATTCCAGCAGCGCCCGCGGGTGGACGCCGATCATGCGATTGATGATGAATTCCAGGCGGGCGAGCCCGACGCCATGATGAGGAATGCCCGCGAAATCGAACGCCCGGTCGGGATTGCCGACATTCATGGTGATTTTCACGGGAATCGCCGGCATCGCATCCATTTCGATGCTGCGCTGATCGTATTCCAGCATGCCGTCGTAGACGTATCCCGCATCGCCTTCCGCGCAGGAAACCGTGATGGGCTGATCCTCCCGGATGTCGGTGGTGGCGGTGCCGCAGCCGACAACGGCCGGGATCCCGAGTTCGCGGGCGATGATGGCTGCATGACAGGTGCGGCCGCCGCGGTTGGTGACGATGGCCGAGGCGCGTTTCATGACCGGTTCCCAGTCCGGGTCGGTCATGTCCGCCACCAGAACGTCGCCGGCCCGGACTCGGGACATTTCCTTCGCGTCTTTGATGATGCGCGCGTGGCCCGCGCCAATGCGCTGCCCGATGCTGCGTCCCGTCGCGAGCACCTTGGAGCGGGATTTGAGCGTGAAGCGCAATATCGTGCGTCCGGCACGGCTTTGAACCGTTTCGGGGCGCGCCTGCAGGATGTAGATCTTGCCGGTACTGCCGTCCTTGCCCCATTCGATGTCCATGGGCGTGCGGTAATGTTCTTCGATGATGAGCGCCTGCTTGGACAGCTCCGTGATCTCTGCCTCGCTCAAGGAAAAGCGGTGCCTGTCCTCGTTCGCCACTTCGACGGTGCGAACCCGGTCCTTGGACCCCGGTTCGGCGTAGATCATCTTGATCGCCTTGCCGCCAAGGTTCTTCCTCAACACCGCGCGGCGGCCGGCGCGCAGTGCGGGCTTGTAGACATAAAATTCGTCCGGGTTGACCGCACCCTGCACCACGGTTTCGCCCAGTCCGTACGCCGAGGTGATGAACACCACGTCGCGAAACCCGGAATCCGTGTCGAGCGTAAACATGACCCCGGCGGCGCCCAGATCGCTGCGCACCATATGCTGCACGCCAACCGAGAGCGCTACGGCGCTGTGGTCGAACTTATTGTGAACCCGGTAGGATATCGCGCGGTCATTGAAGAGCGAGGCGTACACTTCGTGCATGGACTTCAGCACATGCTCCTCGCCGCGCACATTGAGGAATGTTTCCTGCTGGCCGGCAAATGAAGCTTCCGGCAGGTCTTCGGCCGTAGCCGAAGATCGAACCGCGACGGCGAACTCCTTTGGATCGGCGGTGCCCTTCATCGCGCGCCACGCCTCCAGCACTTCCGTCTGCAATCTTTCCGGAAACGGCGTCGAGAGCATCCAGCCGCGGATCTGCGCGCCGACCACGGCGAGCCGTTCCACATCATCCACGTCCAGGCTCGCCAGCGCCGCACGAATGCGCTCATCGAGCCCGCCTTGCGCCAAGAAGTCACGATAGGCGTGCGAGGTGGTGGCAAAGCCGCCCGGTACCGAAACGCCGAGATTCGCCAAGCCGGAAATCATTTCGCCGATCGAAGCATTCTTTCCGCCTACGAGTTCGACGTCTTTGTTTTTCAGTTTTTCAAATGGGATGATGTAGGGCTTCATGGTGCACTGCTTGTCCGACGGTGGTTTAAGTGAAACACTTTAGGGCGAAAGCGCCGACTTGGATGAGGTTACCGTGATTAAACGAACTGTATTCTTCGTTTCCGACCAAACGGGAATTACCGCAGAAACAATGGGTCACAGTCTCATGACGCAGTTCGACGGCATCGAATTTCGTCAAGTGACTGTGCCATTTATCTCCACCGTTGACAAGGCAATTGAGGCTGTTCGAAAGATTGATCTGGTCGCGGCGCAGGAGGGTGCACGCCCGATCGTGTTCAGCACCCTGGTGCAGGAGGACGTGCGCAACGTGGTTCGGGGCAGTACCGGATTTTTCCTGGATTTTTTCGATCCGTTCCTAGCACCGCTCGCCGGCGAACTCAAGACGCAATCGAGCCATACCGCAGGTAGGACTCATCGGATGGCGGACACGCACGCCTACGCCACGCGCATCGATGCCACCAACTTTGCGCTGGCAAACGAT
>Ga0210398_10001611_pt1 | contig 22949 bp, 12 predicted proteins | sample IncBWC4OmetaG_FD_161047 | JGI IMG/M metagenome (GOLD analysis project Ga0210398, IMG submission 161047) | Forest soil microbial communities from Barre Woods Harvard Forest LTER site, Petersham, Massachusetts, United States - Inc-BW-C-4-O | ecosystem: Environmental > Terrestrial > Soil >...
AGATCGATCCCGAACGGGAGGCTTTGCTCGTGAGCCGTCTATTCCTGTGCCGTACCCGTGAGCGCCGTATTGGTTGTTTGCTGCCATTCTCTGGTCTCACCTCAGCACATGGTAGCGGAGGATATATGTTAGTTAGCACGTGGTGAGCCATTCAGGAACTGAAGCCTGGTTGCAGAGGATACGCCTAAGTTACACCACTATAAGGGTTTGGCCAGCAAGGGCCTGTAACTTCCTTAAGCGGAGTGGACTTGGCATGTCTGGATGCTGGAACTCGTCTCGTTTTTGGAAAGTTACATGGTTGCTGCCCCTGCCTTCTCCCGCGGCGGCCCGCGCCCGCCTGCCGGCATTTAAAGGCGCCAGGGACTCATTGTGGAGGGGGGCAGGCGTGGGTTCAATCGCGATAGCTACAAACAGCCAGTCAGGTCGGGACGGTGCCCAGCGACGCTGAGAAGTCTCTGGATAGCGGGCAAGACAGGTCGTCTGTGGCTTCGATTCGGTACCGCCGGAGTCGTTCTTAAACTCGTGACAAAACGCCCTGGGGTTACAACGAGGTGTAGTTACTAACTGGCTTTTCTTTGGCCGCCTGCAACATTTGTTGCATTCCTGTCGCGAGATCGCAGACTTCGGCCCTGAGCAATGAAAACACTTCTTTTGCGGATTCTGACGGGCGTTCCCGGCCGATCGATTCGATCTCTCTGGCCTTCTCGCCTGCCGCAACCAGACCTAAGCAGTTGAGTTCGCCCTTGAGGCTGTGCGCCGTTCTCTCAATCGCCTGGGAATCGCCTGCGGCGATCGCCTGCGCCAATGCCTCGAGCTGTTTGGGGCTCTCGTCGAGAAAGATTTGCGTCAGTTCGCGCAACAGCGATTCACTGCCGTCGAGTTTTTTCAAAGCTTCACTGGGGCTCCAGTGGTGGGGCGTGTGCGAAGCCGGAGGCATAGGCATGGGCATTTCATCTGAACTTGCTTTTGGTCTTGCGCCGAAGACCTTGGCGATCATGTCCCTGATCTGATCACTGCTCGCCGGTTTGGAAATATAGTCATCCATTCCAGCGGCGAGGCAAATTTCTTTGTCACCTTTCATGGCGTGCGCCGTCATGGCGATGATCGGAGTGTGGCTTCCGGTCTTTTGTTCGGCCTCTCGAATCTTGCGAGTGGCTGTCAATCCATCCATTTCGGGCATTTGAACGTCCATAAATACCAGATCGAAAACTCCGTTTTCCAGCGCCGACAAGGCCTCTTTACCGTTTTGAGCGATCGCCGGATTATGGCCGAGGTTGGTCAAGGTGTGCAGAATGACGGTCTGATTGATCAGATTATCTTCTGCCACCAGGATTCGAAGCTCTCTGGGATCCTGGCCGGAATCTCTTATCGGAGCGGATCGGTCATTGTGCGGGCTCGTGACGCCGTGAGGCGCAGGTTCGAAAGACGCAGTGAAATGGAAGGTGCTGCCTTTTCCGACGGCGCTTTCGAGCCAGATATTCCCGCCTAACAATTCAACCAGCCGGGAGCAAATCGCCAGCCCCAGGCCCGTTCCGCCATAATTGCGGGTAGTGCTGCCGTCGGCTTGCGAAAAGGCGTCGAAGATAAGGTCATGTTTCTCTGCAGGTATTCCGATGCCAGTATCGGTGACGCTGAACTGCAGTCGCAGCCCGGCGGCGCTTTTAGCGTCGGGCTGAACACGCACGACAATTTCCCCGGATGGGGTGAACTTGATCGCATTCCCAACGAGATTGATCAAAATTTGAGAGACGCGCCCGGAATCTCCGACGAGATGCTGCGGTGTGCCAGGGGCAATTTCGAAGCGAAGGTTGAGGCCTTTTTCGCGCGCCTGCAGGGCCAGCGGCTGCATGGTCTCGCCGACCGCATCCTGCAGATTAAACTTGGTCAGAGAAAGCTCCAGGCGGCCCGATTCGAGTTTCGAAAAATCCAGAATTTCGTTAATCACCCGGAGGAGCGAATTCGCCGAGGACTTCAACATGGTCAGGTAATCGCGTTGCTCCGCGCTAAGTTCCGTCTCCAAGACCAAGGCGGCCATGCCGAGGACGCCGTTGATGGGAGTGCGGATTTCGTGACTCATATTCGCGAGGAACTCGCTCTTGGCTTGGCTGGCTTCTTCCGCCTTTTGCTTGGAGGCAAGTAACTGAGCATTGGCTTCCTGCAGTTCTGCGGTGCGCTCGAAAAGTTCAATGGCGATGCGATGACGCTCGGTTACTGCCGAACCGACCAACAGTCCGACCGCCGACACCACAAACATCAGAAGGCCCATCTTCGACAGAAGGTCCGGCGTCGAAGGCGAGAAACGCAACGCGACCACAATGCCGAAATTTAGCGCCAGTAGCCCGGAAACGACTCTCCGGATTCCCTGACGCATCGCGATCCAGATAATGGGAATGAAACTCAGGAAAAAGAGCTGGAAGCTTGCCAACGTCGATCCGAACATCACCCAAAGCAGAACTGCCAGGGCGACCATCTGACTCAGGGCTTCGACGGCCTGCAAAGAGTTCGATGGGTGCCTGGTCGAATTTCGTGGTCGCGCGGGTTCGCTAGCGACCTCGGGCGAAATCAGGGTTCTTATCCACGGGAAAACGTGGATAAGAAGAAAAGGTGCGACTCCCAACAGCCCGATTTCGTCACCGAGAAACCAGACCGAGGCGGACTGTCCAAATTCCGACCAGCGAATTGTATGATCTGCGGCCAGGCATGCAACTCCGACCGCGGTGGAGGCGAATGCTCCAACCGTGGTGACAGAAACGTAGAAGACCACGTCGCGGCGACGCCGGAGGCCCGGATCGATTCTTAACGGGCCGCGCAAAACCCAGGCCGCGGCAGCATAAAATCCGGCGCTTCCGAGCGTGCCAATGGTTTGGCCGAAAGTGGCGAAAGGCTGGTTGTAAAAAAACTTTCCCGCAAGCACGCTGCAAAGACAAACCAACGGTGCGTACCACGGGCTGACACTCAGCATCATGGCGAACGTCAAGCCGGCCGCGGGATACCACACCACGTAGCCGAGCCGGTTGACCACGATTACTTCCGGCCGGGCCAGCAGCAAATACAGCGCCGCAAAGCAAACCGCGAGGAGACCATGACGCACGATGAGCCGCAGCTCACGCATGCGCGATGACACCATTCGTGAAGACCGATTTAAGAACCAGGCTAGGTTCGCACGAACCGATGACGACCCTGTTGCGTCCGCTCCGTTTGGCGTCGTAAAGAGCCGAGTCGGCGGCGGCGAGGAATTCGAGGTCATGCGCCTGATTTGTGGTTACAACCCCGCCGATGCTTACGGTCGCTTTCACATGGGCGTTCTTCGTGCCGATAGGAAGATCGGCAACGGCACTTCGAATTCTTTCGGCGACGACCCGCAAGTCCTCAAGCGTGCAGTTTGTCAGGATTGCGATGAATTCTTCCCCACCGTAACGTCCGACAAAATCGTAGGAGCGGACAGCCTGCCCGATGCGGTTGGCCGCCTCTTTCAGAACTTCGTCGCCGGTCATATGGCCGTAAGTGTCGTTCACGTTTTTAAAGTGGTCGAGATCGATCATCAGGATTCCGGTGGAGGTGTTTGCCCGCGCTCCTCGTTGAACTTCAGCTCCAAGCAAGTGCAGGGCTGCTCCCCGGCTCCAGACGCCGGTAAGAGCATCGTGAGTCGCATCGAAGCGAAGCGCTTCGCGCGCTTTGATCAGCTCTTGCTGCAAAGAGAGGATTCGCTTACCTGCGCGAAGCCGGGCGCGCAGTTCCCCGATATCGAATGGCTTGGTCAAATAGTCGTCCGCTCCGGCGTTCAGACCGTTGATCAAGTCCTGCTTGTCGTCTTTGCCGGTCAGCAGAAGGATGTACTGATAGGTACCGTTCTGATTTTTTCGAATTCGGCGGCACAATTCGAGGCCATCGATCGCGGGCATCATCCAATCCAGAATCAAAAGGCCGGGGGCATCCGGCTGCTGAAGCATTTCCCATGCTTCGGCGCCGTCACGCACGATGACGACTTGATATCCCCAGTTCTCCAGACGATTTTGCAGGAGACGGCGGAAAACGGGATCGTCTTCCGCCACCAGAACTTTCAGTGGCGGGTCGAACAACTCGTCTTCCGACAACACGATCGAGTCGCTTGTTTGATTATGCATGGACATTCTCCAGGAAGCAGCTGGTCTGCACAGGAACCGGGCGATCCGCATGAAAGAGGGGGCTGGGGGAGGAAACTGAAACCGGGAAAGATTCGATCAGACAATCCTCAACTCGCTGTAAGTGTTCACTGCCGGCCGGTCTGAGTTTGAAGGGCCAAGCGGCAACATGTTCGGGGGAAGTCTGCAACTCCAGTTCTTGCTCGGCGAGAATCGCGTGCAGATCGGCCGCATCGTGAAGGTCCAGCGTCAGCTTGCCGAGATTTACGCACATGCGAAGCTCTTCCGCATTAAAGGGCTTGGTTACGTAGTCGTCGGCGCCGGCGCGCAGCCCGGCAACAATGTCTGCCGCACTATTTCTTGCGGTGAAGAGAATGAGATACATCGAGGACAATCGACTGTTGGCTCTGACGTTGCGGCAAACCTGCGGTCCGCTTAATCCCGGCATCACCCAGTCGAGGATCGCGAGACGCGGCGCGTCCGGCCGCTGAAGAACCGCCCAGGCCTCATCGCCATTCTCCGCGAAGATCAGTTCGTGCTCAGGTGAGAGAACCTGCTTCACGATGTTACGAAAGAAAGCGTCGTCTTCTGCGATGAGTAACTTCATAAACAACTCCAGTTAGGTTTAACCGCTGACGGATCTCTCAATTGGTAACGGTCAGCTGCGCAAAGGTAGTTGCAGGAGTCGTGCCATTGCTGTGCGAATCGCGAAATACGGCTGCTGGTGACCTAAGCACCTTTACTTGCAGCAAGTTTGAGCGGCGGAAAGCGGGACTGGCGAAGAAGTAACTTGAACCGGCGGATAAACCAAGTCTGATTTGCAGACAAGCGTCTGGTTGCCGGACTATTGCCGGCGCTCTATCTTCAGGTCTGAGTGTGGCCAGAACCGGGGTGAAGATTACGGAAACTAGACAGCTTCCGATTTTTCATCGATCTTCATCTTCGAGAGCATCTGGTAAATGGTGGCGCGGCCGATTCCGAGGATTTCGGCAGCTCGCGCCTTGTGCCCACCGACGGCCTCCAGCACCCGCAGAATATGGCGTTTCTGGACCTCTTCCAGCGACAAAAACGTCTCAGCGGTTGAGATTTCCTGGTTCTCAGGGCCGCGCAAAATCTCTGGAAGATCGTCGATGTCAATGATATTTCCGTCAGTCATCATGCAGGCATTTCCGATCACGTTTTCGAGTTCCCGAATGTTTCCGGGCCAGGAGTATGTCGCCAAACGAGCCTGGGCACGACGGGTCAGACCTGCAATCGATTTGCCATAATCGGCCGAAAACTTCTGCAGAAAGAACCTTTGCAAAAGAGGCAAATCCTCGCCGCGGCTCGCCAGATTTGGCAGTGCGATTTCGACAATCGCGAGCCTGTAATAAAGATCCTCGCGGAATTGTCCCTGGCGAACCATCGCTTTCAGGTCGCGATGAGTGGCCGCGACTACCCGGACATCGATGTTTCGCGGGGTCACCGATCCCACTCGCTGCACCTGGCGGTTCTGCAAAACCCGGAGGAGCTTTGCCTGCGCCGGCGCCGACAATTCGCCGACTTCATCGAGAAAAACTATGCCGCCGTCGGCATATTCGAAAAGACCGGCCTTGTCCTGCGTGGCACCCGTGAAAGCACCGCGGACGTGTCCGAACAGCTCGCTCTCCAGTAAAGTCTCAACCAGGGCGGAACAGTTGCAGACCGCGAATTTGCCCTTGTCTACAGGGCTTAGACGATGCAGGGCATGCGCTACCAGTTCTTTTCCAGTACCCGTCGCACCGCCAATCAGAACTGTTCGAAAATGCGGCGCTACTCTGCGAATCCGCGCAAAAACGTCGAGCATCAACGGGCTGTGCCCAACCATGCCTTCGAACTGGCACTCATCGAGCAGTTCGCGATCGAGGCGTAAAGTCTTGCGCCGCTTCGCCGCTTCGCTCAGCAGAGTTGGGATGCGGTTTCTGAGTTTTACTACGTCGAGCGGCTTGGTCCAATAGTCAGAGGCGCCCTTCTGAATGGCCTCGACAGCAGATTCGGGTGAATAATGGCTGGTCAGCAGGATGACGTCGGTGCCCGGGTCGACCGCAACGATGCGCTCCAGCAGCTCCATTCCCGTCAACTTGGGCATCAAGAGGTCGAGCAGCACGATTCGCGGGCGGACCTTCAGAAACATCTCAAGTCCGGCTTCGGGATCTTCCGACGTCAGTACTTCGACGTCAGATTGCTCCAGCGCGGCGCGAATAAGCGCAAGGTTTCCAGGATTGTCGTCGATGGCGAGCAGGGTTAGGGGCTTGGACCTGCTCATTTGATACCTCGCGCATGAGTGGAATAAAAGCCACGGATAAAAACGGAATAACAGCAGCGAGAGAGATTACCAACGTTCGAGGTAAGAACAGCCTGCGAGGTTACTCCCGGGACCCTGGACATCCAACTCCTTCCCTGCGACCGCGAGTACGACGAAATCAACTGGCAGGGTTCGGTTCCCTGAGCCGATTCGTCTGATTCGGTCTTAGTCCCACCGCAGGGACACCACGTTGCCACTAGCTTAACGCAAAATGACCTTGCACAGTCAAGAAGACCTTGTGTATGTGCGTTATGAAAAGGGTAACCATCGACAACCGACGTGCGGCCCGAGGTTACTTTGTACGATTAATGGTGACCATGGCGGGCCTTCGTTTTCCGCAGATCAGACAGCGTCTGGAATCTGGACAGAATTCAAGTCGCCTCCTCAGACGGCTGGCAGCACCCTTATCCCCTAAGTCACCAAAAACACAGCAGTTCTCTTTCCAGTGCCAACTACATGCGTTTGGCCCGTGCGCTGCATTCTTCAAGATGCCGCTTCGGTGGCATCCCTCCCCAAACTTCGAACTCGAAGGGGAAGCTGAAATGCGACTCAAGACTCTAGTCACGGCGCTAACGGCAGTAGTAGTCGGAACGTTATCCGCATCTGCGCAGCAAACCGGCGCCGTGCAGGCCTTCTTGCCGGGTCCGCGCACCGTGGGTAACTACGGTCACCTGCCGATGACCTTCGAGGCGAACCAGGGCCAGACCTCCAGCGCGGTCAAGTTTCTCTCTCGCGGTCATGGCTATAGCGCTTTTCTGACGACCGGCGGCATGGTGCTGAATTTGCGCACCACGCAACCCGCGCCTGTCGCGAAGACGGCGACGGCTCCAGCCGCAAGTCAGGCAGCGAGCACAACACTGCAATTTCATCTCGTAGGCGCGAACGCCAATCCGGCCGTTGTCGGCGAAGACTTGCAGCCTGGCCGGGTGAATTACTTTTTAGGCAAAAATCGTGCCAATTGGCATGTTAATGTTCCCACTTATTCCAAGGTCCGTTACAAGAACGTCTATCCCGGTATCGATTTGGTTTACTACGGAAATCATCAGCAATTGGAATACGACTTCGCGGTAGCTCCGGGAGCGGATCCGGGACAGATTCAGTTCGAAATCAAGGGCGCGAGCCAGGCCGCTGTGGATGAGCAAGGCAACCTGGTTCTCGGCACGCAAAATGCGCAACTTCATTTTCAAAGTCCGGTGGTATATCAGGAATCCAACGGACAACGTGTTCCTGTGGCTGGCGGATATGTGATGAAAGACGCCTCGCACATCGGCTTTCAGCTGGCCAGCTATAACTCCGGTAGTCCTCTGGTGATCGATCCTGTGCTGGTGTATTCGAGCTACATTGGTGGAAGCGGCGACGATGAGGCGGCGGGCATTGCGGTCGACAGCACCGGAAGCGTCTACATCGCTGGGTATACTGACTCGGCGAATTTCCCGTTAGCCGCGATCGGTTCGCTCTCGGCCAACAACTATCACACTTTCGTTGCCAAGATGGACCCAACGGGGTCGAATCTGGTCTATGCCGATTACATTGGCGGGAGCGGCGACGATTATGGCGCAGCCCTCGTTCTGGACAGCGCGAACAATGTGTATGTGACGGGCAACACTACGTCCAGCGATTTTCCAGTTGTGAAAGCATACCAATCTCAGCAGCCGGGACCCAATAGCGGATTTCTGACCAAGGTTTCCGCCGACGGATCTTCGCTGTTGTACTCGACTTATCTTGGGGGTAATGCGTTCGATTTTCCGTTGAGCGTCGCGATCGATAGTTTGAGCGAGGTACACGTTGCCGGCTACACGTTGTCATCAAACTTCCCGACCGTTAATGCTTATCAGAGCTCAGCGCTTGCCAATCAGAGCGGAGCCTCGAGCTACTACGGTTTTCTGACCAAGTTCAGCGCGGATGGATCATCGCTGGTCTACTCGACATATTTCGGAGGCAATGACACTGCCCTCCAAAGCTGCGGCTCTTCCTGCTACCCGACGGCGGTGAACGGCATCAGCGGGGTGGCTCTGGATGCCAACGGAAACGCCTACCTTACCGGCAGCACGAATACGACTAATTTTCCAACGACGAGCGGAGCTTACCAGACCATTAATACGACATCGCAGGCGAACACTCTTGGATTCGCAAGCGAATTCAGCCCGGCAGGCTCCCTCCAATACTCGACATACCTTTATGGATCGAGCGGCAACTCCGTTACTCCTTCAGCGATTGCCGTGGACGGTTCAGGCTCTGCATATATCACCGGCACCGCCGACAGCGATGGTACCTTTCCGATTACTTCCACCAGCATCTGTAATCCGACTGCCGAGGGGACTGCCTGCGGCTATGCGTTTGTGACAAAATTCGATCCCACCGGTTCAACACTGCTTTATTCGACGTTTCTTGGGGCGAATAACTATGCCAGCCCCCTGGACATTGTGCTTGATGCAAACGATGACGCTTATGTTCTCTCGGCGACCTCAAGCTCGTCGTTCCAGTTGAATGATGCGATCGAATCGTTCAGCAGCGGGTACGACCTGCTGCTGGTTGAGATCGACCCCGCGGCGACAACCCAATTGTTCTCGACCTACCTCGGAGGGTCTGGAAGTGACTATCCTGGCGGGCTCGCCCTTGACTCGAATGGAAATATCTATGTGGGCGGATCGACAGAATCTACCGACCTCCCGACCACGCCTGGTGTTTTACAGAATCAGTTCGGCGGGAGCACCGACACTTTCATCATGAAAATCGGCCCTGCCTCCGCACCGTTCGTTACCGCGAGCCCTACTTCCCTGCAGTTTGCCGCCGAAGCCGTCGGCTCAACGAGTTCGACACAGACGGTCCTGCTGCGCAACATGGGCAGCTCCGCGCTGTCGATCACGTCGATCGGAGTCAGCGGAGACTTCGCCGAGTTTGATAATTGCGGAAGCAGCGTAGCGGCAGCAGGCAGTTGCACGCTCACCATCAGCTTCACCCCGACCGCCACCGGGGCCCGGACTGGATCGGTAACGATTCAGGACGATGCCGCTGGGGCACCGCACTCGATTCCGTTATCCGGAATCGGGCAGGGTGGGAGCGGTACCAATCCCGCGCCAAATGCAGTATTGATGCCTGGCACTCTCGCGTTTTCCAGCGTTCCAGTGACGCGCTCAGGCGTACCTCAATCGGTGACGCTGACCAACGCCGGGAACGCAACACTGACTATCAACAGCCTCCAGACCAGCGGAGACTTCAGCCAGACCAACAATTGCGCCGGCACTCTTTCAGCGGGCGCCGCTTGCACCATCACGGTTGTTTTCAATCCGACCGCAGAGGGAACTCGCAACGGCAGCGTGACGGTTTCTGACAATGCTGCTGGCAGCCCGCACTCCGTAACGCTGACGGGTACGGGCATTGGTGCGGTAGTCACCGCTTCGCCAAGTACCCTAGCATTTGGGAATATTCTCCTCGGGCAGTCGAGCCCGGTGCAGTCGATATTACTGACGAACACTGGCAACGCTACTCTGAACCTCACCGGCGTCCAGGCCGCAGGAGACTTCTCGCAGACTAACAACTGCCCGAGCACCCTGGTCGTCAGCGCTACCTGTACCGTTAACGTTGTGTTCACTCCGACCGCAACTGGAAGTCGCAACAGCTCTCTCACGATCATCAGCGCGACGCAGAGCAGCTCGCAGACCATAAGCCTGTCGGGAGCCGGGACTGCGACGAATCTGGTGGTCACGCCGACCAACCTGGGATTTTCGAGTGTGGCTCTTGACTCTTCCAGCACGGCACAAACCGTGATCTTGACCAACATAGGTCAAACATCCGTAAGCCTCAGCAGCCTTCAGGTAGCGGGCGATTATAAGCAGACCAATAACTGCCCCGCCGTCCTCAATGGGGGTTCGACTTGCACGTTGAGCGTGATCTTCACTCCGACCGTGAAGGGCAGCCGCACCGGAAGCCTGACTATTACCGATAACTCCGGCAGTCCGCAGACGATCAGCCTGTCCGGCGCCGGATCGGACTTCAGCCTGGCCGTTTCCACCAGCCAGGATACGATTCAGAGCGGTGCGACCGCCACTTACACATTGACCGCATCTGCGGTAGGAGGCTCGTTTCCGAATGCGGTGAGCCTGAGCTGCTCCGGTTTACCTGCAAATGCAAGCTGCAGCTTCTCGCCGAGCAGCGTTAAGCCCGGCGCAACCAAGGCGACAACAACCTTGTCGATCACTACAGCTGATTCTTCGGCGGAGAATCTTCCGCCAGTTCCTGCCCGCCACAATCCAATCGGCAACGGCTGGATGCAGTTGCAGGGACTGGGAGTAGTGGGCATGGTTCTGGCAAAGGGAAGCAAGCGATCGAGGAAGACAGCAATCCTGGTCCTGCTTGCCCTGTTAATCGCCGGAATGCTGTTCATGACCGGGTGCGCGGGCGGAACGGGCATCGGCCCACAGAATCAACCGCCTACCACTTCAAAGTCTTACACAATCACTGTCACCGGCACTTCTGGATCGCTCCAGCACACATTGCCCGTGACCTTAACTATCCAATAGCCTTGGCGCTGACCTGAGTGTGGCGCCCCCACTCGGGTCAGCCTTCCCCCTTTTGAAGTTGTTACCGCCGTACTGGGGCACTTATATCTTAGACAGGTATATATATATACTTCAGCGCATGCCGGAGTATTCTTCTGTTTCTCCAGCCTCCCGAGGGGCTGTGAGCAAGTAATACAGTAATTCCTGCATAACCTCGGTAATTAGATTTCTCTTACCCGCTGTGCAATGGTTGGAAATGTAATCGTGCATATTATCGATGTTACGTCAGCCCTATTCTTCGGTGACTGGAACCATTCTGGTCGCGGACGATCAAGCAACGAACCGCGAACTGCTCGAGGAGTTCTTGTCGGCGCAAGGCTTTACGGTCATCGCTGCCGGTGACGGCGATGCCGCTCTTCATCAGATAGCGGCTACACAAATTGATCTGGTTCTGCTCGATGTGATGATGCCGAAGCTGACCGGGTTCGAGGTATGCGAGAAAATCAAGAACAACCCGGAAACTGACCTGATACCGGTTGTTCTGATTACAGCACTTTCGGATAGGCAGGACCGTCTGAAAGGCATCAAAGCGGGCGCCGATGATTTCCTGACGCGTCCGGTCGACTCGACCGAGCTTCTGGCCCGAGTACGCTCGCTTCTAAAATTGAAATTCCGGACAGACGAACTTGAGCGGGCTGAGTCGGTATTATTTTCTCTGGCTCGCAGCATCGAGAGCAAAGACCCGTACACTCATGGCCATTGTGAACGGTTGGCGGATTACTCGGTCCGCCTGGGGCGACAAGTCGGATTGCCGGAAGATGAAATCACCGCCCTGCAGCGTGCAGGAGTCGTTCACGATATTGGAAAAGTCAGCGTTCCGGATGCCATCTTATTAAAACCTGGCCGTCTTACCGAAGATGAGTGGGAGATCATTCGCCAGCATCCGATTGTCGGCGAACGCATCTGTGCGCCTTTGAAGTCTTTCCGCCCGGTACTGCCGATCATCCGCCATCATCATGAGAAGTTCGACGGCTCCGGATACCCGGATGGGCTTCGGGGAGACGCCATTCCGGCCGGCGCCAGAATTCTGCAGGTTGTTGACGTCTTCGACGCACTTACCACGGAACGGCCCTATAAAAAGGCTCTGCCTGTAGCCGATGCACTTCAGGTCATGCGCGAAGAAGTAAGAAAAGGGTGGTGGGATCCCAACATCTTTGGCCAATTTGAGAAGGTTGCTGAAATCGGGGCAAGGCTGTCAGCAAAAAGCAAGGCTGCCGGCAAATAAACATAGGTGACACTCCGGTTAGCGGCATTAAGTCAAGAATTGTTGCTCGTACATTCAGTGGATCGGAGTAGCCAAGATCACAATTCAGAATGAGGTTCCGGGGAAATGCAGTTAAATATCGGTAACTGGGCTTCCAAAACGAGGTTGAGGCTTCACCTGTTCTTAGTGGCTCTCATATTTCTGCCGATCGCGTTTTTTGCCTACTCGGTGGCTTATCTGAGCCGGAACCAGGCGAAATCTCACGCGATTGCCGAAAGCACTCAGATTGCCCGCGTTTCGTCGAGTCTCATTGAAGATTACTTCAGCCAGGGTGCTTCTTTCCTGGACTCGATCGCCTCCCACCCAGCATTCGAAAAAGCCTGGGAAACAAAAGACTTCAACTCGGTGGAAGCTGATCTCCAAAGGGCTAGGAGCCTGCGCCCTGACTTTCTCTTTGTCAGCGTCTACGATCTAGACGGTACGATGCGCGGCATCTATCCTCCTCAGCCCGACGTTCTGAGTCACAACTTCACCTTTAGAGATTGGTACAAAGGCTTCGCGGCTAAACGAAGCGTTTACATCTCCGAGATTTATCAGACGGCGATTCCACCTTTCCCGCTGGTTGCGGCGATTGCGGTGCCGATCAAAAACGAAACCGGAAAGGTCACCGGCATCCTGATGGCGCCGTTTCCCGTCGACTTTCTGAATAGAAAACTACACGAAACCAGGTTTGATAGTGGCTGGACAATATCCCTGGTGGATCGGCACGGACATCTTGCTGCTGCTGCCGTTCCCAGGATCGGCTCTTCTTCGCCGGCGATGGACCTGACAGGGTATGAACCCGTGAAGCAATTGCTCGCCGGACGTGCTGGATATGGCACGTTTTCGCGGGATGACAACAAATTTCTTGTGACTTACCAACCGGCTGCTGACGGCGGATGGGGCGTTTTGGTGGAGAAACCCGCAGACCTTGTCGAGGAAGGCGTGTGGAGCATCGAGCGCCAGGTCTGGCTTCTCGGAATCATCGTCTTGATGTTTGCGCTTGCGACCAGCACTTTTATCGGACGACAATATTCCCAACTGGCAACCGGGAATCGATTCCTCGATCTCTCCTTAGACATATTTTGTACCGCCGGTTTTGATGGTTTTTTCAAGACGGTGAATCCGGCGTTTGAAAAGACCCTGGGTTTTACTCCGCAAGAGTTGCTCTCGAAGCCTTATCTCGATTTCGTCCATCCTGACGATCGTCAGGCAACCACGACAGAAGGCGGCCGACTGCAAAACGGCGAGGTCACTTTCGCTTTCGAAAACCGCTACCTGTGCAACAACGGCGACTACAAATGGATCTTGTGGAACGCGGTCTCAGTGCCAGATAAAGGGCTCATTTACGCCGTTGGCCATGAAATTACTGCGAGAAAGCGAGCCGAAGAACGACAGATACGGCTGGCCAAGCGGCTCGAGGCGGCCAACAGCGAGTTGGCGCTGCGGAATCGCGAGGTCGAGCGCGCCACGATGATGAAGAGCAAGTTCCTGGCAAATATGAGCCATGAACTTCGCACTCCGCTCAATGCGATCATTGGCTTTTCCGATCTCTTATCAGAAGGAGTCGCGGGTGGCCTTAACCCCAAACAACAGCGCTTCGTGAATCATATTAAGCAGGGGTCAAACCATCTCCTGCAATTGATCAACGACATCCTGGATCTTTCGAAGGTCGAAGCCGGTCAACTGGAGCTGCGCTGCGAGCATTTTGCGGTGCAAGATGCAGTCTCCGAGGTACTTTCCAACATTCGTCCCCTCGCGATGACGAAGACGATTGAAGTGCGGCAGCAAATTGGGAGCGATGATTTGGTTTTTGCCGACCGGATCCGTTTCAAACAGATTCTCTATAACCTGCTTAGCAATGCAGTTAAATTCACTCCGAAAGGCGGGCGAGTTGAGCTTACCTGCGTACAACAAGAAAATCTGATCGGCATCTCTGTCACCGATACCGGCCTGGGAATTCGGCCGGAGGATCAAGCGGTGATTTTTGAAGAGTTTCGTCAGGTGGACGATCCGAACGGAACAGCGCAGGAAGGAACTGGACTCGGGCTCGCTATCACCAGGCGTCTGGTCGAGCAACAGGGCGGGCGAATCGCGGTGGAGAGCGCACTCGGAAAAGGCAGCCGATTTACTTTCACCCTTCCCGCGGGACAACAAACCGGGAGCGAGCGTCTGGAAAAAACGTCAATTGAAAGCGTCACCGTTTCGGCTGTTGGCAAGCCGCTAGTCCTAGTCGTCGACGATGAGTCTCCGGCCAAGGAGCTTCTGGCTAGCTATCTGAGTTCGAATTACCGGATCGTGACCGCGGATTCCGGAGCGGAAGCGCTGCAGAAGGCCCAACAACTGCGGCCCGACGCCATTACTCTCGACGTTCTGATGGCGAATGGCAATGGATTTGAAACGCTGGCCCGGTTGCGGCAGACTCCCGAACTGGCGAAGACGCCGGTAATCATCGTATCCATTGTCGACCAACAGCGGGTTGGCTTCGCTCTGGGAGCGGACGACTACCTCATCAAACCAATTCGCAAGTCGTTGTTACTCGATACCATGCGAAAGCATGTTCCATCGCGACCGGATGAAGACGATTCGATTCTCCTCGTCGACGACGATCCCGACACTCTGGCTTTGCTCGAGGAAATGCTTCGCTCCGCGGGGTACGAGACGCAAAGCGTGCAGAGTGGGCCACGGGCTCTGGAAGTGCTCGCTTCGAAGATGGTGACGGCGATTCTGCTCGATCTGTTGATGCCCGGTATGGACGGCTTTGAAGTCATCCGCCACGTAAGGCAGGAACCAACCCTGAGAGAGCTGCCGATTTTCGTGATGACTGGAAAGACCCTCAGCGCCGAAGAATCGATGCTGCTCTCGCGCGAAACTCAAGCGCTGTTTAATAAGAATGGCTCTTGCCGCGAGCAGTTAGTCAGCGAGGTTAGCCGCGTGCTTCAGTCCAGGAGGTTCTCGGCATCCGCCGGAGCATTATAAGAAAAGAGTGATTGCCAGCTAGAAGGAGGGCAACGGACACTCCTGCGGTCAGGCCGTACATCATTTCTTGTCATGCCCTGAGTGCTTCGCGGCATTGGTCGGGAGTGCTTGGGAAAATCGCCTTGACGGGCACGCGGCGCGCTTGCAAGGTGACGAACCTTCTCCGTCAAATTCTCCATCAAACTGCCTGACTATCTCACCAAGATTCAGCCCGGGCCAAATCTTCCGGCCGCCCGAGATCGCGCCATGAGTAATTGTCGGCACGAAAGGCGATAATTTTTTCACCCTGGGAGGCGAGGTGCATATATGTGGCAATGATCGAAAAAGCGCCTTCCTCTGTCATCATCGATAAAAGACGAGTCGAAATGATGTGAATGCCGGAAAAGGCCAGAGGTTGCACTTGCGGGGCGGGTCGGACTAAATCAGGAGGTTGGTCGCGCCCTGCGCTGCGGCCGCAAAGTTGAAGCTGGCGATCGAAGAGCAGGTAGCGGGAAGTCTCACGCTCTTGCACAGCCAGCGTAGCCAGAGCCTGGCGTTCGGTATGAAAGGCCACCATGCGCGCCAGATCAATTGTGCTGAAGACATCGACATTGTGCAGAATGAACGGTTCATCCAAAGGGCTGGAATTTTCGAGAAAGAAATAGCCAGCCTTCTTTAGACCGCCGCCGGTATCGAGCAAGGTATCTTCGCGCGAAATGGCAATCTCCATGCCGAAGTTATCGTGTTTGTTCAGGTAATCGACGATCATGGCGGCGAAGTGGTGCACGTTGACAATGACCTGGTGAACCTGAAACTCGCGCAGACGGGATAGGGTGATCTCGAGCAGTGTGCGTCCACCAACCTCGACCAGCGCCTTCGGGCGATCATTGGTGAGCGGGCGCAGGCGCGTGCCCAGGCCGGCAGCCAGAATCATTGCCTTCATTGAGCTGAGTTTCCTGGCAAGAGATTTTCCAGTTCGCGATGCCGCACAGTCACTTCAATTCCGTTCTTCTCCCGCAATCGCTTGGCTAATTGCTCTGCCAGGTATACCGAGCGGTGCTGGCCGCCGGTGCAGCCAAACGAAACCATGAGGTTCTTGAATCCTCGTTCCTGATAATTGCCGACGCTGAGATCGACCAGAGACATCACGCCGGCGAGAAACTGATGCACGCTCTCCTGCCTATTCAGATAATCGATTACGGGCGCGTCTTTTCCGGTTAAAGCCTTGAATCGTTCTTCGCGCCCCGGATTGGGCAGGCTGCGTCCATCAAAAACGAATCCGCCGCCGTGGCCGGTTTCATCCGCCGGCAGGCCGCGATGAAACGAGAAGCTGGTAATGCGCACGATCAGATGATCGGGTTCTTTCGCCAGGCCGTGAAGCTTCTCCGAAGCAAGCATGCTGTTGAATGCACTCAACAGCGTCGGAAGTTCGATCGGCAGCCTGACGTTGTGCAGCAGCCAGCGCAAGTTCTTGAGCGCATAGGGAACGCTCTGGAGAAAATGCGCCTTGCGCTCATAGAAGCCGCGAAAGCCATAAGCGCCGAGTGCCTGCAAAATCCGTACGTAAACGTAAGCGTAGTAATGCTGCAGAAAGGGGTCGCGATCCAGCCGGACGAGCTTGTTCGCCTCACCGATATAAAGATCGAGCAATTTTTGGCGCATTGCAGGCGGCAGATCGGCCTTCGCGTCGTAGAGCAGGGAAGCGATGTCATACTGCAATGCTCCCTTGCGCCCGCCCTGATAATCGAGGAAAAAGGGCTGGCCATCGCGCAACATGATGTTTCGGGATTGGAAATCGCGATAGAGGAAATATTGCGAATCGGCGCTCAACAAGAAATTCGTGAGGCGGTCAAAGTCGTCTTCCAGCGCCTGTTCGTTGAAGGGAATTCCGGCGAGCCGGAGAAAATAATATTTGAAGTAATTCAAGTCCCATGCGATCGATTGCCGGTCGAAGCTGGCGCGCGGATAGCAAACCGAGTAGTCGAGATCGCGCCCAGCCTCGATCTGGAAGCGCGGCAAGATCGCCACTACCTTCTTATAAGCTTCCAAAGCAGCAGCGCCGATGTTTTCACCGGATCGATTCTTCGAGAGAAACTCGAACAGGGTTGTGTCGCCGAGATCTTCTTCCAGATACGCTCCTTCGCTGAGGTTCTCGCCGTAAATTTCAGGCACCGGAAGCCCGTGCCGCCGAAAATGCCGGGAAAATTGCAGGAAGGCGGCATTCTCTTCGCGCACGCTGTAGAGAATGCCAATTGCGCTGAGTTGATTATTTGAGAGCCGAATAATCTTCCGGCCGGAGCCACCCAGTTCGCCTTGCAAAGGCTGAATTATCGAGGGCCGAACGCGAAAATGTTTCTCGAAAAGTTGAGCAAGTATATCCATGCGTGGAGTGCGCCGCGCGGCGAAGTATTGCGCGTCGCGGCACAACACTAAAGATAACATCGGAGCAAATTGGAACCCGGTTACTTCTGTGCTCTACGCTGCGAGTCCACTTTGCCTTTTGTGGGCGCTTTTTCTCGACGAAGCCAGGCGATCTGGGGTAGTGGTGCAGTTTGGCGTTGCGCGAAAAACCGGTTACACCGGAGATCCTTCGCTACGCCTGAAAAACGGCTACGCTCAGGATGACGCCGCATAAAAAGTTTTGACGTTCAACTCAAACTGTACCGCTACCCGATCTGGCGGTATTCGCTAACTTGCTAAACCGCTCATCTACTCCCTATGCTTGAATCAACATGGCTGACCGCCTCTACTATCGCGATTCTTTTCTCGATAATTTTGAGGCTGAGGTGCGATCTGTCATCGAAGGCCCGCGCCCTGGGCTGGTTCTCGACCGAACCGCTTTCTATCCCACCAGTGGCGGCCAGATACATGACACCGGGTGGATATCGCCGCTCGACTCCCAAGTAAAGTTTCGCGTGAGTGAAGTTGCCGATACTGAAAACGGGGAAGTGGTGCATTATCTGGATGCGCCGCTGAAAGATGTGACTCCGGGGACACGCGTGCGCGGCGAGATCGACGGCGCCCGGCGTTGCGATCACATGCGGCAGCATTCGGCGCAGCACGTGCTTTCGGCGGCCTTCGTGCGCCTTTTCGATATGCCGACCGTATCGTTTCACATGGCGGACGATTACTGCTCGATCGATCTCGATACGCCCTCGCTCGGCAAAGAGCAAGTTGAAGCGGCGGAGGCCGCGGCCAACGACATCGTGCTTGAAAACCGCCCTGTAACGATAAGGTTTGTTACGCGGGAGGAAGCTGCACGACTTGGTCTCCGCAAGCCTCCTGCCGCAGAGCGCGATGAGCTGCGGCTCATCGACATTCAAGAGTTCGATCTGACTGCCTGCGGCGGAACACATGTGAATCAGACGGGCCAGATTGGCGCAATTTTGTTGAGGAAGACGGAAAGAGTTCGCCAGGGATACAGGGTTGAGTTCGCGGCTGGCGAGCGCGCCGTGGCTGCAGCGCGCCGCGATTTTCTTACGCTGGCAGAGACTGCCGCGCTGTTTTCCGCTAACATCCTCGACGTTCCGCAGCAAGCCCGAAAGGCTCTCGACGAAATCAAATCGTTGCACAAGCGATATGAAGGAGCCCTGGATGAGCTGGCCGCTGCCCAGGCGGCAGCCTTGTTGGCTGAGTCGCCGGAAACAGGTGGCGGCAAGTTAATTGTCCGCACTTTTTCCGATTGTGATATGAATTTTCTGAAGCTTCTTGCTCAGAAACTCACGCGGCAATCGACAAGAGTGGCCGCCTTGCTGGGCACGCAATCTCCGCAGCCGGCGCTGGTCTTTGCGCAATCCTCCGGACAGCCGCACGACATGGGAGTTCTGCTGAAGGAAGCTGTTGCCAGTCTCGGAGGCCGTGGCGGAGGCAGTAAAGACCTTGCCCAGGGCGGCTTCACGAATATCGAAGGCCTTGCAGCCGCGCTCGAGGCGGTTGCGGTAAAGATCAGGCAAAAGAGTGGATAAGGCAAGAGAAGGTCAGAACTCAATGCTCATATCCACCGCTTTCTAAACTGACCTTGCCGCGAAACATCCGGTAAACGATGACAAAATAAGTGAGCGCACAGAGCATTCCGAACGACCACCAGATCAATCCGACATGAAGAGCATGCGGCCCGGAAAGCGCTTTATCGATCGTAATGTCGAAGGCCGGGTCCGTCGTTGAGGGCAGGAGCCGCGGGTATAAGGCGATGGCCGCTCCGACCATCATCGCGGCAAGATAGACGCAAGAGCAGAGGAAGGCGTTGCGGTCGGCGGATTGGCGCAAAAAACGGATTGTGCCAAGTAAGGCGAGAACGACGATTACTGGAACCGCAAAGGAGAGCGGATGATTTCGATAATTCGCCAGGGTGTCGGGACGGGCGATCACCGATGCCGGCAGGCTGAGGATGGTGAGCGTAAGAACCGCAATCCATAGCCGCCGCGCGAAAGTTCGCGCACGTGGCTGTAAATCGCCTTCTGTTTTGACCGCCAGATAGAGCGCTCCGTGAAGCGCAAGTGCAACCAGCGCCAGGATTCCGCCGATGACGGTGTACCAGTCGAGGATTCCCGGCTCGGCGCCAACGCGCCAGTCGGTCCACAGCGGGAGAAAAAAGTAGCCGTCGGCCCGCAAAGGGACTCCGCGGATTACGTTCGCCAGAGCTGCCCCGAAGAAGACGGGGAGCGATGCGCTGGCGAAGAAAAACAGGCCATCGAAAAAAGACCGCCAGACTGCGGAGTCGATTTTCATACGCAGTTCGATGGCTGCGCCCCGCATGATTAGGAGCCACAGCACGATCATCAGCGCCAGATAAAATCCGCTGAAGGCGGAAGCGTAGAGCAGGGGAAACGCAAAATAGAGAGTGCCTCCGCCGGCCACCAGCCAGACTTCATTTCCATCCCAAACCGGACCGATGCTGTGCAGCATGATCTGGCGATCTTCTTCGGTGCGGGGCAAAAACGCGTGGAGCGCGCCCACGCCGAGATCGAAGCCATCGAGAACGACATAGGCGACCAGCATGAAGGCGACCAACCAAAACCATATGAATCCCATGTTCACACCTCGTTTGCATTTCAGGCGGTGACCGCCGACGCATGTTTGGCTACTGCAAATCCCGATGCAAGCGCCGGGCCGCGCTCGATAATGCGATATACCAGCACGACAAAAAGAAGGGCGAGAACCGAGTACATTCCCATAAATCCGAGAAGAGTGAAGAGCGTGTTGCCCGAGGAAACGTATTTGGAATAGCCGGCGGGAACACGGATGAGGCCATAAACGATCCAGGGTTGACGGCCAATCTCCGCGGTCAGCCAACCGGCGGTGTTGGCGATGTAAGGCAGGGGAAAGCTCAAGAGCAATGGCCAGAGCAGCCATCGCGTATCGAACAATTTGCCGCGCCAGAGATAGAAGGCAGCGAGCACCATGAGCAGAGCGAAGCAAGTCCCGAGGCCGGCCATAATGTGGTAGGCGTAAAACAGCAGGGGAAGCGGTTGCGGCCACTGATCGCGGGGAAAATGATCGAGCCCCTCGACCTGGGCTTTGGTGGTTCCATAAATCAGAAAGCTGAGAACGTCATTTACGGCGATCGGATTGTCGATCTGTTGGGTTTCTTCATTGGGCTGGCCCATGAGCACGATGGGGGCGCCTGTGCCGGTGTGGAACAGGCCCTCCATGCCCGCAATCGCCGCTGGCTGGTGCTGGGCAGTGTAGCGTCCCTGAAGATCGCCGGTAGGAAAAATTTGCGTGATGCAGGAAATTACTCCGGCAATCACACCGACCCTCAGAAAAATTCTGGCATGTTCCGGGAAACGATTTTCCAGCAGGTAGAGGGCGCCGACCGCAGACATGACAAATGACCCAGTAATCACCGCGCCTGACATGTTGTGCGCATATTGCATCAGCGCCCAGGGATTGGTCAGGAGTCCCCAGAAGCTGGTGACCTCATATTCGCCGTTCGGCAGCACTCGATAGGCGACGGGATGCTGCATCCATGCGTTGGTGACGATGATGAAGAATCCTGAAATCCAGGAACCGACGAAGACCAGGAACGCCGCGCCCCAATGACCCCAGGCAGACAGGCGCTTTTCACCGAAAAGAAAAAGACCGAGAAACGCCGACTCCAGGAAGAACGAAAAAACGCCTTCCATGGCGAGTGGCTGTCCGATGACTCCGCCGGTGACGCGGGCAAACTGCGACCAGTTGGTGCCGAACTGGAATTCCATGGGAATTCCGGTGACCACGCCCAGCAAGAAATTCACAGCAAATATCTTTGCCCAGAAACGTGCGGCTTCGTTGTAGCGCTCGTTCCTGCAGCGAATGGCCACCGTCTTGAGCGCGACGATGAGCAAAGCCAGTCCCATGGTGAGTTGGGGGAACAGATAGTGGAAAGTAATCGTGAAGGCGAAGTGAATTCGATGCAGCAATAACGCGTCCATATTGATGCCTGCGCTTTCAAACTAAAGTGGATTCGACGGACCCAAGGTGGAATCCAGGAGCTTCTCCCGCTCACTGTCGTCATATGTAGAGAAGATGCGGCGCGGTGTCGGAGGTTGCTGTACAAAGATTGAGCCGATTGCGGCGAGGAGTCAACCAACCAACAAACGAGCGGAATAGTCGTGTCCAGCGCACGTGGGCGTGACCACAGGCGGTCAATCGCCGGCTAAGAAACAATGACGCGGTAAATAAATGCTTTCTTATGATAAGAGCATATTCATCCCGACACGGCTATAGGTCAAACGTCTTAGCCACTTCAGTTCAGGCGCTCATCGTAGACCATCAGGATTTTTGCCGCGGACATTGCTTCCTACTTTGTTAATTGGTTTCTGAACTCGCGATGAGTCCTGCGCCAAGCGTCGGCCTTATGTTCGGCTTCTTCTACTTCCTGCGGGCTCATCAACTTTTTCAGATCGCTCAACAGAGGCGAACTTTCTTTGATCGAGGATTGAGCCAGAGTGAGCCACTTATAGGCCAAAACCCGGTTGTCCTGTGACTCTCTCTTGCGGGCCAGCAATTGTCCAAGGCGAAATTGCGCTTTCGGCACACCCTGCTCGGCCGCCAGTTCGTACGAGTGCTCGGCAAGTTCGGGATCGGCTGGAGCATCCTTGCTTTCTTCCCACCTGTTTTCTTTCTCCGTGGTTGCCGGGTCGTTTTTCGTGTCGAGTTGAAGGTCGCCGGCTGCGGCGGGAAGCGACGTCGAGCGAGGAAAGGCAATCTCAATTACGAGCTGGTCTGCTTTGGAGTTGATCTCAAAATTGAGAGGCTGCTTCAGGTCAACTACTACACGCGTGATCGCCGGGTGCGCCTGGAATTGAGACAACCGAAGGCCCTGGACGGGGCCGCCGTTCACCGCAATGCGCCGTTTAGAAGTTTGAAGTTCATATCCCGGAAAGTCGAAGACCAAACGATCGGGGCCGGTAAGTCGAAGCACATGCGGGACAAACGGAGTGCTGAGGAAAATGTCGATCACGAGCTGCTGCGTTTGGGGGATCACCTCGATGTTCCGGAAGGCCGGGATGGAATGCAGTGAAGAGTGGCCGGCGATTTCCGGGTTACGCGCCTGTTGTGCCAGACCGGGTGATATGCCGATGCAAATCAGAACGCAGCAAAATATATCGGAGGGGCGCGGAGTCACGAATTTCATCACCACCGGAAACGTCGACAACCATTGTACGTTTCCTGGATCATGCCTGCGCCGAGTTTCTTCGCGACCGCATCGATCCCGCTTCCGAGTCATCCGTTTTGTCGAAAATGTACATAAAGCGTGCGTT
>Ga0210398_10001612_pt1 | contig 22948 bp, 19 predicted proteins | sample IncBWC4OmetaG_FD_161047 | JGI IMG/M metagenome (GOLD analysis project Ga0210398, IMG submission 161047) | Forest soil microbial communities from Barre Woods Harvard Forest LTER site, Petersham, Massachusetts, United States - Inc-BW-C-4-O | ecosystem: Environmental > Terrestrial > Soil >...
GGGCAGACTCAATCAGCCGTTCCATGACGGTGCTCACGTGAGATCGCTCTTTGACGCTGATCGTCTTCACGTATTCCACAGAGTCTCTGGAAAGAGTAATCGTGACCCTTTCTTTGCGTTCCGGTCTTTTCGCACTTGCTACGTTCTTGGCCTTCGTATGACGTGGCATCATACGTTAATCTTACGCCGAGTAAGATACTCTGTCAACCGCACGAAGTCTCCGGGTCTTCCGTTCACTACCGTTTTGTCGAAGGGAGCACGTAAATTGTGATACCCTTACTGTAAAGAGAGGAAGTAAAGATGACACGCTCTAGCACGATCAGCAGTAAGGGCCAAATCACGGTGCCTCTAGAGATCCGCAATCGGCTCGGGCTGAAACGGGGAGATCGCGTGGAATTTGTCGTAGAGGATGATCGAACAACCATCCGCCCGGCCCGTGCGCCTGAAAATCCATTTGTGAAATATGTGGGCGCGCTGCCCGCCTTCTCCGACGTCCACGAACTAAATGCTTGGGTTCGCACCCTGCGCGACGAAGAGATCGAGAAATAATGAGAACTGCAATCGATACCAATGTGCTCTCCGCCCTTTGGTCCAAGGAGTCTGTCGCTTCAGACATAGCAAGGGACCTCGGCAATGCAAAAACTGAAGGCGGTTTGGTTGTGGGAGCTCCAGTCTATGCGGAGTTGCTCGCTTATCCGAAGGCGACTGAGTCCTTTGTCAACGGTTTTCTCGCGGATACAGGAATTGACGTCGATTTCGAGCTTCAACAATCCTTATGGCTGGAGGCTGGCCGGCGTTTTGCACGTTATGCTCAGCGGCGGCGAAAGACTGCACACGACGGTCCGAGGCGCTTGCTTGCAGATTTCATCATTGGATCGCACGCCTTAACCCGGGCCGATCGCCTCATGACGCTTCATCCCAAGCGATACCAACGAGATTTTCCGGAGTTAAAGTTGATCTGAATCGAATTGCGATTCGCCCACTTCGTGCGCTTCCAGCAGGTCGCGCGCTGGTGGCCTTCCGCCAAGACCGTGGGGTAGCCGATCGACACGCCCTGCCGCGCCAGGAGTTTGCGAATCTTGGTAATCCGCAATCCCTCCACCAGCCACTGCTGAATAGCCTCCGGTTGCTTGCCACAGCGGGTCACGTCCTCGCCGTGGGGACGCCCGCCGCTCGGCTGCAGCGTCAGCAATACGTCACGCACTTGCTCGTCGCTGAGCGCTTCCATCTCAGCTCCAGCGGCACGCCGCTCGGTGATGTGGAGCCGCATGATGAATTCGCGGCACAATCCGATCAGGGTCGCGTGCACCGTATCCGGTCGCGCATCGCGCTCGCGGGAGTAGAAACTCTCTCCGCAATCCGATGCGAACGCCTTTGAAATCAGCGACATCCAAGAAGATGAAATTGCAAGGCGGTCCTAACAAAGCGCCCAGAATAGGACAGTGTTACATAGGGATGAGACCCGCCAATGGGGTTTTCGGTATTGACAACCGTTCTCGCCGGGCTGTTCGCAGCGAGCCCGAAAACATATAAATTTCGTTTGCCGAAGTTTCTAACCGGAATTTGCCTCATTTCAGGACCCTTACTTGATCAGTGAGTGGTTTATGGGCAGCCGCCGGACTCGGGGAGAGAACGCCAGACGTCCTCCATCCTTAATATTTGCAGGTATTCCGCTCGGGTTCCCGGGGCGAGATTTCTGGCCCGGTAGAAGCTATACGTTTTAAGGATGATTGTTTGAACGACATAACTACGGTGGCAACTGAGCAAGCTCCACCGGCGGGACTCGCACCCACTGGAACTGCAGGTATCGCGCTGGGGCCTGCCGATGATCACCCACTTCCTACTCTCCGATCCTTCGCTGCACGACGCATCGAAAAACTACAACCGCGCGGTCCCGGCGGACGAAGTGGCGCTGTTCTCCAAACCAATGCGCAACTCCGTGGAAAAAGTCACCGCGCTCGCCCACTCAGCGGCCGAGACCCATCCGCCTACGCTACCCAACTCCTCGCGCGAATCCGCCCATCGGTCCTCCCGTACGAACTGGATACGCCCGCCTCATTCAGCTTTGCCGCCTTCAACGGCCGCGGCCTCTGCGACGACGTGATGGACGTGATTCTCACCCTGGTCACGAACACTGCTCTCGGCGATGGGGTGGCGCCCGATATACGCCTGATGCGCCCGGATTTTCCGTATTTCGGCGAGCCGTACCCTACTTCAGCGAGTTCCGCAAAGCAGTGAGAGCGAAGGAGTCAGCGATCTGCAATTGGACGGATTTGCTCGCCGGGCGCGAAGGCTTCGCGCCGGATCTTCCGCATAGTTACGAAGCCAGCAAAACTTCACCGAGACCAAGTCTTTTTCTGTATCGGTCGCCAATCGGGTTCGCCCACCGTTTTGCTATGAAACGTCAACCGAACATAATTGAAGAGAAGGGTACCGTTCAAGCGCCTTGCTGTTCCATATCGGCGATATGGGAGACTTATATTGCATGAAGAAAATTGGCTTCCTCTCATTCGGTCATTGGACACCTTTACCGCAGTCACGAACACAGTCGGCGACCGACGCGCTCCTGCAGTCGATTGACCTCGCCATGGAGGCCGAGCGCCTGGGAATGGGCGGAGCCTACTTCCGTGTTCATCACTTCGCGCAGCAACTGGCATCACCGTTTCCACTACTCGCGGCGGTTGGTGCTAAAACGCGAAAGATCGAAATTGGGACCGCAGTGATCGACATGCGGTATGAGAATCCTCACTACATGGCGGAGGACGCTGGGGCTGCGGATCTAATTTCTGGCGGCCGACTGCAATTGGGAATCAGCCGTGGTTCTCCCGAGCAGGTCATCGATGGTTGGCGCTATTTTGGCTATCGTCCGATTAAAGGCGAGGACGATGAAGGCATGGGACGGCGGCATGCCGAAGAATTTCTCGAACTGTTACGCGGGAAGGGCTTCGCGCAGCCTAACCCACGTCCAATGTTTCCCAATCCGCCGGGACTCCTACGCCTTGAGCCATACTCTGAAGGATTGCGTGATCGAATCTGGTGGGGGTCTGCTTCCAACGCGACAGCAGCATGGGCCGCGAAGCTAGGAATGAACCTGCAGACCTCAACCCTCAAATTCGACGAGACCGGTGAGCCGCTCCACATCCAACAGGCTGCCCAGATTCGCGCCTTTCGCGCGGCCTGGAAGCAAGCAGGTCACACGCGTACTCCGCGCATTTCCGTTAGCCGCAGTATCTTCCCGTTGGTCGACGACCGCGATCGTGCCTATTTCGGACGTGGCGGTCAGGAAGATGACAAAATCGGTTTCCTTGACGAGAACACACGGGCAATCTTCGGCCGCAGCTACGCTGCTGAGCCAGATGTTCTCATCGAGCAGCTTAGGAAAGATGAGGCGATTGCGGAAGCCGACACGCTATTGCTAACCATCCCAAATCAACTAGGTGTTGCCTACAATGCGCATGTCATGGAGGCAATTCTGACTACAGTTGCCCCAGCTCTCGGTTGGCGGTAAATGGTCACCACATTTATTGACAATTGGTTACTTTCGATCCGGTCCCATTCGCGAATGGGATCACAAGGTATGCCGCTACATCCGGACATCGAGGAGACCTACCTTCGACTCGGACGCGAGCTGGCGAAGCGCAACATTTTATACATCCACCTCATGGATCAGTCAGGCTTCAAGGGATTACCAAAAAGCGACGAATTCAGAGCGCTTCTGTAGAAGCTCAGAGTCGGGTTTGACACCGGAGCGTTGACTCTTGCCGGAGGTCAGACTGTGGAGAGCGCTAACAAAGTGACTGGAGCGGGCACAGTGGATCTCGTCGCATTCGTCCAACTCTTTATCTCAAACCCCGATCTTGTCGCTCGTTTCGAACATGGATGGCCATTGAGTCAGTCTGATCGGGGCACTTATTACGGTGGCGGAGCGCAAGGCTACATTGATTACCCAACGTACGCAGAGCAGACGCGCGCGATGTCTTCATCGGATGGGCTTCTCATCGATACCCCCGCGCATAGCGCTTAATCAGAAACAACGAGCGGTCGTAGTTCGGTGGTAGAACAGAAGCTTCCCAAGCTTCGGAAACGGGTTCGATTCCCGTCGCCCGCTCCAGATTCTACAGGACTTACTTGTTTTCTCTTGTTTACCAACGTCAGAAGCTTGCTGAGCTTCAGTCGTGGATTCAATGTCGATCAGCAACTATACGTTGGGATCAGAACGCCTGCCTCGTGAGAAGGAGTGGCACGGCCCGAGAATTCTGTTGACGCAGAGACTCAGTGCAGTTTGCTGGGAAGATTGAACCAGCGGCCGGCGCGACCATTGTTGTGTCATTGCCGTTGACGTCATCCTGCTCTGTCATCAGAATGAGTGCCCTGGAGTCCTGTAGGCGTGGCGACCAGAATGTCCTCCCTCTCGGGGCCTTCGGGGTACGAGTTGGTGCCCCTCCGGGGAGGTGCGGACTTCACGCTTTACCGCGGCCGACAGCACGGCAACCCATCGCCGGTCCTGGCGATCGCACCTTCCGCAGAACAGCCGTCGCCTCAGAGTATCACGCGGCTCGAGCACGAATACTCGTTCGCAGCCGAACTTGATTCCGCGTGGGCGGCCAAGCCTCTGGCCATTACTCGTCACGAAGGGCGAACAACCCTCGTACTCAAAGACCCTGGCGGTGAGCCTCTGGATCTGATTCTTGAGCGAGGCCAGGGGCAACCGCTCGATCTGACCCGCGCCCTGCGCATCGCCATCGGCTTGACGACGGCACTCGCCCAAGTCCATCGGCACGGACTCATACACAAGGACATCAAGCCTGAAAACGTGCTCGTCGACGACGCCGACAGCGTACGGCTTACTGGCTTCGGAGTTGCTTCGCGGCTGCCCCGTGAGGCCCCGCCGCCCGCACCTCCTGAGATTATTTCCGGCACGCTGGCCTACATGGCGCCCGAGCAGACCGGCCGCATGAACCGTTCGGTCGATGCCCGCAGCGATTTTTACTCCTTGGGCGTCACCTTGTATCTGATGCTTACCGGCACACTGCCATTTGACGCGGCCGACCCCCTGGAATGGGTCCACTGCCACATTGCACGCCGGCCGACACCGCCTCGGGATCGCGCTGCAGTGCCTGAGCCACTGTCTGCGATCGTCATGAAGCTCCTGGCCAAGAACGCCGAGGACCGTTATCAGACCGCTTTAGGCGTTGAAGCCGATCTTCGAAAGTGCTTCGGGGAACGGGAATCAAGAGGATGCTTTGAGCCCTTCCAGCTGGGGACACACGATGTCCCAAGCCAGTTGCTGATACCCGAGAAGCTTTACGGGAGGGAGCGCGAGGTCGATGCACTTCTTGCGGCGTTCGAGCGTGTTGTTGCCGGCGGAAGGCCGGAATTGGTTCTTGTCTCCGGACACTCAGGCATTGGCAAATCCGCTGTTGTCAATGAACTTCACAAATCCCTCGTTCTCCCGCGTGGCTTATTTGCGTCGGGCAAGTTCGACCAGTACAAGCGCGATATTCCTTACGCAACTGTGGCGCAAGCTTTCCAGAGCCTTTTGCGCCCCCTGATGAGTAAGTCTGAAGCCCAGCTGAGCAAATGGCGGGATGACCTTCTGTTGGCATTGAGTCCGAATGGATCGCTCCTTATCGATCTCGTCCCTGAATTGAAGCTAATCATTGGAGAGCAGTCGCCTGTTGCCGATTTACCGCCTCGAGACGCGAAAACTCGCTCCTATCTTGCATTTCGGCGGTTTATCAGCGTTTTCGCGCGCCCTGAACATCCGCTGGTCCTGTTTCTCGACGATTTGCAATGGCTTGACGTAGCAACACTCGACTTTCTAGAGGATTTGCTGGTCCAGCAGGATCTGGCACATCTTCTCGTGATCGGCGCTTATCGAGACAACGAGGTCGACCCGGCGCATCCACTGATGCGGAAGCTGTCAGCAATCCGTCAAGCCGGAGCCCCTGAGCAGGAGATCCGTCTGACGCCGCTGAGGTCCGACGATTTGGCACACTTGATTGCAGATACCCTCCATTGTGAATCGCAGCCTGCGCTGTCGCTGGCGCAACTCTTGCACGAGAAGACTTCCGGCAACCCGTTTTTTGTCCTTCAGTTTATCCATGCCCTGGTTGAAGAGGGGCTCATCACTTTCGACCATAGTGATGTCCGATGGCGCTGGGATCTGGATGCCGTTCGCGCCAAGGGTTATACCGACAATGTTGTAGACCTTATGGTTGCAAAACTGAACCGGCTTCCAGTTGCACTTCAAAAGGCCCTGCAGCAATTTGCCTGCATTGGAAACAGCGCCGAAGCCGCCACACTTTCCGCTGTTCTTGAGGCGTCCGAACAAGAGATCGAAGCGGAACTATGGGAGGCTCTCCACCAGGGGCTGATTGTGCGCTCGGAGAACTCTTACCGGTTTGCGCACGACCGCGTACAGGAAGCGGCTTATTCCCTCATTGCGGAAGAAGTGCGCGCCGAGGCTCATCTACGAATTGGGAGATTGCTTAAGGCGCACACTCCGCCCGAAAAACGTGAGGAGGCGGTATTCGCGATCGTCAATCAGTTGAACCGCGGAGCCGAACTCGTCACCTCAGAAGATGAGCGCTTCCAGTTGGCTGAGCTCAACCTCATCGCCGGCAAGCGGGCCAAGGCTTCTACAGCCTACTCTTCAGCTTTTCAATATGCCATCGCTGGCCATGCACTCTTGACGAGTGAGTGTTGGGAACGCCGTCACGATCTTGTCTTCCAGCTGGAATTGCTTCGGGCCGAATGCGAGTTCCTGACTGGCGAGCTGGCCATCGCGGCCAAGCGCGTGGAAATGCTTCGATCGCGTGCCTCAAATACCGTCGAACTAGCGATGGCCACGTGCCTGGGTATCGATGTTTATATGGCGATCTCTCAGACGAACCGTGCAATCGCCATCGGCCTCGACTACCTGCACCATCTTGGTATCGACTGGCCGCTCCACCCAACGGAGGAACAGGTACGAAGCGAATACAAACGGATCTGGTCACGGCTCGGAAGTCGCGAGATCGAGGAAGTTATGGACTTCCCCCTGATGAGCGATCCCACGTCTATCGCGACTCTGGATGTTCTGACCAAGGTATCGAGCTTTGCAGTGTTTAGGAATGCGAATCTTTTTTCCCTGGTCGTCTGTGGGGCGGTTAGTTTCAGCATCGAGCACGGCAACAGCGACGGTTCGTGCATCCACTATGTTTGGCTTAGCATCGTAGCGGGGCATAGGTTCGGCGACTACAAGAATGCACTTCGATTCGGTCAGCTCGGCTATGATCTGGTTGAAAAACGTGGTTTGAAGCGCTTCCAGGCTGTGACCTATTCCGCTTTCGCAAATGGCATCATGCCATGGATGCAGCATCTCTTGGCTTGCTGTAATGTGACGCGTCAAGCCTTCGAGATTGCAAAGACAATCGGCGACCTCACCTACGCAGCGTACAGCCGTATCGGCCTGAACACCCTGCTAATCGCGACGGGGGATTCGCTCGCTGAAGTGCAAAGGGAAGCCGAGTATGGCCTTCGCTTTGCGCAGAAGGCGAAGAACGGTTTCGCCGCTGACATGGCCAATCTGCAGCTCTGTCTTATCCGAACGCTCAGGGGCCTGACGACAAAATTCGGTTCCTTTGAGCATGCAGAGTTCGACGAAATAGGGTTCGAGCGTCGTCTGGACAGCTACGCGCCGACGGGCCCTTGCTGGTACTGGGTCCGAAAGCTCCAAGCGCACTTCTTTGCCGGTGACTTTGCTTCTGCCATCGAGGCCTCATTGAAGGCCCGGCCGCTGCTTGCGACATTACCGAATTTTGCGCCGGCAGATTATGAATTTTACAGCGCGCTTGCCCGTGCAGCGGTCTGCGATTCCGCAACGGCGTGCCAAAGCCGGAAGCATTTCGATCCTCTCGAAGCTCACTACAAACAGCTCCAAATATGGGCGGAAAACTGCCCGGAGAATTTCGAAAACCGCGCCGCTCTGGTGGGGGCAGAAATTGCGCGCATCGAAGGCCGCACGCTCGACGCCGAAAAACTTTACGAAGATGCCATCCGCTCCGCACAAGCGAATGGTTTTGTTCACCACGAAGCGCTCGCCAACGAATTGGCAGCGGGTTTCTATCGAGCCCGGGGATTGGAGAAGGTCGCAAAGGCATATTTGAAGGAGGCTCGGTCTCTCTATGCGCGTTGGGGAGCCGACGGAAAAGTAAAGCAACTCGACGAACTCTACCCGCGCCTTCGCGACGAACAGACTCCCACCTCCTCGACCGCGATTGCGTCACCGGTAGGGCAGCTCGACGTCGCGACTGTGGTTAAAGCTTCGCAGGCACTTTCGAGTGAGATGGTCCTCCCCAGTCTCATCGAGAAGCTCGTGCGAATCGCGGTGCAGCATGCCGGGGCCGAGCGGGGTTTGTTGATCCTGATTCGGGACCGCGAGCCGCGGATAGAAGCCGAAGCCACCACCGGTCCGGGCGGGATCGAGCCGGTGGTTCGCCAGGAGCAGGTTACACCGTCTGATCTCCCTCAATCCGTGCTGCATTACGTGATCCGGACGCACGAGAGCGTGCTGCTGGATGATGCTTCGGCCGACGACGTGTATTCAAAGGACGAATATGTGCGGCAGGAGCGCTCCAAGTCCATCCTCTGCCTGCCCATCGTCGAGCGGGCGCACCTTGTCGGCGCACTCTATCTGGAGAACAATCTGACTGCGTGCGCCTTCACGCCGGACCGGGTTGCCTTGCTGCACTTCCTGGCTTCGCAAGCCGCAATTTCGCTGGAGAACGCCAGCCTCTATTCAGATCTGCAACGCGGCGAAGCTTTCCTCACTGAAGGGCAGAGCATAAGCCACACTGGCAGCTTCGGCTGGAGTGTTGCCAGCGGAGAAATCTATTGGTCGGCGGAAAGCTACAATATCTTTGAACTCGATCGAGCGGTAAAGCCTACGCTGGAGATGATACTGCTGCGGATTCATCCCGACGACAGAGAGGTCGTGCAGCAAACCCTCGATCGGGTGATCGAGACAAAAGCCGATTTTGATCTTGAGCATCGTTTGCTGATGCCGGACGGTTCAGTCAAACATCTTCACGTTTTCGCTCGCGCGTTAGCGACGTCTTCTGGGAACCTTGAATTCGTGGGGGCCATGACGGACGTCACAGTAGCAAAGCAGGCGGAAGAGAAAATTCGGGAACAGGAAGTGGAGCTCCGTCAGATTCTGGACGCCGCACCCCAATTTTTGGTTGTGCTAGGGAGCGATGGAAGCCGTCTGTATGCCAACCGATCCGTCCTCGAGTTCCGCGGTCTTACGCTTGAAGAGTGGCAGAAACTCGATTTTCGTGAGCGCTTCCATCCAGACGATGTGGAACGTGTGGCTCGCGAAAGGGAGCAAGCGCTTTCAAGCGGGTCTCCGCTTGAGATCGAAACACGGTTCCTTAGACATGACGGCGAGTATCGTTGGTTCCTGTTCCGTTACAAGCCGCTGAAGGATCAGCTGGGACGCATTACGCGTTGGGTTGTCCCGGCGATTGACATTGACGATCGCAAACGATCGGAAGAGAGATTGCAGCGTGAGAACGTTGCGCTGCGCGAAGAAATCGACAAAGCATCGATGTTCGAGAGAATTATTGGAACTTCTCCGGCTCTCCAAACGGTGCTTTCCCGCGTGTCCAAAGTCGCTCCCATGGATTCCACCGTTTTAATTACAGGCGAAACGGGGACGGGCAAGGAACTTGTTGCTCGGGCCATTCACCGGCGCTCCAAGCGCTCCTCACACCCCTTTATAAGTGTGAACTGCGCTGCCATCCCGCGCGACTTGATCCCCTCAGAATTGTTTGGTCATGAGAAGGGAGCCTTTACGGGTGCAACCCAGCAACGTTTGGGCCGCTTTGAGTTGGCTGATGGGGGCACGATCTTCCTCGATGAGGTCGGAGAAATTCCCGCCGAGACCCAGATCGCACTGTTGCGCGTTCTGCAGGAAAGCGAATTTGAACGTGTCGGTGGAGTTCGATCCATCCGTACTGACGTTCGAGTTGTTGCTGCCACGAACCGTGACTTGCAGACTGCCATAGCAGCGGGCACGTTTCGAAGCGACCTGTTCTATCGACTCAACGTTTTCCCCATTGAGGTTCCTTCTCTGAGGGAACGAAGAGAAGACATCCCACTGCTGGTTGAGTACTTCATTGATCGTTACGCAAGGAAGGCGGGAAAGAGTTTTCGGGCGGTAAACAGAAAGACACTCGATCTGCTCCAGGCATACAGCTGGGCCGGTAATATTCGCGAGCTGCAGAACGTCATAGAGCGATCTGTGATCGTCTGCGACACGGAGGAGTTCTCGGTGGATGAGAGTTGGCTTTCGCGATCGCCGCTTGGAACCGAAACAAAAAGCCGAATGGACCTGTCTCGAAGACTTGCCACCCGGGAGAAAGAAATGATCGAGGCCGCTCTTCGCGAAAGCGGAGGACGGGTGTCCGGACGATCCGGAGCCGCTGCCAAACTGGGTATACCGGGATCCACCCTGGAGACGAAGATCAAGTCACTCAAGATCGACAAGAATCGCTTCAAGACTGCATCTCCCCCATCAAGTCGCATTTAAATAAGTTCATCAACGAGTCCCAGAAGAGATGCTCGCGGGATTCCGCAAATTTGCGGCATTCCGCGATTCAAGATTCTATTAAGTAGCGTAATTTCAATAGCTTAGTATTGGCACCGCGATTGCCATTACGGACGTGTGTGACGGACAGTCACATAGGCAGGAATTCTCAGGAGTGGGTGGATGTTTAAGATCACGAGAGTAGCGAATGGCGAAGTGGTCTTTACGCTGAGCGGTTGCATGGACGCTGAAAACATAGTTGAGCTGAAATCATTATTTCAATCCGAGGCGAAGGGTCGCCGCATAACCTTGGAGTTGCGAGACCTGACGCTTGTGGATCAAGCGGCCGTCAGTTTTCTTGAGCGCTGCGAAGCTGACGGCGTCCGGCTGGAGAACTGCCCAGCATACATCCGCGAGTGGATCAGGAGAGACCGACGTGGTAGTTAACCCCAACGACCACCAACCCGCAGTTCATCGAAAGTGCCAGTCACGTTGCGAGTCGCAATTGAGCGCCACATGAAGCTAGAAGAGCACCAACAAACCTGGGTGGAGCTGGAGAAAGCCTTAGACGAGATCAAGATTCTCAAGGACCAACTCTATGGGGAGAATCTTGTAATCAAAGAGAAGGCTCACCGAGCTCCTATATTTGAGGAAATTGTTGGTTCCTCAGAGCCATTAAGACGAGTTCTGACACAAGTCGCAAAGGTCGCTCCAACCGATTCCACAGTTTTGATTTTAGGGGAGACGGGAACAGGCAAAGAGCTGGTCTCGCGCGCGATTCATAAACGATCGCATCGCTCGCAACGGGCGTTCATTCGAGTCAACTGCGCAGCGATTCCGCAATCTCTTATCAATTCCGAACTATTCGGACATGAAAAGGGGGCCTTCACCGGAGCAACGCAGCGCCGTCTCGGGCGGTTTGAGGCGGCAGACGGCGGAACGCTGTTCCTGGATGAGGTAGGCGAGCTGCCGATGGAAACGCAAATCGTTCTACTGCGGATTCTGCAAGAAAGAGAGTTTGAACGTGTAGGCGGCAATCAAACGATCTCGGTAAATGTGCGGCTGATCGCAGCCACGAATCGCGACCTCACAGCTGCCGCAGCTGCCGGTACATTCCGTCGCGATCTTTTTTACAGGCTCAACGTATTTCCGGTTGTGCTGCCACCATTGCGTGACCGAACTGACGATATCCCTTTGCTTGTCGAGTACCTGATCGATCGCTACGGAAAGAAAACCGGAAAATGGTTCAGCAGCATAAAGAAGACAACACTTGAAGTGTTTCAGGCGTACGACTGGCCTGGCAATATCCGCGAATTGCAGAACGTCGTTGAGCGTGCGGCCATTTTGTGTGAGGAGGATATCTTTTCGATCGACGAGACATGGCTAAAGCGGGAAATCCCGCAAGGGTCCGGCCCGGCTGTTCCACTTGTTATGACAATTGCTGACAGAGAGCGTGAGATTATCGAGGCGGCTCTTGCAAAGAGCGGCGGACGGGTTGCCGGCCCCAAGGGAGCAGCCGCAAAGCTGGGAATTCCGCGCCAGACACTTGATTCGAAGATTGCAAGCCTGAGCATCGACAAACGGCGTTTCCAAACTTTAACTCGCTACACTCAGTTACTCAGAGCCTCGAGTTTCGTGCCTGCAACCACTGCCGAAGAGCCGACAGCTTCATAGTAAAGCTCGCACTGGCATAATTGCGTATATGATGGGACGCTTCTTCATCAACCCACGTCACTTTCGACTGACTCCAGGGCTTTCAGTGGTTCAGCCTTGAAATACGCGAAAATAAATTCGGCTCTGGAGACTGCGTGTTAGATGGACCGATACAGCTTCGAGCGACCAACCGCCCAACGCGGCGCGTGCAATCTTGTTCGATTCCGGCGAAGGTAGGTCGTAGGTCACGCCAGCGGTGAAGGAATGCCGGATGTCAAAGTCCGAATCCTCCCGATCTATATTCGGATTGGCGACCGCGCCCGGCGCGACGATTGTTGGCTCATTGCCGTTGACGTCTTCGTAGTCTGTCATCAGAATAAGTGCCCTGGAGCCCTGTAGGCGTGGCGACGAGAATGTCCTCCCTCCCGGGGCCGTCGGGGTACGAGTTGGTACCCCTTCGGGAAGGTGCGGACTTCACGCTTTACCGCGGCCGACAGCATGGCAACCCCTCGCCAGTCCTGGCGATCGCACTCTCCGCAGAACAGCCATCCCGCTATTTCCGAGGTTCGTATATGTGCTGCGAGTCCTCGAAGGTTATTCCTTGTCGTATGTAACGTCGATCCTGAACGTTGATAAGGAAGCGTGCCAAGCTGCGCTAAACTATTCCTTCGGAGGCCTTGGCTGAAGTCTTGATGCCGGTGCGGTTGGCCAAGCAACAATGAATCTCTGTTCTTGGATCTGGACCATTGGCTAGGGTCCGAACAGCTAGTAGAATTCCTAAACGAGGAAATTGCGGTGGTTCTTCCTGAGCCAATTCACAAGGCCGGGCTATTGGTCCTTTCACTGTCGCGGGTTGTTTTTCTACTGTTCGTCCTGCCAACAACTGCGTGGGCTGTCGATCCCAGCAAGCAGATGACACAATATGCGCATACAGCCTGGAGAATACAGGACGGATTTTTGAACGGTGTGCCAAACGCAGTTGCTCAGACTACGGATGGTTATCTATGGATTGGAACGCAGGCTGGACTCATGCGTTTCGATGGGGTCCGATTCGTTCCATGGAAGCCGACGAGTGGGGAAGAATTGTCGTCATCCAACATTACCGCACTCCTGGCCGCGCGCGATGGAAGCCTATGGATCGGCACAGACTCTGGGTTGAGCCATTTGGTCGATGGGGATCTGATCCGATATCCCGACCGGCCAGGGGGAGTCACGGGAATCATACAGTGCGCCAACGGAGAAATCTGGTTTTCGCATTATCAACGCATCGAAATCGCGTGGGGGATATGTAAGGTCGTCGGAGCGCAAACGCGGTGCTACTACGGAAAGAACAATGGTGTACCGCTGGTCGAGGATGGTTCGGGATCTCTTTGGACTGGCACCGGGGCAACGCTCACGCGTTGGCAATTGGGTTCACCCAGTACCTACGCTCAGCATGGGCTGAGATTGATGGGGGCAGCGGGTGTGCATAGCCTCGCTCTGGCGAGAGATGGTTCGATATGGGTTGGAATGCAGAATGGCGGGCGCGGCGCGGGATTGCAACAATTCACAAATGGCACATGGAAGCCGTTTATCGCGCAGCGTTTCGACAGTAGCACCTTGACGGTTCCCGCATTATTGTTGGACCGGAAGAATACGTTGTGGGTTGGCACCAGCCAAGGTCTTTACCGTATTCGCGGCCGGCAGGTAGATCACTATGGGAGTTCAGACGGTCTGTCTGGTGACGACGTGAGTAACATGGGTGTATATGAAGATCGCGAAGGCAACATATGGGTCGCAACGTCCCAGGGCCTCGACTGTTTCCGCGATCTACCTGTCACGACGTACACAATCCCCGAAGGATGGGCGAGGTCGGTCCTTGCCACACGCGACGGCACGATCTGGTCAGGAAGTAAAAAATACTTGGTCGGACTTCGTCAGGAACGAGCCCCCGTTATTGACGCGCAACGGGTACCTGGGGATCTGGTCTATGCGCTTTTGGAAGATCATGCCGGCCGGCTATGGGTGGGTGTCGACGATTTCTTGACGATATACAAAAACGAAACTTTCCGTAGGATCGATAAGCCTGACGGTAAGCCAATTGGGTTCGTTGTCGGAATGACCGAAGATGTGGAGCACAATATCTGGGTCGAAACCAACGGGCCTCCCAGAACACTCTTTCGCATTCAGGACTTCGAAGTTCGGGAGATATTTCCCGCCCCTCAGATGCCTGAAGCTCGGAGGATCGCGCCTGATCCGGGGGGTGGCATCTGGTTGGGTCTCATTCGCGGCGATCTGGCCCGATACAAGAACCGCAAGCTCGAAATATATCCCTTCAGGCACAGCGCGGTTCCCGGCCTCGATACTGAAGTAAATCAATTGCTCGTGACGTCCGAGGGGGCTGTATTGGGAGCTACACATTTTGGAATGATCGCGTGGAGAAACGGAACTCAACAGACCCTCACAGTTCAAAACGGCCTTCCATGCGATGGAGTCCATGCACTCGTTTTTGACAATCAAGGGAATCTCTGGCTGTACCTGCAATGTGGTCTCGTTGAGGTCCCGAAAACCGAGATGCAAAAGTGGTGGCAAAAACCTGACGCCGTCGTGCATTTCCGCCTCATGGATTCCCTTGACGGTGTTCGTCCAGGCCAGGCCCCTTTTGCGGCGGGGGCGCGATCTCCTGACGGGCGGTTATGGTTCGCCAACACATATGCGTTGCAGGTAGTCGATCCTAATCACCTGTCTAGGAACTCCATTCCGCCGCCGGTGCATGTCGAAGAAATCATCGCCGATCGGAGGAGCTATGCCCCCGGGCGCAATCTTAGTCTTCCGTCGCTCACTCGAGATTTGGAAATCGACTACACAGCGTTGAGCTTCATGGCGCCACAGAAGGTACGCTTTCGCTACAAACTTGAAGACCACGATACGGAATGGCAGGAACCCGGGAGACGGCGACAGGCATTCTATAGTGATCTTCGTCCGGGGAAATACCGCTTTCGCGTGATCGCCTGTAATAATGACGGCGTTTGGAATGAAGAAGGAGCAACTCTAGATTTCAGCGTCGCGCCAGCCTGGTACCAGACGATCTGGTTCCGCGTCTCGTGCTTGGGAGGCCTTGTTCTGTTGCTGTGGGCGCTTTATCAGCTCCGCCTTCAGCAACTGGAACGGCAATTCGGCAAGCAGGTCGAAGCGCGTGTCAACGAACGGACACGCATCGCTCGCGATTTACATGACACGCTTTTGCAGAGTTTCCAAGGACTGCTGATGCGTTTTCAAGCCGTTTCGAACGAACTTGCGGAGGGCGAGCTCAAACAGGAACTCGACGAGGCCATCGACCGGGCCACGGGGGCGATTACTGAGGGGCGAGACGCGGTGCAGGGATTGCGCTCTTCGGTAGTGGAGAGAAACGATCTCGCGGCAGCCCTTGGGACTCTCGGAAAAGAGCTGGCTGCACCCTCTAGCCAGCCCCCCGAATTCACGATGCAGGTCGAAGGCGCGGCGCACGACCTGCACCCGATCTTACGCGATGAAGTGTACCGGGTGGCGGGGGAGGCGTTACGCAACGCTTTCCGGCACGCCGATGCGCGGCGAATCGAAGTAGAAATCCGCTACGACGAGCGGGTGTTCCGGTTGCGTGTGCGCGATGACGGGAAAGGTATCGGTCCGAACCTTCTGGCTGAGGGCGGACGAGCGGGGCACTTTGGGTTACGCGGAATGCGAGAACGGGCCAAACGGGTGGAAGGCAAGCTGACGGTGTGGAGCGAACTGGGGTCGGGCACAGAGGTCGAGCTGAGAGTTCCCGCCTCGCACGCTTACACGAGATTTCGTCCTCCGCACCGCTCCTGGCTCGCCGAGAAGTTTTTCGCCAGAGACCATGAGATGAAATCATGAGCCAGGACGCGAATGCAATTCGGATTTTGGTCGTGGACGACCACCCTGTCGTTCGCGAAGGGGTAGATGCCCTGGTCCGCCGCCAAAGGGACATGCGGATCGTGGCGCAAGCGACCAACGGGCGGGAGGCGATCCAGCAGTTCCGCGCACAACGTCCAGATGTCACGCTGATGGATTTGCAGATGCCGGAAATGAATGGGCTCGATGCGTTGATGGCCCTTCGCGGCGAGTTTCCCGAGGCTCGCATCATTGTTTTAACGACTTATGCGGGAGACACACAGGTGCTGCGTGCGATCAAAGCGGGGGCCAGGGCTTACCTGTTAAAGAATGCTTTGCACAAAGAGCTACTGGACACGATCCGCGCCGTTCATGCCGGGAAAAAGTATATTTCCCCCGGGGCCTCCTTCGAGCTTGCGGAGTATGCCAGTGACGACGCCCTAACGCCGGCGGAAGTCCGCGTGTTGCGCTTGATTGCCGACGGGAATGCCAATAAGGAGATTGCGGCGCAACTGTCGGTGAGCGAAGACACCGTGAAGGGTCAGGTCCGAAACATCCTTTCCAAATTGGGAGCCAAAGACCGCGCCCACGCCGCCATGATTGGAGTGAAGCGCGGAATCATCGAAGTTTAGAAACCGGCACTCGAAAGGGTACTTTGCTTCGCCCTTTGGGGCTTGCTGCCCGAATTGTGGACCTTATATCCTCGCCATGACTTGCGCCGACTTTTCTCAAACTTCGCCGGTGGTGCGCCTGGACTGGGTCTTCTTTTGCTCCGTCTGGCGGCCGGTATCGGTTTGGTGGCCCACGGAGTTCTGGAATTACGGGGCGCTCCTCCGCTCGGAGCAGCCTTGCTGCATGTGGTGGCCATCGGTATAGGAGTACTTCTCCTGATCGGTTTGTGGACCCCGATAGCCGGGACGATACAGGCGATTCTTGCGTTTTTGCACGCGGCCTTACATCTCACGAATCCATGGACGTGCATCCTCATGGGCATCCTCGGTGCCGCACTGGCGCTCCTGGGGCCAGGAGTGTGGTCGGTCGATGCCCGCCTCTTTGGATGGAAGCGCATCCGCATTTCCGATCGATAGACGTGGCTGCTTCTCTCAACCCTTTCTAACGTGTTGCTTCGCCCGAAAGGGTAACTTGTGCCTTCCCCGCTTTGGGGCAGCCGTACCGAATGGGTGCCCGCCGTCACACGAAGTGGCGTTGTCCGCCGTACGGAGCCTGTTCAGAATGGGGTCCATGAAATGGCATTCCATCGTTAAGTGGTATCGCATCTTGCGGGTGCATTATCACTGGTCTGTGTTTCAGGGGATTCGGTATGCGCTGTGGCTCGCACGCTAACTCGGATCTGAGGCCAAAATTGGTCTGTTAGTGGATGATCAACGGATGCACGTAAGAAGGGGATATGAGTTCAGCTACCGTTTCTCTGGGACACGCCGTAAGCGCGGCGCACGTATTTGGGCATGAATTCAGATCGTCGTTTGTGTCGGACGCCATACGAATTGTTTTGCTCGAGAATTGCCCAGCGTACATCCCCAAGTGGATTATGGGAGAACGGCGACAGCAGAGAAAGGTCACGACAGTAAAGGAGACAGTCATGGCAATAGCAACACAATGGGCTACGAACATGACCTGGGGAAATGGGGCTCTTTCTGAAAATCAAAGTGATGTCGAGACCTGTCTCACGGAGCGAGAATATGAGGACGACATTCCAACACTCGACGCAGGCGAATCTACTTCCTCGCCGCTGTTCCCAATTGTCGAATCAAGAGGCCATCAGTCACTGAGGGGCAAGGGTGTGAACGATGGCTTTGCGGGCATCGTTGGAGCAAGCGAGACACTCCGGGAAGTGTTGAAGCTCGTCCAAATTGTCGCTCCCACAGATTCCACCACTCTTATCCAGGGAGAAACGGGCACCGGCAAGGATCTAGTCGCACACGCTATACACAACCTCAGTTCGCGGTGCGGACGCCCATTCGTAAAGCTGAATTGCGCTGCCATTCCGTTCGATCTGCTGGAAAGCGAGCTTTTCGGCCATGAGAAGGGCGCTTTCACAGGCGCCATTGCGCCAAAGGTGGGTCGCTTCGAATTGGCCGACAAAGGGACCCTCTTCCTGGATGAGGTCGGAGATATTCCATTGGCACTGCAGCCCAAACTGCTGCGTGTTCTGCAAGAGCAGGAGTTCGAGCGATTGGGCAGCACACGCACTCGCCAGGTCGACGTTCGGCTCGTGGCTGCGACCAACCGAAACTTGGAGGAAATGGTGAAGCGGAACGAATTTCGGAGCGATCTCTATTACCGTCTGAATGTGTTTCCGATTTCGCTGCCACCGCTGCGGGCGCGTAGCGAAGACATTCCCGCGTTGGTGGGACACTTTGTCGAAATTTATGCCCGTCGGATGGGCAAGCAAATCGACCGCATTTCCTCAGAAACGATGTCGGAGCTTATCTCGCACTCATGGCCCGGGAACATTCGCCAACTCCAGAACTTTATCGAACGGAGCGTAATTCTTAGCGCGGAGAATGTCCTGCGCCCGCCGAGCCTGAAGGCCGCAGGCGAGGCCCCGGCGGAGTGCCAGTCCCAGGAGGTACGGTACGGCCCGGCTGTTCCATTTGTTAGAACGCGCGCTGACAGAGAGCGTGAGATTATCGAGGCAGCTCTTGCAGAGAGCGGCGGACAGGTTGCTGGTCCCAAGGGGGCAGCGGCAAAGTTGGGGATTCCGCGCCAGACACTCGATTCGAAGATTGCAAGCCTGGGCATCGATAAACGGCGTTTTCAAAATCTAACTCGATATGCTCAGTTACTCAGAGCCTCGAACTTCGTGCCCGTAACCGCTGACGAAACACGATAGCGTGTTTGATGGGACCGTCCTTCATTTCCAGCAAGCGAGATACCTGCTCGCCATTTCTTTGAGCTCTACTCGATGATGTTTGTGAAGGTTGTCGGGATCATGCCCGAACACTCCTGTAGTTTCGCGCTGCGCGCAATCTTCTTCAGTGATAGTTCGAATCCCATCATTTTTGGCATGAGCGTGGACTCGTTTTGATCGGCATCACAAGCTAAGCCTGCTCCTTCACGTTCTGATCCCTTCCCTCTGAAATTTCAGCACTTCAGAATTTTCGGCACGCTCTTCCGCAGCAAGTGCGGCGAATTCAACGCTAAAGCATTGGCCGCTCGATTGCATTTGTATCGGGCGGTTGTCAAGAGTTTGAGGAGTAGTTATGGCAGTACCCAAATCGCGCAGGTCGATTCTTTCGTTGAAGAGCTGGCTGTTCACGCCCGCGACGAAAGCCGATCGGTTTGGCCGCGCGGCTGAGGTACATGCCGACGCACTCATCATCGATCTCGAAGATGCCGTCGCCCTCTCGGACAAGCAGAAGGCTCGCACTGCCGCTCTTCAATACCTTGAGCAGCCCGCCGGAAGTAGGTTGCCCGGCGCGCTCCGGATCAATGCCCCCGTAACTCGGACTGGAATCGAAGATTTGCACTCGCTTCTCGAGTCTTCAGCTGCACCGGACTACATAATTCTACCGAAGTGCGATTCCCCTGCGTTCATCAGCATGGTGCGGGTGCTGCTCGCCCAGGCTGCGAAAAAGACAGAGATTATCGCCCTCATCGAATCGGCAAAAGGAGTCGAGGCTCTACCGGACATCGTGAAGAGCGACGTCAAACCGGTTGGCCTGCTTTTTGGAGCGGCGGACATGGCAGCAGATCTTGGCGCGAAGACGACGTGGGAAACGTTGTTTTTCGTCCGATCGCGCATCCTCCAGGTCGCTGCGTCGGCAGGTGTCGTTGTCGTGGATTCCCCCTTTTTTGACATTGCTGACTTGGAAGGGCTGAAGAGGGAAACCAAGGCCGCAGAGGATTTAGGATTTCACGGCAAGGCTGCAATCCATCCAAAGCAAATCTCCATCATTAATGAGGTTTTTACTCCCTCTGCAGAAGAGGTCGCGAGAGCGCGTCAGATCTTGACGGTGAATCAGCAAGGAGTGGGATCTGTCGATCATCAAATGGTGGATGAAGCGGTTGCGCGCAAGGCTAGGCTCGTTCTCGAAAGGGCCGGTATTTCTACTGCAGATTTAGTTACTTGGTAGAAGGCGAAGCGCAATGGCGACGTAAGGAGGTCGAATGGAGCAGACAAAGGGAGAAGTTATGGAAAAGACACTCTCGGCATATCGACAATTAAGCCCAAAACGTTACCGAGAAACATCCGGTCTCTATTACGAGGATTTTGAAATCGGCGACACATTCGAGCACCGTCCGGGCCGGACCATTCTCGACGTAGATAACACCTGGTTCACGCTGTTAACCATGAACACTCAAGAACTCCATTTCGACGCTACCTATGCGGCCAAGACGGAGTGGAAAAAACCCCTCGTGGATTCGACCTTCACGCTCGCCCTACTGACTGGCATGAGCGTGCGCACGGTGAGCGCAAAGGTTGTTGCCAACCTAGGCTGGGACAAAGTGAAAGCGACGCACCCCGTGTTCGCGGGCGACACGCTTTACGCAGAATCAACCATCCTGTTCAAACGCGAATCGAAGAGCCGACCCACGCAGGGAATCGTGACGGTCTCCACTCGAGGTGTGAATCAGGATGGGGTGGAGGTGATGAGCTTCGAGCGCACCATGCTGATCTACAAACGAGGCCACTCGCCGGAGGCTGCTGCGAACTACTAATCGGATCCGCATTGCGTTGATCGGAGAAATCATGGGTTACAAAAGTCAACATAAAGCAACGCTTACCGACAGCCACGCTCCTGTCGAGAAGGTCGGTAGCAACAGCACACATCTAGAGGTTAAGAGGTTGCGTTCAAAATACGCAGTTCTCCTGGCGGCAGCTATTGTTTTCCTCGCAGCAAGTGCACGGGGACAAGAAACCAATGGACCTCAAGGTCCCGAGGTCGCCACCGGGTCCGGCGCGGCGAGTGACACGAACGCGGCGAATAACCCGGTTAATCCACAGCTCACGATTGATCTGCAGAATTACGTCATGCCTTCCCCGGCAGGATATCCAGGCAGCGTTGGTGATCAGGGGCTGTTCCGAGTGTCGGTGCCGATGGACTTGTTCGGTCTTCATCAATTCGTACGCACAATCCTGCCGATCAACACGCCTGTGAGTACGCAAAGTGGGCCGACTGCTGGCGTCGGAGATTTGACGGTCTACGACTTGGTGCTTTCCAAAGTGCATGGAATCACGATCGGAGTCGGGCCGCTTATTGCGGCGCCAACGGCGAGAAGTGAAGCCTACGGTTCTGGGAAATGGCAGGCCGGCGCTGCGGGAATTGTGATCAAGCCCTTCAACTGGGGATTGTTGGGCGTACTCATCAACTACCAGCACTCTTTCTCCGGGAACAGTTCAAGCCCTGTCGGCCAGGTAACAACCGCACAACCAATTGCTCATTACAACTTCCATCATGGCTTCTACCTGCGGTCTACGGGAGTGTGGACATTCAATAGTTTTACTCACGTCCAGTACATCCCTCTTGGATTCGGAGCCGGCAAAGTATGGAAGCGTTCAAATGGCGACATAGTGAATTTCTACATCGAGCCGCAATACTCCGTATACCACACCGGTGTTGCGTCGCCTAAATGGCAGATCTTCGCCGGCGCCACGTTCAAGTTTCCGTTGGGAAAACGATAAGAAAAGAGACGCGCTATCTCGTTGAACGGAGAAATGATGTCTTACGAACGCCAATACAAGGCAAAGCTTGCCGACAGCCACAGCGCCGCCGAGCAGGTCGCCAGCAACAGCATCGTGGCCATAGGCCAGGCAGTTTGCCAGCCACCAGCACTGATGGAAGCACTTGCGGCTCGGGCGGAGGCTGGCTCCGTCGATAACGTGAAGGTGTACTACATGCACGCGGAAGAGAACATGAAGAAGTCTCTCCTGCGCTACGAGTTGATGGGCCGAATCAAGCCCTATTGCATGTTCCTGCAGGAGGCCGAACGAGGTCTTATCATGCAGGGACAAGAGGATGGGGATCGTAAGGTCGTGTACTACGTGCCCAACTCGTTCAGCCAGTCGGTCCGCTTCTTCACAGAGCACATTCCTGTCGACACGTTTCTGGTCACCGTGTCGCCCATGGATCGGAACGGGTATTTCACCTTCGGAACCAATAACGATTACACCAGTACAGCGGCGCGCACGGCCAAGCGGCTGATCGTGGAAGTCAACCGGCATATGCCGCGCGTCTACGGCAGTTCTGCACTGCATATCTCGGAAGTGGATGCCATTGTGGAAAACGATGCTTCGCTACTGACTCTGACTGAGCGACCGATTCAGGAGCACGAGCGAAAGCTCGGGCAGCGTATCGCTGAACTTATTCCTGAACATGCCTGCCTCCAAATCGGCGTCGGTGGAGTCCCCAGCGGAGTCTGCGAAGCACTAGTGGACCGCAAGGATCTGGGCATTCATACCGAAGTGCTCAACCCAGCCCTGGCACAACTGATTCAGAAAGGGGTGGTCACCAATCGATGGAAGAAGATCAACCCAGGAAAGTCCGTCTTCACCTTCGCCATGGGAGATGAAGCCTTCTACGACTTCCTGCATGACAACATCGCGATCGAAAGCCACCCCGTAAATTACGTGAACGACCCCGCCGTGATCGCCCAGAACGACAACGTGGTGTCGGTCAATTCAACGATTGAAATGGACCTGACGGGAGCCTGCAACTCGGAATACGTGAGGGGCCATCAGTTCACATCCACCGGCGGACAACTCGATTTCGTCAGAGGCGCCTATGCCTCCCAGGGAGGAATGTCCTTCATCGCCTTCCAGTCTGCGATCAAGGACGGCAAGATCAGCAAGATTGTGCCTCGACTCTCTGGTCCTGTAACAACACCTCG
>Ga0210398_10001613_pt1 | contig 22947 bp, 12 predicted proteins | sample IncBWC4OmetaG_FD_161047 | JGI IMG/M metagenome (GOLD analysis project Ga0210398, IMG submission 161047) | Forest soil microbial communities from Barre Woods Harvard Forest LTER site, Petersham, Massachusetts, United States - Inc-BW-C-4-O | ecosystem: Environmental > Terrestrial > Soil >...
CAGCTCAGCGCCGGGACGATGTACACGCAACTGGGCGCGATCGTGGGGACGCTTGGCTACATCAGTCCGGAGCAGGCCGACTCGGCGGGTCAGGATGTGGACACGCGCACCGATGTGTACTCGCTGGGCGTGGTGCTCTATGAGCTGCTGGTAGGCGCGCTGCCTCTGGACTTCTACAAGCTGGCTTACGATGAGGTTCTGCGCAGGCTGCGCGAGCAGGATGTGCCGCGGCCGAGCACGAAGGTGCGCACGCTGGGCGCCGACTCCGCCGTCACGGCGCAGAACCGCGGCGCCGATCCTCCCACGCTCGTCCGCCAACTACGCGGCGATGCAGACGCCATCACGCTGAAGGCTCTTGAGAAAGATCGCAAACGCCGCTACGCCACGCCCCTGGAGCTGGCCGCCGACATCAGGCACTATCTGCGCAATGAGCCGGTGACCGCTCACGCGCCGAGTGTTGGCTATCGCGCGCGCAAGTTCTTCCGACGCTATCGGGTCGGCCTCATCACTGCTGCCGCTTTCGTTCTGGTGCTCATCGCTGCGACAGCCGTAAGTATCCGGCAGAGCATCCGCGCCAATAGAGAAGCTGCTATTGCCCAGGCCGTAAACGACTTTTTGCAAAACGATCTGCTGGGCCAGGCCAGCACCTCCAACCAGTCGAAGCCCGATCCCAATCTCAAGGTCCGCACTGCGCTCGACCGCGCCGCCCAGCGAATCGAAGGCAAATTCACCCAGCAGCCTGGAGTGGAAGCCTCCATTCGATACACCATTGCGGAGGCCTACATGGATCTCGGCGTATACCCCGAGGCACGGACTCAGTTCGAGCGCGCGCTGGATATCGATCGCAGGGTGCTCGGCGAAAAGGATCCAAAGACTCTCAGAACCATGAGCCGCCTTGGCACCCTGGATAAACTTCAGGGCAAGTTCGCGCAGGCCGAGCAGCTTCTTAGCCAGACTTTGGGAATTCAGCGCCACGTCCTGGGTCCTGACCATGCGGACACTCTTTACACGGCAAACAATCTGGCCAGCACCTACCAAAACGAAGGCAAGTACGCGCAGGCCGAGGCGCTTCACAGTCAGACTCTCGAAATCCGGCGGCGGGTCCTGGGTCCCGAGCATTCCTACACGCTCACTTCAATGAACAATCTGGCCATCGATTACTTCAGCGAGGGCAAGTACGCGCAGGCTGAGGCGCTTCTAACTCAGGCCCTGGAGATCCGGCGGCGTGTTGCGGGACCGGATCACCCCGACACCCTGAAGCCAATGGTCAATCTCGCATCCGTTTACCATCTTGAAGGCAAATATGCTCAGGCCGAGCAGCTCGATAGCCAAGCCTTGGAGATCGAGCGCCGCGTGTTGGGTCCGGAGCATCCCGATACCCTCGCGACGATGCAGAGCCTGGCCAATACCTACTCCAGTGAGGGCAAACACGCGCAGGCCGAGGCCCTCTTAAGCCAGGTTTTGGAAATCCAGCGTCGCGTGCTTGGTCCTGACCATCCCGAGACGCTCAGGACGATGTCTGCTCTGGCCGCTGAATACGGCAACGAAGGAGACAATGAGAAAGCTGAGCAACTCCTCAGCCAGGCCCTGGAAATAGAGCGCCGCGTGCTGGGCCCGGACCACCCGGACACGCTGATAACCATGGTGAATGTCGGCGTTGCAAACGCCACGCTGGGCAACTATGCCCAGGCCGAGCAGATATTCAGTCAGGCGCAGGAGGCAGCACACCGCGTGCTGGGTCCCGAGGACCGCATTACGCTTGGGATTGCCTCGGAGCACGCCGCGGTGTATCAAATGCAAGGCAAATACGCCCTGGCGGAGAAGTACTTTGCCCAGGTTCTCGCCGGGCGCAGGCACGTCCTGGGCAACGAAGCTCCGGGTACGATGGAGGCCGCCGCCGATCTGGCGATGGCGTATGTGTACCAGCAGAAATTCGCCGAGGCTGAGCCGCTTGCCCGGGAAGCAATGCAGACCGATAGCAAAATTCAGCCTGACGACTGGCAGCGTTTTCGCGCTGAGAGCCTGCTGGGCGCGAGCCTCGCCGGACAAAAGAAATACGCCGAAGCCGAGCCTCTGCTCGTCGAGGGCTATCAAGGCATGCTCGCCCGAAAGAGCAACATGGCCGACGCCGACCGCTCCAACCTGGAGCTGGCTCGTAAAGGGCTCGTCCAGCTTTACAAAGACTGGGGAAAGCCAGAGAAGGCAGCCCAATTTGCGAAAGAAGCCGAAAAAAAATAAGACCCCTAAAATTCCGAACGAGCCACGGACGGATCGGAAATTCGATTCAATCGTCGGATTGGTCCTGACAAACCGACCTCAGTCCAGCGGTCGCGTCAATCGAGCATGCCAAAATCTCAATGAGTGGTAAATCGCCAATTCACTCCGTGAGTGCTTCACATTGCAAAAGTGAGGCAGAACCGGGTTACGGATCATGCCGTTTCTGAAAAAGAATCAAGGAGATGTTCGGTCTGGTTGAAATCCATTTATCCTTGCGGTCACCGAAGATTCCCATCGACAAGTCATCTAAGCATTCTGGTGAACCTGGAAAGTTAATCACCATGGAAACCGTGCATCCTTACATCCTCGACAATGCTTCGACTGCGGAATACCAGCGGCTCGATCTCATGTCGAAGATTCTCGATCCGCGCACCAGGGCCTCTCTTGCGTCCATGGGCTTGCGCGATGGCTGGAACTGTCTCGAACTGGGCGGCGGCAACGGTAGCATGACCGAGTGGCTCTGCCGGAAGGTTGGGAATTCGGGCAGCGTAACGTCCGTAGATCTGAACCCGGAGCTCATCAAACTGGTTCCTGCGCAGAATCTGACCGTGCGCCAGGCCGATCTGCGCACTGCCGATCTTCCGGATGGCGTTTTCGACCTCGTAATGTGCCGCGCGTTCCTCCATCAGATCGCCGAACAAGCACCGGCGGTTTTGGCGAAAATGGCTGCGGCGGTCAAGCCCGGTGGATGGCTCTTCGTGTGCGAGCCCGATTTCAATCTCGTGCGCACCTGCGAGCCCGAACCGTGGGTGAAGGCCTGGGCTGGCATCCTCGAATGGGGGCTCACCCAGGGTGTCGACTGGTGTATCGGCCGCGGATTGCCGGCCAGGGTGAAGGCTCTCGGACTAGGCTGTCCCGAGGCGAAGACCGAAGTTCCCAACATTCGCGGGACCACTCGGGACGCGGTGTATTTTCGGATGTTCTTTGAGATGGTGCGCGATCGTGTCATCGGGGCTGGCCTCGCGGATGCGGAGACCCTCGACGCAGCCTCCGCGCTACTCGCCGATCCGGACTACTGGACGCAATGCTGGATGCTGACAAGCGTCTGGCTCCGCAAACCTCCGGCTACTAATCCCTAATCCCTGTTTCTTTTCCTGCCTTTCTTGGCCGAGAATTTCCCCAATCCGGTCAGGGGGTCGTCCAGTAGACACTGCGCTCGCCGTCATCGGACTTCTCAGCACCGCCCTCACCATCGTCCTCTCTGTCATCCCCGGCGACGACGAACCGAACAAGCTCCTCGCCGTCGCCAAAGTGCTGATCTCGACCGCCGTCCTGATCGGAATCGGCGTTGCCATCTTCATCCGCGCCGAACGCCAGCACAGGAAGTTTCAATAAAAAATTCGACCTGGCCGCTTCGAGATGTTGTGACGGCGGAGCTCGCCAAGTGCTGCGCCGTGGTGTTCGTTCAACAAAAACTCTTGCGAGATAATTGCCGAATCTGCATACTAGCTCACCAAGTACAGTGCGGGGCCGTTTCGTGTGGTCAGTGCAGACCACAGGTTTAATTTCCCTTAAGGCCATTTCTCATACCCAACGAAGGGCGGACGTCCCAACGTGACTCCTGAGGAAATCCTGGACGTCTTCAACGTCCCGCACGAAACCATGAAAAACGTCTATCTGCTTGGATCCTTTGCCAGGCGGGTAACGCTTTACTCGCAGCAGGTGCGCGCCCTCAATCTCATTTACGCTCTGCACAAAACTAAGAAGTTTGAAAAGGGTTCAAAGGTTGTGGTTGTTGGAGCAGGTGCGGCGGGCCTGATGGCCGCTGCGGCCGCTGCCGAACTCGAAGCCAGCGTTACGCTGCTCGAGCAACTCCAGGGGCCTATGGAATTGCAGCGCAATAGTCGAATTCGCTGGATTGATCCATTCATCTACGATTGGCCTCTTACGGAAAGCGCGGGCACTCGCGCCAACCTTCCGATTATCGACTGGGAAGCCGCCTACGCCGAAAAGGTCTCCGAGCAGATTGAAGACAGGTGGAATGGGTATGTCGACAGATACAAGATCCACTGTTACTGGAATGTAGCGAAGGAGAAGCTGAACTTCGGTCATTACGGAGGCAGAACCTTCGTATATTGCTCTGGACAGTACAACAACGAGCCACGGACCCTTAGCCAGCCTTTCGATGTGATCGTGCTTGCTGTGGGATTTGGTGTGGAGGCGGAACACGACGCGAAATACAGCTACTGGTCCGACGACAATCTCGATGGCGGTTTCATGACCAATCGTGATGGTCAGAGCTGGCTGGTATCAGGTTGCGGTGACGGCGGGTTGACTGACTTAATGCGGCTCTGCATCCATCGCTTCCGTCACGGCCGCATAATCGATATCTTCTCCGGTGTCAAAAACATCGAAGCGGTCAAGGAACTTCTTGTCAAGGCCCATACACAAGAGTTGCCTGCGAAAAACACGCCAGAAGAACAAGAGAACTTTCTCGCCGACCTTTTCGATGATGTGATGAACCGTTATGACCTCCTTCCCCTATACCAGCGCCGGTTGCACATGCCCACTGTCTTTCTTACGGGAGATGGCCCGACGCCCTATGGGCCGAATTCATCCATTCTCAATCGGCTTATCGTGTGCCAGCTGCAGCGCCGCGGAGCGTTTCAATATATACCCGGACGAGCAAGAATTGCGCGAGTATTTTCCGAAGACACTTACCTCAAGAGAGATGTCGATTTCCCCGACGGTACCACACGCACGTTCCATCGTGTCATTGAGCGTCACGGCCCTCGCAAGGCCATTGATGATCCGTGCTTTGGAACCTTTAGAAAGGGTTTCCATGCGTTGAAGGAACGCTGGGACAAGCTTTTCGTCATCGGCGACCACACTCGCGAGAAACAATGGGAAGTCAATTACTTTGGTACAAATCCCGCTGCTCAGATCGATCGCCGCGAACGGGCCTTTGAAGCGCGCGTGCAGGAAATCGGTATTCGAATTCGCCGACTCTCGGTAACAAAGAAGCTCGACAACTCCGGCAGCTCCACGATGAATTATCAGTTCGAGAAGCTCTCCGTCCTTACCGGCAAGCTCTCCAAACTCCGTGTTTCGTTCACTTCAGAAGCCGGGATTGTGGGCGAATTCAAGCTGGATGCAGACGCCGACCGCCATGGTATCAAATGGGATCCCGATAATAGAGAACCAGATTCTGGGACCCTCGAAGAACGTATCCATTGCATGAGCAAGTTGAGCGGCTATCTTGAATTTTCTGCTCCTCTCGGACCCGGGTCGACCGTTACTTTCGGGTTTAGCCTCAAGATTATCAGCGGGAACGCTCTATCGAAGTGGGAGTTCTACCAGATGTACGCTCCTGAAAAGCGCCGGCATCTGAGTGGCGATGACCTCGGCAATGAGATCGAGTATCTCGCAAGGATCATCTGGATTCCCGTCGAGAAACTCAAAGTGAAAATTATCTTCCCGAGCCGTGTTTCCACGCCTCCGTTTCTGACACTGTTCCGGTATAACGACCCTGAAAAAATCCCAGGGAGCGCGGTCCTCGATGACGAAGGGGTCCTTCACATGTCCCCTCCGTCCGGATCTGATCTGCATCCGAAGTCGGAGCAGGGCAGAAATTCCTGGTCGCGTGTAGACGATCCTCTGCTTACCGAAGCGGGACTGACCACGCTGTCGAACACTGCCGCCCAGACATGGGAGCTGACAGTCTCCAAACCGCTTATCGGAACGATCTATTCTCTGGACTGGATCCTCGATAGCCCGTCGCCCGACCTGGACAGCCTGGCCGAGGAGGCAAGAAAATTCCGCGCTCGGCTTTTAGTGCATCGTCAGCAGCGCCTGGCCGAAGGGCCCGGCCTGCCTGGAGTCAGGGAGTGCTTCCAGGAGCTTCGAAAGGAAGTATGGAAGGTTTTTTCGCCGGAACCGGGAGAACCCTTCGAGGTTTCGGTCATGACCTACGATGAATCGAACCGGGTTCTTGTTCCCATCGAAGGTATGGTAGGAGAAGAGGAATTCCCTAAGAATCTATGGGATACAGCGATTCCCTTTGGTCTCGGTCTGGCTGGATCTGCTTTCAAGGAGGCCGAGATTCTCCTCCGCATAGCCAATCCGCCTGTCCTGTTTCCGTTCTATATCTCACTTCCCGACAGGCCGATCCATCAGTTTCTGCTGTCTGCGCCTCTCGATCACCCCGAGTTCGAGCAACCCGAAGTGGTGGGGGCGCCTGAACCCGAACCAGTCCCCGACCGTTCGCGGCAGTGCCTGGGGGTAGTCAACATAGGTTCTTTTTCCGAGACTTCTGCAACAAGCCGGCTGCTTGTGGTACCATCTCTGAGGAATAACCTCGCCGAGGTATGTCAAACATTTTGCGAGTGTCTTTATGATACGTTGCGGGATGGTCGACCCACTTGACATTAAACTAGGCAACCGGCCCCTCCGATATGAATCCAATGGAGCAGAGAGTCCAATGAGCCCAATGAACATCCTTGATATGCCGATCGAATGGCAACAGCGTTCTGCCAACACCTTTTCTATGCCAATGCCGATAAGAAAGACGCGTTATTCACTGTGGCTTAAGAAACGCAATCTGCCGGCTGCTGCGGCTACCGTCCTAGCTCGTGCCGCGTCTGTGAAAGAGACAGCGACTGTCTCCGCAAAGGCCGCCGTGATGGGGGCTTCGATAAGCAAGCATCTATGAATTTCACGCGTTCCCGCTATCGACCTGCGAAGGGCAGCACAAGCTCCCCGTGGACCGGAGCGATTAGACATTCGGTCGTCCACTGAGAGGATGGGCGGTCGGCACCTTGATTTTTCCCCACACGCCACCAACGGGGTGCCCCATCCTGAGCGAAGCGAAAGGTGGGAGGGAATCGCCCCCGACTGCTACCGTCTGGCAGAAGCACTGACCTTCATCCCGCGTATAAGATGTCGGTCCGACAAACCCCCTACCCGCCGCCTAGACCGAGCGCTACTCCCCAACCCCATTTCCTACGCCCTGCTTTTTCTTGGCCGACAATTTCCCCCAATCCGGTAAAATAGAAATAGAGATCAAAGAAGCCCGCCACACATGGCGGGCTTCTTTCATTGTTCAGGAGCCGATCATGCCTATTGTCCGCCTTGCGCCGAAATCCTGCCTGCCGGCTCCCAATCCCGGCAACTTGCAGCAGCAGAGTCAGTTACACGTGGTTCCAATGAAATGAAACGGTTACGAGATTGGGACCTGCCTCCTGCTTGGTAAGTCCAGCCGTAACAAACGATTACAGATTTCTTCAATGGAATGAAACGGTTACAAACCTGCCCGAATAAGTAACATGGAATGAATTGGTTACAAAAGTTAACAAAATAGGGGGAGGGGGTACCCCCTCCCTATTGCACCCGGTCCAGCCGCAACGCCGTCGCCTGGAAGTCGCCCTTTAACTCAAGGTCGATGCCGCCATTCATCCAGTATTCGCCGCTCGCGGTCTCAGGCAGATTGCCGCCAGGCTTCTCGGTGATCCAGTGGAGTCGGTACTGCGCCTTCGGATCGAGGCCGCGCAGATAGATACGCGGATAGGAGTAGCCGAACTGGCTGGAGTGCAGCAACGCAAAGACAGCGGCCTGACTCCGGTCAAGCGCGACGGATTCCGTGACGAAAAACTCACTGCCATTGCGCGGCGAGATCAGGCGATAGAGCGACCCGTGCTGCACCGTTTCCCGGATCTGCTTGTACTCGGCGATGAGATGCTTGGCGGTGGCAAAGTCTGCGTCTTGCCAGTTCTTCAGGTTGGCTCCGACCCCGAGCGAGCCTTGCATGGAGGAAAGGAAGCGGTAATCAAGCGAAGTGCTCCGGTGGTTGAAGGAGTTCGGCGAATCGGTAACCCAGGCCATCATCACTCCCGGCGTATAGCCGTAAGTAAACCCGTCCTGGATGGTCAGCCGATCGAACGGATCGGTGTTGTCCGATGTCCAGACCTGGTCCGTCAGCCCCATGATGCCGAGATCCACCCGGCCCCCACCGCCGGAGCAGGATTCAATTTCCAATCCCGGATGCTTGGCCCGCAACTCCCGCAGAATGCTGTAGAGATTATCGATGTATTTAACGTAGACCTGCTTCTGCTCGTCGGGCGCGACCGCAGGCCAGCCCGGCTCGGACCAGTTGCGGTTGTAGTCCCACTTGAGGAAGGCAATCTGGTTCTCGGTGACCAGCTTGTCGAGGAAGCCGAAGACGTAGGCGCGTACCTCCGGCCGCGCCAGGTTGAGCACCAGCTGGTTGCGCCCTTCGGTACGGGGCCGCCCCGCGAAGTTCAGTACCCAATCCGGATGCTGTCGGTAAAGGTCGCTATTGGGATTGACCATCTCCGGCTCAACCCACAGCCCGAAGTCCATGCCCAGGGCATGCACCCGATCGATAAGCGGCGTAAGCCCATTCGGAAATTTCTCCTTGTTCACGTACCAGTCGCCGAGACCAGCGTGATCGTCCTTGCGCTGACCGAACCAGCCGTCGTCCATCACAAAACGTTCGACACCAATTGACGCAGCCTTCTCCGCGAGCGCCATCTGTCCCGCTTCGTCCACTCTGAACTCCGTCGCCTCCCACGAGTTGTAGAGCACAGGTCGTGGACGCGGATTTGGACGCTGCGGCAGAATCCTGGTCAGCTCAAACCGGTGTAGAAGCCGCGACGCTCCGCCGATACCGTCGTGCGAGTAGCCTCCATAGAAGACTGGTGTCGCCAGAGTCTCACCAGCATTGAGCTTGTAGCCGAAGTCGAACGGATTGTAACCGCCGGTGATACGAACCTGCTGGAGCTGATCCTGCTCGACGGTGATGCGCCACGACCCGCTCCACGCGAGTGCCCCGAACCACACCTCACCCGCATCCTGATCCGATGTGTGCGCCCGTTCGACGGCAAACCATGGATTATTCTGGTGCCCCGTCGATCCGCGCCGGCTCTCGAGCACCCGTGCGCCCGGCATGATCTTCTCCTGCTGAAGCTGGTCTTCTCCCGCCCAGCGGCCGGTGAGATAGTCGAGGGTGTAGTCGGTGCCGTGGGGCAGAGTCCACGTGGCCGCCGCGGCCTGCTCGACGACCAGAGGCGCACTGGTTTGGTTCTGGATAATTGCTGAGCGCCCGAGAATGCCGGTCGCGGGATCCATCTCATACCGCACCTCCACGAAGACATCCCGCTCGACATCCTTGAGCCGGATCGTCAGAACATCTCCGTCGATATGGTGCGATACATAGTGGAGGACCAGGTCGCGGTTGCCATCCGGAAAGGTGACCTTCAGTGCCGGTTCGACGTATAGCCCGGCCCCCCACCCGGCAAACTCCTGCGGCGTCACCGAGGTGGATAGGTCAAAAGAAGCAACTTCGTGAAGAGTGTGCGGCTGCGTGAAGCCATCCGTCGCGCCAAGGCGTGCGCCCCAGTAGATAGGCTGGAGCTCGTTGAGATCGTTTACACCGAAGACATAAGAAATATTCCCCCCGTCGATGCGGAAGGCTTTGTTAGCAGCATCGAAACGAATCGACGCTTTTGCTGGCTGTGGATGCGCATGGAGAGCAGCAAGTGAAAAGCTCACAGCAAGCAGAATACGGTAGTAAGTGCGCAAATGTAGGCACATAGAGTTCAAAATGCCCCTCCTCATGATTCCTTGCAAATGTACTTCATCTTTGCCCGCGCACAGAATCTCCCTGGGGGTTAAATTGCTGATTATGACTTTTCGCATAGCTGGAACACTCGTTATTCTTCCCCTCGCGGTCGCAGGGGTTATCGCCGCCTCTTCCGGCCTCCCTTCGGCACCACTTTCTTCATTGCAGATTTACTTCATCGATGTGGAAGGCGGGCAGTCGACCCTGTTCGTTACGCCGGACAAGCACTCCTTGCTCATCGACACAGGTTGGCCGGATGCCGAGAGCCGGGACGCGCAGCGTATTGCCTCCGCGGCAAAAGCAGCTGGCATCGAGCGCATCGACGACGTATTGCTGACGCACTACCACGTCGATCACACCGGCGGAGTACCGCAACTGGTGGCTAAGATTCCTGTGGGGACGTTCATCGATCACGGACCCAACAGGGAAGTAACCGACGGATCGACCGTTCAGGCAGCCGAAGCGTATCAAAGGGTTCTGGCCACCCAACATTACGGGCACCTCGTGCCCAAGCCTGGAGATGTATTGTCAATTCAGGGAATGAAGATCACGGTGGTAAGCGCAGACGGGAATCTGATTGCTCAGCCGTTGCCCGGCGGAGGCGGAGCAAACCAATACTGCGCGTTCTCGGAAAAGCGTCCAGCCGATCAGACGGAAAACGCTCGATCACTGGGCGTCCTGATCAACTATGGAAAGCTGCGCATCCTCGATCTCGGCGATCTCACCCGGGACAAGGAAATGGAGTTGATGTGTCCGGTGAACAAACTTGGACACATCGATCTGCTGGTGGTTTCGCATCATGGGTGGAACCAAAGTAGCAGTCCGGCGCTAGTAGATGCCATTGCGCCGAGAGTGGCGATCATGGACAACAGCGCAAAAAAGGGTGGGTCGCCTTCGGTGTGGGATACGGTCGAGAAGGCTCCCGGTCTTGAAGATCTTTGGCAATTGCATTACTCCGAAGAAGGTGGGCCTACGCACAACGTTGAGGCAGCGCGGATTGCCAATCTGCAGGGGCCGGATACCGGCAATTATCTAAAGGTCGCAGCATACCCGAGTGGGCGGCTTGAGGTCTTCAATGCGCGCACGGGAACGACGAAGCAGTATCCCCCGAAGTAGGATCATTGCTTACTTTTGTCCGAGATCACGCAGGACACCCATGGCGGTGTTGCGGCCGTTGATGCCGATAACAGACCCCCCCGGGTGTGTGGCGGCTCCGCAGAGGTAGATGCCGGGCATGGGGGTACGGGGTGAGAGTCGCCGGGACCACATGTACTGGGGGAGGCATTCGCCCTGGAAGATGTGTCCCCCGGTGAGGCCGACCTTCTCCTCGATGTCGGGGGGGCCGAGGACCTGGACGTCGAGGACGGCGCCGGGGATGTTGGAGCAGAAGCGTCCGATGGAGTTGAGGGCGAGCTCCCGGACCTCGTCGCGGTGAGAGTCCCACGAACCGCTGGCGAAGGCGTAGGGCACGTACTGGGCGAAGACGCTCATGGTGTGCTGTCCGGCAGGCACAACGGAGGGATCGTGCACGCTCTGGAAGTACAGCTCGCACCAGAGCCGGTCGGGGAGTTCGCCGTTCCGGGCGGCCTCGAAGCCGGCCTTCCATTCGGACTTAGTCAGAGGCGCGTTGATCTGGCCGTAGTGGTGAGGTTCCAAGGTTCCGGGGCGCGCGGTGAAGTTGGGTAGTTCGCTCAGCAGGACGTTGAGCTTGACGGTGCAGCCTTGGATCGGCACGGATTCGACCTGGGTGCGCCAGGCGGGATCGGCGTCGTCCGCCAGCATGGCGAGGGCGCGGCGGGGATCGGCGTTTGAGATCACGATGGGCGCGCAGAGTTTTTCGCCGGAGGCGAGCTGGACACCACCACCCCCCGGTATGATCCGGGCGACGGGGACGCCGGTGGCGACGACCGCCCCGGCCTCGCGGGCAGCGTCGCACAGGTAGAAGGAGACCATTCCCATGCCGCCGCGGACGTATCCCCACATGCCGGGCATCCCGCCCAGGCGGCCGGAGGCGTGGTGGAAGCGGACGGACGCCGTGCCCGGGTCGAAGGGGCTGGCATTGGTGCCGATCACGCCCTGGCCGAGGTAGGCCGTCTGCAGGCGCTCGTTTGTGAGGTACTGCTCGACGTATTCGGCCATGGACCAGTCGTAGAGGAGGTGTCGGGCCTCGGTGTCGGTGCCGAGGCGGGCGTCTATCTCGTCTACACTCGGTGGGTCTCCGACCCACAGGTCGCGGGGCGACGAGCCGCCCGCGACGGCAGGCCGCAGGGCGTTGCGGAGGCGACGCAGGACTTCGCCCATGGCGCGCCAGCCTTCGACGTCCTGCGGGGCGAAGCGGCGGATCTCGGCTTCGCAGCGGTCGTCGTCGTCCCAGAGCTGGATGCTCGATCCGTCGAGGAAGGGGACGAAGAGGCCGTTGACGGCGGGAGTCCACTCGAAGCCGCGGGCGGGAAGGTCGAGCTCCTCGATGACCAGCGGGTGCAGGAGGCCGGCGAGGTAGGCGCAAGGCGACATGCGCACGCCGGGGAATGGCTCCTCGATGGTGCAGGCTCCACCGACCCGGTCGCGGGCCTCGAGAACGAGGACGCGCTTGCCGGCGCGGGCGAGGTAGGCGGCGCAGGCGAGTCCGTTATGGCCGGCTCCGACGACGATGGCGTCCCAGGATTTGGCGGCGAGCTCGCCAATGGGAGCGGGAAGTCCGAGTTGGCCGAGGACGGCTGCAGTAGGCGATGATTCAGGCGGCAAGGGCTGTCTCCGAAGAGACAGTGTATCTACTATCGCTGCCGCGGGCGTTATGTGGCCGTTTCCCGTTTTGGGAATGGTGCTCTCGCCTGCCTACCCCCACCCCCCTCCCTGTTTTTGTTACAACTTTTGTAATCGTTTGATTCTATGTTAGTTAAGCCATACGTTGGCGCTATCTACTAACAAACAAACGACTTATAACCTTATACACGAAAACAAAGGACTTATCCCTGGTCATTTGCAACGTTTTCGAGGCAGCTCTTGATGGCTTCGCGTAACTCATTCATAACATTTGGCTTCTTTCATGCTCATTGATTCAAAAAGGGTTAGAAAGAGGAAAAGCCCGGCTGCAAAAGCGGCCGGGCCTTTTTGTCTCTATCTCTATTATAGCGGAATTGGGGAAATTCTCGGCCAGTAAAAGCGGGGATCAGGGGTCAGGGTTCAGGGGCGAGTCCAGCCGCGTTCGGCGATCCGCGTGCCGTTCGGGGGGTCGGTTGTAGTTTAGACCGGATTGGCGGCCTCAGTCGCAGAACTGCCCCACTCGAGCATCCTCCCACATCTCAGAATCGAGATGTGGGGCACCCGGTAAAACCTCCATGAGCATAAGCTGCTACCTGATGAACTAACCACGGGGTCTTTAGACACGGGAATAGGGAAAGACAGGCTTGATGTTTACATTGATGAATGTACCGATGGAGTCTGATACCAGCATCTGGTCGAAAACAACTTGAGGAACGTTGTAGTACTGATAAATGCCGTGCTTGAACTCAATCTCCAAAGTTTGACTCGGCTCATCGTATCCCACTGATATAGCGGCTTTTGATTCAATTTGCTTTCTCTCCATCTGCTGTTGGCCCCCCTCCAGGACTGGGGTACGAGGCGGACGCACTGAGGCCCATCTCGGATTTTGTGATCGCCACGATGCGACGACACGATCATAGTCTTCAGGCAGTCGATTTCTGAGCCAATTTTTAGCGACGGGAGGATCTTCGCTGTCAGGCCTGTTGGCTTCAGCTGGCAAGGTAATTCTGCAACGAATCGGCAATCTCGCTGCTTCTCCTGTTATTACAGCTTCTCCGACTCGTAAGATAGGAAGGCTATCTACTATGCCCGCCAAGCTATCAGGCAGGGAAGCCTGCACTTTGGCGCGATCGGCAGAATTGCTAAGTCGAAGAGCGATGAAGGTGCCGCATTGGGATAACACTGTATCGTTGACATCTGATGGTCTTTGGCTAATCACCATTGCTCCAACGCCGAACTTTCGGCCCTCTCGCATAATCCTTTGAACGATTGTCAGACCTGCACCGTTCCGGTCTTTTGATAAGTAGCGGTGAGCTTCATCCATAACGACGAGCAACGGCCTTGAAATTCCACCTTCACTCTTATCGTGCCCCCAAAATAAGCCCTCGTAGATGATCTTCAGGATTGCGCCAATCAGCTGGTCAAGAACGGCACTCGGAATTCCTGAAAGGTCTAGTATCGTGATCGGCTTGTCATGCCCCACCCACGCTTGCAGCAACTCCGGAAGGTCTTTGCTGGTATCGCCAACCAAGTCAGGCTCCCAACCTCCGGGATGAAGCATGAAGTTGAATTGGCGGTCTAGGAGACGAGAGCGCATTTGGTTCAGTCCTTTTCGGATGCTGAGGACTTCTTTCGTATTGAGATACGGAGGCGAATTTTGAGTGCTTGCCGGGTGATACTCGGGCATTCTCAGCGTGTCGGCGTCGCCTTCATGTGCGATTGCTCGCACTGTTCTTGCAGGGTCGGACCACGTCTTGATCTCTGGGTCGATCAGTTCAAACCAAAGCTGCTTTAGGCTATACGGAATTGGACTTTCGGGAGTTAGTGAATTCAGTTCCATGCCAGCAGTTGGATTATTCTCGACCTGCTTCGACTTAGCCGTCACGATCCGGTCGAGTATCTGTGCGGATTGCCTGTCATCAAGCTTCCCCATAAGAAAGTCAAGAAGCTCAGAAGGGTCGAGAGCCCAATACGGGATAAATAGTTCCTCTTCGCCCTGATTGGGGTTAACTCGAAAAACGGCTGCTACTGAACTGAGAGCCTTTCCATACTCCCCATGTATATCTAAGAGGAGAGCTCGCGCGCTAGGGTAGGGTTGGTCAGAGGCACCTTCATCACCGCAAATTATCGAGCGAAGAAAACTTGCCACAGTGGTGGACTTTCCCGATCCGGTTGAACCTACCACCGCGCAATGCCGAGTGAGCAACTTGTCCAAATCCACCCTGACGGGAATACTTTCTGCATTGGCCAGCCGGCCGATGACAACTTGACCCTCTGAGTGGGAGCCGTATATGAGGGCTAAGTCGTCCTCGGTGACGAGATGAACCTCGTCATTAACGCTGGGGTATTGGCTGATGCCTCGTTCGAACGAGGCTCCGACAATTTCCCCCAGAAGTTGAAGAGTCATCCAACGGTTCTGATTTCCTGATAACCCCTTCTCCGCCTCTGGTACGGCGCTCGCACCGACCTCGGTGACAATCCCGTATAAGTCGTTGTATCCCTGTGGTATTCGGACAAAACTGCCCACTTGGCCTATGCGATAGCTCTTTCCACCGATGATGGCGACACCTGAATCAATCGATGGAGATTGAAGCACACTTACTGAGGCTCCTGTCACAGCGCCGACATGACCAAGAAGAGTCGGACGGGTGCTCATTCCGACGTGCCAGCGGTCAAAATCAGTTCTTTAGCCGGTTTTGCCTCGTCAAGCGGTGCATCGCTGGCGAAGGGAATTATGTTATCGCTCAGGATCTCTCGGGTAGATCGAGAAGATGCCAAAAATCGGGCGAGCTCGCTAAACTTTCCAAGAGTAAAGTAGGGGTTGCCCTTCCCTGTGTTTGACCAATAAGCAGAACGGATCGAATCCCAGTCTCGGGTAGGCGGATCTCCTGGTTTCCACGGCGCGACAATGCCATTGATCAATGCTTTATCTGGGCCGTAAACACTCATGTTGCCGCGTCGTCTCGCTATTTCCGCTGCGTAACCCTCATCGTCGAAAGGCTTGAACTGAAAAGCGAAGACATTTGCAGAGGGGTTTGCCGCGAGACACTCACTCAGCAGTGCAGAGATGTGTGCGTCCGCAAACGAGAACCCTGTGACGATCAGAAGGGTGTCTGGTGTGCGGAGAAAATTTTTCAACCTATCGAAAAGCGCAGAATATGGTGCACTTTGCGTACGGTCGTATTTTAGATGTTCCGGGTACACAAGCTGACTAGATTCTGATCCGCCAGTGCGGATAACCTGTCCGAGGCCATTTGCGGACCAGCCGAGCGAACCGTGCAACTTCCAAACTCTCGTCCATCTTGAGGGAAGATCGTCAGTAGCGACCGAAGATGGATCGAAAAAGGGTTCACGCGCCCCCGAGAATCCATCGAAGAACGGTATACCTGCTCGCTCCAAAGCCTCTTCCAAGAGAAGGTCATAATTGGTGGTAAAGAGTTCCACAGCATGCTCGCGGCTGGTGCCGCTGATCCAAGAAACCAAGTCCGTGTAGGGCGATGATCCGGAGGGGAGACGCTTATCGACAATCTTTCCAATTTCCCTGCAAATCGCTTCGCTTAGCGATTTGAATCCTTCCCCATCGAGGCTGTAAACCGAAGCTTTTCCGATCGTCGAGCCTAGGCTCCTGATGCGGGATAGTAGTGCCTCGATATTCGCGTCATCCATCTCGTTGCGTAGAGCTTGAAAGACTGCCCCGTATTGTTTCTCGAGGGCTACGATAACCTTATCTGTCAATCCAGCCACGACGGGTATAAGAGGCTCGGTCGATCCATTCGTGCTGATTCCCGCGGGTGCGCCAGCTCCGATGAGGAAGCCCAGACGCTTTCTTCCCTGAGCGATCAGGGGACGAAGGCTCGCCATGTATTGATCCGGATTGTGAACGCTGTAGCTCAATGTACTTGGTAATTTCCTAAGTCACGCCGTGAGAGATTGTATTACCTTCACGCGCAACTTAACCACGTAGATTCGTGAGGTTCATTCTTGTGGCCCGGAACACTTTAAATCGGCACACTTTGACTCATCACATCCGATAAATCGGCTGTAGTGTATTCGGATTCGTGTTCTGATATCGCTCGGTGCATAGTTGCGCGGATTATCAGATTCAGTCCCACCATCAAAACGGCAGACCCGGGGATGACCAACAGAGCCTTCTTCAGGCGTCGCGGATCGCCTCCGGCGATGGCTCCTTCGAACTCGATTGATGTGGGGCTTCCCCTGGGAGGTCGTCCCCGGGGACGCTCCCACCTTAGCTTCGCGAAGGTGGGGCACCCAGCGATGAAATCGTTTGGCGCGCGTTCATCGCTGCATCGCTTTCTTGATTGCCTCAACATTGGCAGCCACCGTCTTCGTAGACGGATTGTCAGCTCCGTACACCTTCTCGTCGATCTTCAGCGCCCGCTGTTCGTATTGCAGGGCCCCATCCAGGTCGCCCTTGGCCTTGAGAATCTGGCCGATGTTGTAGGCATCCCTGGCAACGCTGGGATTGTCAGCTCCGTACACCTTCTCGTCGATCTTCAGCGCCCGCTGCATGTAGTGCAGTGCCCCGTCCAGGTCGCCCTTCGCCTTGAGAACCATGCCGACGTTGTTGGCCTCCTTGGCAACCTCGGGATGGTCGGGCCCGTAGACCTTCTCGTCGATCTTCAGCGCCCGCTGCATGCATTGCAGGGCCCCGTCCAGGTCACCCTTGGCCGTGAGAATCAGGCCGATGTTGTTGGTGTGAATGGCCACCTGGGGATGGTCGGGTCCGTAGACCTTCTCGTCGATCTTCAGCGCCCGCTGCATGTATTGCAGTGCCCCATCCAGGTCGCCCTTGTCTCTGAGAATCAGGCCGATGTTGTTGGTGTCTCTGGCCACAGTGTGATGGTCGGGCCCGTATACCTTCTCGTCGATCTTCAGCGCCCTCTGGGTGTACAGCAGGGCCCCGTCCAGGTCGCCCTTGTCCTTGAGAATCATGCCGATGTTATTGGCGAAAGTGGCCACATTAGGGTGGTCGGGCCCGTACACCTTCTCATCGATCTTCAGCGCCCTCTGCGTGTATTGCAGGGCCCCGTTCAGGTCACCCTTGTCCTGGAGAATCTGGCCGATGTTGTTGGCGTCTATGGCCACAGTGGGATGGTCGGGCCCGTAAACCTTCTCCTGGATCTTCAGTGCCCGCTGCGCATATTGCAGGGCTCCGTCCAGGTCGCCTTTGGCCGCGAGAATCTGGCCGATGTTGTTAGCGATGATTGCCACAGTGGAATAGTCGGGGCCGTACAGCTTTTCGTCGATCTTGAGCGCCTGCTGCGTATATTGGAGGGCTCCATCTAGGTCGCCCTTGTCCTTGAGAATCTGGCCGATGTTGTTGACGTCTCTAGCCACATTGGCATGGTCGGGCCCGTACACCTTCTCGTCGATCTTCAGCGCCTGCTGCGTGTACTGTAGGGCCCCGTCCAGGTTGCCCTTGGCTTGGAGAATCGTGCCGATGTTGTTGACGTCTCTGGCCACATTGGCATGGTCGGGCCCGTACACCTTCTCGTCGACCTTCAGCGCCTGCTGCGTGTATTGCAGGGCGCCGTCGAGGTCGCCCTTGGCCTGGAGAACCTGCCCCAGTTTGTTCGCCAATTCAGCTTCGTGTTTTTCGTCGCCGCCGGCCTTGAGCCCCTCCCGCAGAACCCTCTCTGCCTCACTCAGGTTCGGCAACTCTTCATAAGCGCTACCCAGCGTCAGGTAGAAGTCCGGCAGCGGAACGTTGGCCACAGCCTCTCGCAAATAAGGAATGGCTTCTGCGAAGCGGTATTGATCAAGAAGCGCATAGCCCTTCTTGTAGGCCGTTTCGGCCTCGTCCGCCTTGCCCGGCAAACTCTTCCTGAGTTCGCCGATGTGCTCTCCAATTTCAGTCGGCGTGGGCAGCGGCGCTTGCTTATTTGCCTTCTCGAGTGCGTCCAGTCTTGCGCTAATAGACTGAATATCTCGCCGGTCGTCGGTCTCCTGTTCGGAGATTGCTTCAATCCGCTCGAGGATGATCTCTTTCCCGCTGGTCTGTGCAAACTGGCGCAGATTGCTGTAGATGCTATCGCTTAGCTGCTGCAGTCGCTTGGCATCTGCTTTCTGTCCAGCGTCGATCGCTTTGCGCATCTCCTCCAGAGCCGCTCCGTCTTCCTTCAGGCGCGGATAAATGCGCGTGACGCCATCGGCATATTGCTGACGGGTAATCGCGCAGCTGTTATAGCCAGCCGCCAGCCCCTTCAGGAATTCATCCCACTGCTGCGTGGCGACTGCGGCCTCCTGCAGTTTGATGGGCTTCACTTCCAGGCGCGCGCCCAACACGCTGAGGCTGCCGAGTGTCCCGGCAAACGAAGACGCATCGTACTGGATAGAAATTTGTCGGACGTCAATTTCGATGTGCTCGCCATCCGGGCACGCGATCTTCTTTTGTGCCGCAGCGACCATTGCCGAAGCCGCGAGTAGCGAAAACAGGCAGGCATCGCGCGCGCGACAAAAGGTTGGCAGTGTAGCCATCGGAAATCTCAGTTCTTGTCGGTCCCCAGCTTGTGCGCCAGATCGGAGTATTCAGCGATCAGTGTCGTCAGCCTTGCACTATCATCCGCGGAGCGGGACGGCTGCGCCGCGAGCCCGTTGATCTCCCGCGCCAGACCATCGAGCGCCTGAAATCTTGCTCCGACCTGGGCATACTGAGCCTTGGTGATGGCGCACGAATTGAATCCCGCCACCACATATTTCCGGAATTCATTCGCGCTTTCCATCGCCTCCGACAGCTTCTGCTGCTGCACGGGGTCGAGCTTGACCGATACCTTGGCCTTTTCGTTCAGGCTCGCCTCAAGCTGGAGGGAGTAAGCCGAATACTGCGTCGCGAACTGCCGGACATCGATCGTGCACCTCTGCCCATCGCCACAGTCAAAGCATCGTTGATGCCCCTTCGTGAGGTCCCATCCAACCCAGATCACCGCCAGGACGACGACGCCCAAAACGAGCACAACCGCCAATCGCGTATTTGTATTCTTCGCTTTGTTCGTATCTTTCGCCACGGGAATCAGCGGTACGAAATCACCCGACCTTAGCACGGGAGGGATAGGCGCGCAAGAGTCGCGACAGACTTCTCTGTCAAACCTCGACTGATCACCGAAGACCGCTCATTGCATCGTTGCGCGGATGATCAGGTTGACGCCAACCATAAGAACGGCCGATCCGGGGATGACCAGCAGAGCCTTCTTGAGGCGTTGCGGGTCGCCTCCGGCGATGGCTCCGATGATGCTGGAGCTGACGGCGAGGCCGATCCATCCACAGGTAATGACGAAGCCGATGGCGGTGCCGGTCATGCGGGGAAAGGCGTCTCCCACGATGGCGAGGGTGGTGGGAAAGACGGGGGCCATGGTGAGTCCTGCGGCGAAGACCAGGGCGAAGGCGGCGGCGGGCTTGGTGGTCCGGAGCATGAGAAAGGTCGTAATGGCCATGGCGATGGACGCGTACAGCGTGACAGTGATTGCGGGCACATGGATGAGGATGGGCGAGACTCCGACACGGCCGATGAGGAGGCCGAGGGCGAATCCGAGGGAGAGGATGTTGAGGGCGCGCGACTCGGGAATGCCCTGGGCGATGAGGTGGCGCGGAAGCCAGTTCCAGACGCCGACTTCGCAGCCGATATAGAGGAAGAGGAAGAATCCCAGGAGAAAGAGCAGCGGGCGGCCAAGGATGGGGCCGACGTCGGCGAAGACGAAGTGTGAGGCTCCGGTGGGCGCGGGCATTTTGGTGACAGCCTGGACGACGAGCGTGAGCACAGTCAACGAGGCCACGGTGTAGCAGAGGCGAACCCAGTTTCGCGAAAAGAGATTGGCGGAGATGAAGGGGGTGGCGAGTCCTCCGAGGCCGAAGAAGAGATTGACGAGGTTGAGGGCGGTGCCGCGGTGGTCGGGGCTGATGTCGCTGACGAGGGCGTTGGCGCCGGTGACGACGATGCCTCCGCCTACTCCGAGGAGAAAGAGCAGGAAGAGGATGCTGCGGTAACCGGGCGAGCGAGGCAGAGCAAAGAGCGCGATGGAGATGAGGGCAAGGCCGAGCATGAGTCCGACCTTTTTGCCCTCGGTGTCGAGCAGCGGGCCGACGCCGACGGAGGCGATGATGAGCCCGAGGGCCTGGACGAAGGCGATGGTTCCGTTCTGGCTGGGGGTGAGGCGGAAGCGGTCGGAGAGGTCGGGCAGGATGGTGCCCAGCATGGCGGCGATCATTCCATAGATGAAGATCGCGACGATGGCTGCAAGGATCAACACGCGAAGGGGTCCTTTCGATGGCCCTGACAGTATCTCCTATTCTGGAATTTTGGGAAGGGTGGGGGACAACGAGTGCGGGAAGTCAATTTCTTTTTGGATTTCTGGCCAAAAGATAGCCTGCCACCCCAAAAAATAGCAGTGATGGAATTTCGCTTGTTCGCCGACAATCGAATCGTGGAACTGAGCGAACCGATAACTTTCGATAACAAGAGGATCCTTTGCGGGACAGGAAACTCGCTGGCGGTCCGATTTCTGGCAGCGTCGCGCGACGCGGTGATTCTGGCAGGAGCGGGAGTTCAGGAGGATGTGGCATGGCGGGTGGAGGAGGCTCTTGCCGCCATGCTGGTGCACAGAGCGAACTGCCGCGAATGCGACGCGGTAGAGTGTCTCGCGCACGCGGGTTAACAGGATTTAGAGACGTTGAGTGTGGGCGTCCGCCCTACTTGACAGAGAAGGCCCGGTAACGTGGGTAACCGGGCCTTTTTATTTGTGCCTCTCGACTCAGGCCAACACCTGCCTTGAAAGCGTCACACGCGTCAATTTGAAAAGACTCACTGCGAGCCTGCTGGCAGCACCTCGAACGGGCGCATCATCTCGTTGTCCTCGTGTTCGAGGATGTGGCAATGCCAGACGTAGCGCCCGGCGTAGCCCTCGAAGGGAATGATGATGCGGGTGACCATGGCGGGGTCGGCGCGGACGGTGTCTTTCCATCCTGATTCTTCGGGGGCAGGCGGTTGGACGGGGCCCGTATAGCGCAGCATGCCCTTTGTCTGGAACTCAAAGGTGTCGAAGCGGCGGCGGTCGAGAATCTGGAAACGGACCAAATGTAGATGGATGGGATGGGAGTCGTCGGTGAGGTTGACGAGCTCCCAGATCTCGGTGGTATGCAGGACGGGCTTCTCGGTGATGGGCGCGTGCCACGGGGTGTTGTTGAGCAGCATGCCCATGGAGCGCTGCACGTAGTCCATGCGCTCGTCGAGGCTGAGGCGGCGGGTGCGGACGGCGGTTGATTCGGCGAGGCGTTCGACAGGGTGCAGGGTGGTGGGGATGGCTTGTCCCTCAGCGACCGAGCCTGATTGGGAAGGCAAAAGCAGATCCTTGGACTTCGCGCCTGTCGGCGCTTCGCTCAGGATGGCAGATCTATTATTTGCGGCGACGCGGAACTGGAGGATGGAGAAGCTGTCGCTGACGAACTCGACGCGCTGGCCGGCCATGGAGCGGAAGTCGATGAGGATGTCGGCGCGCTCGGCGGGGGCCATGGTGATGCGCTTGACGGGGACGGGCGCACTGAGGAGTCCCTGGTCCGAACTGATTTGATGGAATACGGACTTGTTGGCGAGCGAGAAGCGGAAGAAGCGTCCGTTAGCTCCGTTCATCACACGAAACCGATAGATAGCGGGCTCGACGTCGAGGTAAGGCAGGAGCTTGCCGTTGGCGAGTATGGCGTCTCCGAAGACCTCGGGCACCCAGACCTCGCCGGGCTTCTCGGAGACCGGGTATTCGAGCTGGCCGTCGGTGCGCAGCATCCGATCACAGATGAGCAGCGGAATTTCGTACCTGCCGGTGGGCAAGGCGAGGGAGTCCTCACGCGGGTCGCGCAGGATGCAGAAGCCCATCATTCCGGCGTAGGTGTTGAGACGGTTAATGCCCATGGTGTGGTCGTGGTAGAAGAGCGTGGCGGCGTGTTGCAGCGAGGGGTAGTAGCAGGTCTGTGAGTTGCTGGGGGACTTCCCGGGGATGACCCAGTCCTCGGGGTATCCGTCGCTCGCGGCAGGGGTGCGGCCGCCATGCAGGTGGACGACGGCGCGGACGTCGGGCAGAGTCTTTTCGGCTCCGTGGAGCGCGTGGTCGATGGCGAAGATGTGGCGCGAGGGGAGCTGGTTCTGCCATTCGACGATCATGCCTTGGGCGATGTCGGTCTGAAGAGTCGGGCCGGGAAAGGTGCCTCCGATGGTCCACATACCCGTGGGCGGCAGGTCGCGGTGGACCTTCACGGTGGTCTCGCGGATGGGCATGCGGTAGTAGGGGAGCTGGACTTTGGCGTCATCTGGACTGGGGCGGGTT
>Ga0210398_10001614_pt1 | contig 22906 bp, 16 predicted proteins | sample IncBWC4OmetaG_FD_161047 | JGI IMG/M metagenome (GOLD analysis project Ga0210398, IMG submission 161047) | Forest soil microbial communities from Barre Woods Harvard Forest LTER site, Petersham, Massachusetts, United States - Inc-BW-C-4-O | ecosystem: Environmental > Terrestrial > Soil >...
TTTACTTCCCTACTCGGGAAGGTTGTGGCCTCCGAAAGAAATGTGGCGAAATGAAAGGACGGGCTTCGCCACCACAATCGGATTCGGCATCCTAAACTTTGTCTATGTCGCACTGGCCACGATCGGAGCCTGGCGTTTTCGTAAGCAGCCCATAGTCGCATTTCTCATAGCTCTGGTTTTGATTCGTACGGTTTTTCTAACACAATTACAGACCGTCGAGCCACGCTACGTGATCGTCTGTTATCCCGTGATTTTGGTTCTAGGCGCCTTGGCATGGTCCCAACCTGCCAGGAGATTGTCGGCACTCAGCAATTAGTGTGGGCGTTTCCTATGATACGATTTATGCGTCGCTGGCAGTTTAAGGCTGTAATCATATTCGGAGGTTGACGGTGCGAAAATTCAGCTCGCTCGCAGTGATATTCGTTTTTACAATGGCGGGATTCGGTTTTGGCCTGCTGCATGCGCAAGACGCGTCGCAACCTTCCCCCCGGCAGCCCGCTCAGGAAAAAAGCCCTGGGCCTGATGTGCCCGCTTACCACGCGACTCGTTCAAAGGATTCCTTGCCCGAAACGCTTGATCCTTCTCAATTCCCGGATCAGCAAACCAAGAATGCTTACGCGCTGGCGGCGAAAGTTAAAAACGTGCTTTATCAGCAGCCTTGCTATTGCCATTGTGACAAAGAAATGGGACACACCAGCTTGCTGAGCTGTTATACCGATCGGCACGCTTCTGTTTGCTCGCTATGCCAGAAAGAAGCGGTTCTCGCATATACGGAAACTCAAAAGGGAAAAACTCCAACCCAGATTCGCAAAGAGATTATCGACGGAAAATGGAAAGACGTGGATTTGTCGGTATATGAAACGCCGGCGCCTTCGAACTAACAACAGTCTCGCGTCTGATCCGCGGCGAGCCCCTTCCCGCTTCTCACAATGAATCCGTTGTCGGAAGATCAGTGGACAGGGTGAGATGACGGTCCCGACGGCCAATCTTGCGGTGTGAAATCGACTCCCCAAAAATGCGGGCTGGGCGACAAAAACTCGATGCCCACGCGCGTGCCTTTTTCAGATGTATCTCCGAGATAAACCACGCGACACTCTTGCTCTTCTTCAGTTACCGGATTAATCAGCACCAGATCCGCGCCCATCGCAATTTCTTCCTGCAAATAGAGCAGCCCTCCATGGGCGTTGATCACAATCGTTTGGCTGTTTTCTCGAAACTTCCGGCCTTGAACGCTCTTTCCCGTGGCGCGTACGGGTATCCGCGTGAAAACACGCGAACTTCGGCGTTGAGCGCTGGTTTGGCCGTTCACCTGGGTCTCAGTCATGTCTGTTTAATATCGTGCATGCTGCACGATTCAGAGTCAACCACGCACCCTACATGGAGTGCTTAATAACACAGTCCGGCTAAAAAGCTTGCTGAAATATAGGAAGGTTCCGTAGAATTACGAGTCCGTGCGCTAAGATGTGTCAATCCTAGTCATCGGTGGTTCGCGGCGTCAGGAGCATGAATGAAATTGATCGATTACATTGACTCGCATCGCGAGCAGAATTTGACGGAGCTGAAGGAATTTCTTCGGATCCCCAGTGTAAGTACCCAGAGCGAACACAAGCCTGACATTGAGCGCGCGGCACAGTGGGTGGCAGAGAAATTGCGCGCCGCAGGTTTGGAAAATATTGAAATCGCGCAGACCAAGATGCATCCGTTAGTGTACGGAGAATCTTTGCATGCGCCGGGAAAACCCACCATCCTCTTTTATGGGCACTATGATGTGCAACCCGCTGAACCGTTGGATTTGTGGACCAGTCCGGCATTCGAACCTGCCGTCCGCGATGGAAAGCTATTCGGTCGTGGCACGGCTGACGATAAAGGTCAGGTTCACATCCATTTGAAAGCTCTGGAAGCGCTCAAAAACACGACCGGGAAGCTTCCAGTAAACGTAAAAGTAATGATCGAAGGGGAAGAGGAAGTCGGAAGCGTGAGTCTGTGGGATTTCGTGCAGAAGAATCGCGAGCGCCTGAAAGCCGATGCGTTGGTTGTTTCCGATACTTCCATGCTCGGTAAAGGTGTGCCGTCGATTACCTATGGCTTGCGTGGACTAAACTTCTATCAGATCGAACTCACCGGGCCTGCGCAGGATTTACACTCAGGCGTGTTTGGCGGAGCGGTGCCCAATCCCATCACCATCCTCGCAGAGATGATTGCAAAACTTCACGACAAGAATTTTCGCGTGACCGTTCCTGGTTTCTACGACGACGTTGCTACTGTGTCGGCCAAGGAAAGGAAAGCGCTGAACTCTCTGCCCTGGAGAGAGAAGGATTTTCGAAAAACCGTTGGCGCCCCGGGATTATGCGGTGAAAAAGGATACACCATCGTCGAGCGGCTCTGGATCAGGCCCACGCTAGAGCCAAATGGAATTTGGGGCGGGTATATGGGCGAAGGCGCAAAAACTGTAATTCCTTCCAAAGTTTGGGCGAAAATCTCCACGCGGCTTGTGCCGAATCAGATTCCGGCAAAAATCGCAAAATTAGTCGAAAGACATATTCGCAAACTGCTGCCGAAAGAAGTTACCTGCAAGTTTGAGGTCCTCAGCACCGGAAAGCCCTGGGTTGCGCCGTATTCGCATCCAATTTTTCAGAAGGCCATCCATTCTCTGGAGGCCGGTTTCGGAAAGAAAGCTGTGTTCATTCGTGAAGGCGGCTCCATTCCGTTTGTGACTCAAATGCACGATACTTTCAAAGTTCCATGCGTGCTCCTGGGCTTTGGATTGCCGGACGAAAACGCCCATGCCCCCGACGAACACATCGCGCTTGAAAATTATTTTGGCGGAATCAAGGCGGTCGCGCTTTTTTATAACGAACTTGCCTCGTAATAAAAACTTATATGGAATAACGCGAGTTGAGGAAAGGCCCATTTTTCGGGCTTTTTTCAAGGATTTCCTTGCGTTCCGGGAACAGTGCGGCTATAGTCCGCAAGGCATCCCGAACCCCGGGGCCACACAGAAATTACAATGAGGAGGAAAACGTAACTCGATGGCAAATCCGCTGAGCAAATCTAAAATCATTGCACACATGGCTGAAAAGGTCAGCACTCCTGAAAAGCCGGTGTCCAAGAAGCAGGTCGCGTCTTTCTTTGACGAATTCTTCAAGCTGGCCGTAAAAGAAACGAAGGGAGCGGGCAAATTCGTAATTCCAGGGCTCGGCCGCTCGGTAAAGGCACATCGGAAGGCGCGTATGGGTCGCAACCCGGCAACGGGCGAAGCTATTAAGATTAAGGCCAAGACCGTCGTTCGTTTGCGCGCTGCGAAAGCTTTTAAAGACGCCGTACTGAAGTAGTTTCCTTCGGCGCAGAGATTCGCGGCAAAACCCCCAGGCATCCCCGTCCATGACATTCGACGGAGGTTTGGGGGTTTTGTCTTTTCATTCGTACTCAATTAACCGTCACAGGTCGCATGAAGCGAACGTAGTCACCTCATGAGTGGTGACGTATGGCTGAACATTCAGGCCTGTTAACCGACCTCTACGAATTAACGATGGCAGCGGGCTATTTGCAAACCCGCTTTGACGCCAAGGCGACGTTCGAGCTTTTTGTCCGCCACCTTCCTCCCAAGAGAAATTTCCTGGTAGCTGCTGGACTTGAACAGGCGTTGGATTTTCTCGAGCACGTTCGTTTTACAGCCGACGAGATTTCCTTCCTGCGCAAGCATCCTGTGTTTTGCAAAATCCGGGATGAATTCTTCGACTATCTCGCGACATTTCGTTTCACCGGAGACGTCTGGGCCATGCCCGAAGGAAGCCTGGCGTTTCCCGGCGAGCCGCTACTGCGAGTGGTCGCGCCAATCATTGAAGGCCAGATCATGGAAACTTATCTGCTGGCCACGCTCAGTTATCAGACCATGATCGCAAGTAAAGCGGCACGCGTTGTCACCGCAGCGCAGGGGCGCCAAGTCGTCGAATTTGGCGCCAGGCGCGCACACGGCAGTCAAGCAAGCCTTCTCGCAGCTCGTGCGGCTGCCATCGGCGGATGCGAAGGTACTTCCAATGTTCTTGCTGGGCAGCAATTCGGCATGAACACCTATGGAACTCAGGCGCACTCCTGGGTGATGGCCCACGAAAACGAAACAGAAGCGTTTGCTCACTTCCTTGATGCCTTTCCGGGTCATTCGGTACTTCTTCTCGACACCTACGACGTGCGCAGTGCTCTGAAGACAATCCTCAAGATGGGACGCAAGCCGGCCGGTGTCCGGCTGGATAGCGGTGACCTAGCGAAAGACAGCCGTTGGGTGCGCCGTGAACTCGATCGCGTGGGATGGAAAGACGTCAAAATATTCGCATCCGGCGATTTGGACGAATACAGGATCAAAAAGTTGATAGCGCAAGGAGCGGCCATCGATGCCTTTGGTGTCGGAACATCGCTGGCCACTCCGGGCGACGCCCCACATTTGAACTTAATCTACAAACTCGTGGAAGTGGAGCGCGCCGGAGAAGTTTACGAAGCCGCAAAATTGAGCGCTGCAAAAGTTACCTACCCCGGGCGCAAACAGGTGCTTAGGTATTCAAATAGCAGAGGGCAGTACGTCGGCGATAAAATTACATTGGATGGCGAACCATCCAATGGCAGCGAGCCCATGCTAATCGAAGTGATGCGCGGCGGCAGGCGTACCGCACCGGCGGAGTCGATTAGCGTCTTGCGCGGCCGCTGTATAAACAGTTTGGCCCGGCTTCCCCAAAAGTTTCTGCAAATTAATCGCTCTGCAGTTTATCCTGTGCGCTACAGCCAGCGGCTAAAAACCATGCTGGAACGAGTGCGGCGAAGAGTTCGTCGTTCCACGTTAAAATAGGTTCGTTCCCTGGATTAAAGGCCTATGCAGAAAAACCGGATCGTCTTATGGGAAGTGGACACCCAGCAGGACTTCATGCTGCCCGGAGGAAAGCTCTACGTTCCTGGCGCAGAAAAAATCATTCCTAACATTAAGCGGTTAGTGGATGAGGCGCGTGAAGGCCGTGTGTTGCTCATTTCCAGCGCCTGTCGTCATCTGCCCAATGATCCGGAATTCGAGACCTTTCCGCGGCATTGCGTTCGTGGAACTCCAGGCGAACGCATCATTCCCCAGGGACTAGCACAAAAAGTACATTCTGTTCCGAATGACGGAAGCGCGAAGCTGCCCAGCTCAATTCTTGATAATCAGCAGCTCATTCTCGAGAAGCAAACTCTGGACGTTTTCAGTAATCCTCATACCGAAGCAATAGTCAATCGACTCGGCGAAGATACTGAATATCTGGTTTTTGGCGTGGTTGTCGAACACTGCGTGTACCTGGCCGCAAAAGGCTTGATAGGCCGCGGTCACAAAGTATCGATCGTCAAAGACGCCGTCGAAACCTTAAAAGGCGCTGAAGGGCAGCGTTCTCTAGATGAACTCAAATCCCTTGGCGCAACCTTCATTTCCACCGAACAAGCGATCGCAATGGTTGCCGGCGCGCCTGCGGGTTAACGCCGTTGCCATCACAGAGAAAATAAAATGTTTTCCGACCAACAGCAGCTGGCTTGGAAATTGCTTCAGCAAGCCTACCGGGTGCAAATGCACGGCGACTACGACCAGGCCGTCGAGCTCTACACAAAATCGTTGGAAATTTTCCCAACCGCGGAAGCGCATACTTTTCTTGGCTGGACTTACCATTTCCAGGGAAAAGTGAATGAAGCTATTGCGGAGTGCAAACGTGCCATCGAAGTGGATCCCGAATTCGGCAATCCGTACAACGACATCGGCTCTTACTTGATCGAGCTAGGACGCTTCGATGAAGCGATTCCCTGGTTAGAGCAAGCCATCGCCGCCCCCCGTTACGACCCGCGCCACTACCCGCATTTCAACCTCGGTCGCGCCTACTACGCCAAAGGCATGATCACAAAGGCTCGCGAATACTTTCAGGAAGCACTGCGCATCGAGCCCCAGTACACCCTCGCGCGACAAGCCATCGAAAATATCCGCCGCATGGTCAACTAGATTGGCTGAGCCGGTGCATTGCTCGGCTTGAAAATTCTGTCGTACAGCCAAGTGAGCCCGGCGGTAAGAACTCCCACCGCCGATATAATCCACCACATTTGCTGCGGCCTGTGAATCACTTCGCCGTAATAGTGCACCAAATATCCGCCTAACGGCCCCGCGATAAAGTATCCAATGGCAATCGGTAGAAATGCGTAACCCATATAAAGCCCTTGTTGTCCCGACGGCGCCAGTCGCGAAACATACTCGTAATATCGGGACGCTTGCGTAATTTCGCCAATGGCTACCCCCACCAATGTCGCCACTAACATTGGGATCGTCGGATGAATCGCCAGGAGCATCCACGAAAGCCCCGTTATCAGGAAACCCAACGCCATAGCTTTCACCGCCGGCATTTTGCGCGTCAAATATGCCGCCAGAATTTGGAAACAAATTACGATGATGGGATCCACCGCCAATATTAAATCCACATTCGCCTTGGAATCCACATACCCGCGAATGAAAAGTGGAACAGAAACATATTGCTGCCAGAACACAATGTAAAAACCGGATGAGATCAAAAGGAAAAGCACAAATCTAAAGTTGCCCAATACAACGAACATGTTCCCGAGAGCCGTGAAGACGCTGCCGACTTTCGCTTCTCCTGAACGTCCTGGCTCACGATAAAAAAACAACGTAGTCCAAAACATCAGGAAAACGCTCAGAGCGGCCACGCGAAAAACACTTTCGATTCCCCATCCCAACTGTTTCCGGACCAGCCACGCAACAATAGGCCCCAGCGCCCCGCCAATGTTCACCAACGTGTAGTAAATGGAATAACCCAACGACCGTACATTTTCGCTGGACGCGCGCGCCGTCGTTCCAGCTACGCACGGCTTCACCACCCCCGGACCCAGAGCTGGAATCATCAGTATGGCGAGCACCAGCCATTTATCCCCCATGGCGTGACGCAATGATTCCATCCAGGTAGCCGAGAGAGAACCAAGGAGAAAATATCCGGCTGTCATCACCAGGTAAGCAAACATCAATGCCCGGCGAAAACCAAAACGATCTGCCAGTGTCCCTCCAAGAATCGGCAAAAACCATACAACCAGGCCAAACGTGCCCACCAGCCATCCGGTAAGCTCACTCGAAAAATGCAACTGCTCGCTGAGATAGATCGCCAGAACGGCGGTCGTCGCATAGTAGGCGACGCGTTCGAAAATTTCCGTGAAGTTTGCAATCCAGAATGCCGGTTCGAACCCCGACCGGATTTCGCGAACCCGTTGTGCGAAGCTCAACTTCCCTCCGAAGCGCGCTCTATTACACCCGAGGCGCATTTCGCAGCGCTGCGCCGGTCGCGATTGTAGCGGAACGACCGCCTCTCCGCTCCCGATTTTTGCGCCACATGATATGTTAAGATTGCTTGTTTGGTCTGACGCAATTCACGCAAACGATGCCCACTGCAACGATGAAAGCTCTGCGCAAGACTCGCCCCGAGCGGGGCGCACAACTCGAATCGGTTCCTATTCCTACTCCCGGCCCTACAGAAGTTCTTGTGCGCGTCAACGCCGCCTCCATCTGTGGCACTGACCTTCACATCTATGGTTGGGATCGCTGGTCCGCCTCTCGCATTCACCCACCCATGACGTTCGGTCACGAATTCTGCGGCACGGTAGAAAAAGTCGGCTCCGAAGTAACCTCGATCCATCCCGGCGATTTTGTCAGCGCCGAAATGCACGTGAATTGTGGACATTGCCGCCCTTGTCGCATGGGGCAGCCGCATGTCTGCCAAAATGTTAAAATTATCGGAATTGATGCCGACGGCTGCTTCGCTGAATTCGTCATAATCCCCATACGCAATGTCTGGAAAGTTGATCCCGCGATTCCCAAGCACTATGCCGCAATACTCGATCCGCTCGGTAACGCGGTCCATACTGTTCTCGCGGGAGAAATCGCAGCTCTGAATGTGCTTGTCACTGGTGCTGGACCAATTGGGTTGATGGCCATCGCCGTGGCGCGTGCCTGCGGAAGCGCCATGATTTTCGCCACTGAGGTTAACGCGCATCGTCGCGAACTCGCCAAGAAAATGGGCGCGGACGAAGCACTCGACCCCAGCCAAGGCGACGTGGTTGCGCACGTCCTCCACGCAACGGACGGAGCGGGCGTCGATGTCCTGCTCGAAATGAGCGGGCATCCGACCGCGATTCATCAAGGCTTTCAAATGCTCAGACCCGGCGGACGGGCCTCACTTTTGGGAATTCCGAAGGATCCCGTCACATTCGATCTCGTAAACGATGTCATCTTCAAAGGTGCGACAGTTCAGGGAATTTACGGCCGTAAGATGTTCGAAACTTGGGTGCAAATGACGGAACTTCTGAAGCATGGAAGACTAAATCTCGAGCCTTTGTTCAGCGAGCAATTGCCGCTCGAAAAATTTGCTGATGCATTTTCACTGCTTGAATCTGGACAAGCCGGTAAAATTCTGTTCTACCCTAATGGTTCGCCGAAGTAGCGCTCCGTCCAGGTGACAGAGTTAGTCCCAGCACATTGTTTTCCAACAACATTTTCACCCACGCCAATGCTTAAATTTGCGCTTACAATAAGTTCTCGTCATCACCATTATTGATTACAGTATCGGAGAACTCATGAGCACCACAACCGCGCGGCCTCAACTTCGATATTTACACGATGCTCTCGAAGACTTGAAAGCCAAGCACCTCTATTTCCATCTCAAAGTTCTGAGAGGCGAGCAGAAGCCTCTCGCAAATTTCGACGGGAAAGAAGTAATCAACCTCAGCTCGAATAACTACTTGGGCCTGACTACCTATCCGAAGCTGAAGCGCGCGGCCATCGAGGCTACCCGCGAATTTGGCGTCGGCTCCGGAGCTGTTCGCACCATCGCCGGAACCATGGAAATGCACATGCGCCTGGAAGAACAAATAGCTCGCTTTAAACAAGTGGAAGCCTGCGTCGTTTTCCAATCCGGATTTGCGGCAAACGCCGGAACAGTGTCAGCCATTCTCGGCAAAGAAGACTTAATCATCTCCGACGAACTGAACCACGCCTCCATCATCGATGGAGCGCGCCTGTCAAAAGCCACCATAAAAGTCTTCAAACACAAAGACACGGCCGATTGCGAGCGCATCCTGAAAGAGACGGAAAATTGGAATGGCAGGAAATTGCTGATTACCGACGGTGTTTTCTCCATGGATGGAGACATCGCAAATTTGCCTGCGCTTTGCGATCTAGCCGAAAAATATAACTGCATCATGATGGTGGACGACGCGCACTCTTCAGGCGTGCTGGGAAGTCGCGGTCGCGGAACAATCGATCACCTGGGATGTCACGGGCGCGTCGATATTCAGGTCGGCACACTAAGCAAAGCCATCGGTTCCATCGGGGGATACGTTTGTGGCTCGCGCGATTTAATCGATTTTCTGTATCAACGCGCCAGGCCGTTCCTTTTTTCCACCTCACATCCACCATCCGTTACTGCCACATGCCAGGCCGCATTTACGCTGCTGGATTCAGAGGCAGGCGAGCGCCTGATTAAAAGACTATGGTCCAACACCAAGTTCTTCAAACGCGGCCTGAAAAAGCTGGGGTTTAACACCGGCACGAGCGAAACTCCCATCACCCCCATCATGGTAGGGGATGCCGAAAAGGCTTTTCAGTTTTCGCGGGAACTTTTTGCTGAGGGTGTCTTCTGCGTTGCGCTGGGGTTTCCAACTGTGCCGCTAGGTAAAGCCCGCTTGCGAACAATCGTGACCGCCACGCACAAGCGAAGTGAGTTGGAGCGCGCGCTTGAAACCATCGAACGTGTCGGAAAAAAACTCGCGATCAATTAAATCGAAGTTCGCGCGTGCGATTTACGATCCAAGTACCCGATCAAATAGCCGGCGCCAGTTGGGGACGCGTGTATCGATAAAGAGCCATCACCATCGCCCCCATTCCCCAAGCCACTACAAGAAACGAAATCCAATGTCCGACGTAGGGCAGCATTCCAACGGCTCTCAGCAGCAAAAGCCCTAACGCCAATCTTCCAAGGCCAGCTCCCACTCCGACCCCGCTACCCAGGATTTTTTCCCCTAACCAAGACCCTACATAAACCTGCGCAGAATAGATGGCGATAAGATAAAGCAACAAAGTTGAGATTCCCACTCCCAATCCCACGATCGTAACGCAAACTATGATCGCAGCGATCGGCGTGGCGAACAAAAACAGCAATCCAAAGCCGATCGCTTGCGCACTCTTGCCACAGGCGCGCTCCACATCGAAGAAAAATCCAGGCGCCAGCAACAGGACCACAAGCCCAAAGACAAAGCTCGCTCCCCATAGCAGGATTTGGTGCCAATAAAACCTTGGCGAAGAGTAATTGGGACCATGTTCATGCTTCGCCAGTGTAAATTCGACGGGACTCCCGAGTTTCGCCGAAGAAGAGACTTCAGCCTCGCGATTTCCTTTGAATTTTGTGTGCCCTTTGATCTCGGCGTTGGGCCCAATATGAAGGGTGTCGGCCTGAAATGACGCGTCACGGCCCAAGGAGCCATTCACATCAAAACTTCCGGCGAATCCCAACACGTCACCGCCCACGTGACCATTCAGCTCGGCGTTGCCCGCTCCCACAGTTACGGTGCCGCCGACCGTAGCGGTTTCAGTCAGATCCAATTCCTGCGCCCATGCCATCACATTTTTTCCGACTTTGTTGTTCAACGTCGCATTCTGCACAAAAGTGCGCACGTTCCCATCAACCGGACCGTTTACAGTCAGTTGTTGTGCGAAGCAAATGATGTCACCAGTTATGTGGCCGGTCACAATCACGCTGCGCGACCACACGATCAGATCGCCGTCCACGGTGCCACTGATCTGCGTGCGGTCTGCAAAAACAATGAGGTCAGTTTTAACTTCCTCGCCGGCCGGCAAAGTGTAATTGGGGTCGCCGTGTTTCGTCTCCGCAGCGGACGCAACGGGAGGTATCGCCAGCGAGCAAATCATCGCTCCCAGGACGACCGCGATCGTCGTCAGGCCTCGCCAACGCCGGCGCAGCAACCACATTGCGACCAGACCAAGAGTCGCCACAGCCAGAAATTCCATTAGGCTTCGCATCGCGTCCCATCCTTTCCAAAATGCACCGCTGAAAAAAAGCATGGTGAACAGATTTCCCTGAGTAAAACCGGCTTGTGCCGCCTGCGCCCGCCACGGCTCAACAAAACCACTCCAAAGTGTGTAAGCCCCGCCCGCACTCAATCCCAGTGCAGAAATCCATCCCCACGGAGCCGCGTTCCGTTCTCGCCCTTCAGTTAGGCGTGCTGGAACCAGTTCGTCGTCTCCTACCAGCGATTCGCGCAACCAAATCCCTTCGGTTTGCAGCGCATGTAGCAGTTCGCGGCAGTCGGCACAGGAAGCGGAGTGCGCCGCAATCTCACGCGCGTGATCGGCATCAAGCTGCGATTCCAGGTAAAGGAGCGCGGTCATCTCGTCGAAATGACTCATCTCTTTGCTCCTCCGGCACCGAGGGCCAGCGAACTATCGGTACCTGCCAGCACATCGCGCAATTGGTGGCGCGCGCGCAAAAGTAAAACACCAACAAATGCGCGCCGCACTCCCAGCGTGTCGGCGATCTCCTCATAACTCATTTCCGCGAAGTAACGTAACACCAGCGCCATCCGCGCTCGATCCGGCAATTTCTGCAGTCCGTTGCGCACTTCTTTGCTCCCGTGTTCCGCCTGCAACCGCTCTAGCTGGCTTGGATCGGGATGCTCTAGCGGCAACGTCTCCAGGTCGCCGGTCTCCAGGTCTTGGCGAATACGGCGGCGTCGCAGCATATCCCAACAGTGATTGCTGGCTACCTTGTAAAGCCAGGCAGTAAACGGCCGCGTCGAGTCGTAGGTCCCGAGTTTTTGTCGTACCTTCATAAATACTTCCGTCGTTGCATCCTCGGCGTCCTCCCGCGTGGGAAGCGCCCTGCGACAAAACCGAAAAATCGCCGGCGCGTACATCCTATAGAGCTCGCCCCAGGCGTCTGTATCGCCCGCCCGGACTTGGGTAAGCACTTCCGCTATTTCGGCAGCGCTCATCTCTCCGGTGGTCTTTCGTCGCTCCATATATCAATACGCAGAGGCCCTTCAGAATATTTCACTTAGGTTACAAACAGGCGGTCCCCTATGGCCGCCGCGATTCGATGAGCCTAGCAAATGCCTCCCGAACTTCGGAGATATTCCGCGAAATAAAAGCGGCCCGGAACCCATTTTGCCGGGAAGCCGGGCCGCCGAACTGCCTTAGCTATGTCTTTGCCTGAACTAGAACAACAGCTTTACAGCAAACTGTATGCTACGCGCGCCGCCGCCTCCCAGGACCGGATTACCCAAACCGACATCCGACGTTTCCGTGATTGGGTAAAATCCCAGGCTTCGGCCGAGCGGGAGAACATTCCCATTCATTCCCGACCCCGTACTAATCCCATTGGGTGCGGCGTCAGCGAAGAAAGCCGGAAGCAGCGGACTGGCAAAATTGGGATGGTTTGCGATGTTGTAAAAGTCTGCGCGGAATTGAAGTTTGAAACGTTCATTGATAGAGGTCATTTTACTGATAGCAAAGTCCAGATTTTTGTAGTCTGGTCCCAACAGCGAGTTACGCCCTTCGCTACCGAAATGCCTGGTTCCCGGAACACAATTCGAAGTGTCTGTCCCTCCAACCAAAGTGCACGGCACTGAGAAAGAAGCCAAATTCAGAAACTCCGCCGGATTACTGTAATTGTATTGGATCGGTGCTACCACATCGGGCCGCCCGAATCCTTCTCCGCTTCCGTCGTAGTCACCCTCATATGCGTAGTTCAAGCTGAACGGATGGCCGCTCATCAGGGTCAGAATGCCGCTGAACGACCAGCCTTCGCCAAATTTCTTTAGTCTATCTATTTTCGCCAAGTCATAAACTGACGACATTACGAATCTATTGCGCACGTCGAAGTTCGACGGCCCTTTATTACCTCCGGGATTTGTACTGTCGTTCGGTTGCGCCGCGTTGGGAACGTAGTCTTCGCCATCGCTCGCGGTGTCAATCGAATGCGACCAGGTGTAGGAAATCTGATTGTTGAAGCGATGCCAATTACGTTGTGTCAGCGAGATTTGCATCGAATTGTAATTTGAGTTCGCCCCGGTTTCGAGCTCGTTAACAAAGAATGGTGGGTTGGGAGCAAGAGAACTCAACGGCGTGGTGAATCCCACGATTGGCGCGCCCGGACATTGCGGTGTTCCGCGCGAGATAGTGGCGGTAAATCCGCAGAATTCGTCGATTGTGGTGATCTCCGCATGCGTCGGTTGATTGATATCGCGGAAATAGAAGAGTTTTCGCCCTGTCGAGCCTACGTAGCCCACTTGCAGCACGGTATTCGGCAACAACTGTTGCTGGATATTAAGATTGTAATTGTAAACGTACGGCGTGCGGAGGTTCCGAGACACCGTAAAAGCATCCGTACTGCTGGCAGTTCCCGGCGTGACCGACGCCGGATCAAATACTGGAACTGTCGGCTGGATAATCGTATCGCCCACCAACGGATTCAGAGGGTTGGTAACAACGGGCAGTGCCGGGTTCAGATTGTAAGTTATGAAAACAGGATTCGGGCCAATGGGGTTGTACGCCGGACCCGTGTTGTCTGTGTTATATGCGAGTTGCCCGGTGAAAAAATCCTGAGAGAAACCATCATAAAAAACCCCCACACCAGCCCGAACAATCGTCTTGCCTTTTCCGAAGGGGTCATACGCTGCGCTCAGTCGAGGAGCGAAATTGTTGAGGTCCTTAGGATAGAGCTGGCTCGGTCGCACTAGCCCCACGCTCGGGTTATAAATACTAAACTGATTTCCATCCGTGCCGATCACTCCAGCGTAATCCCAGCGAAGGCCCGCATTCACGGTTAGCCTGCTATTCACGTGGAATCCATCTTGAACGTAAAAGCCCCACGAATTTTGATGAGTGTTTCGGGAAGTATTTCCGAAGTTCTCGGTTGCACCGCTAAGACCGCCGGCTAGGAAGTCTGCAAGACCATTGAACTCAAGCTCACTGCGCGCAACAAGGTCGTTAAACGAATTCACCGTAGTCCTTCGGAATTCGCCCCCAAACTTGATGTCGTGACGACCGAGTTTCCACGAAAAATTGTCAAAAAACTGCCAATTGGAATCTACGCGATTGCGCGGGTTGGCAAAAGCCGAGGACCCCAGGTGCGCGAGGCCGCCCACCTCGATGGTAGGCAAACCGTAGTCGCGTGGATTTGCGGGACCCAGAAGATCGATTGTGTTTAATTCCAGCGAAGCGTTAGGATCGCCAAAAATCGCAGCGTCCTGAGGGAAAAATCCATTGCGATAGCGATTCCAGCCAAATCGCGCTTCGTTCACTTTTTCCGGCGAAACTGTACGGACCCAACTCACGGATACTAGCTGGGTGCGAATCGGAGCGTTCGTGTTGGTATTGGGCAAATTGTTTCCGCCACCCACTCCCAGCGGAAAACTCTGGTGGCTATTACCAAAAAAATAACGTCCCGAAATCTGATTGTTAGGATTCAGATTTTGATCGATCTTGATTAGCGCGCTATCGAGATTATTCGTAGCCGGTCCGCCGACTGCCGAAGTCGTAGGCCATACGTTGGTTCCACCAGAACAATGGCCGTTGCTGTTACACAAATTGTAGAGATTCGAGATCACCGGATTGATAACGGCCGAATTGCCTTGGATACAGGCGATAACAGTAGTCGTGCACGCGGCTGTATTGCCGCCCAGGGTCGCGATAGCTTGAGCGTAATCGGTGCCACTTGTATTCGCGGGATCATTTAGTGTCGGCACGGAGTTAAGCGAGGTAATCGCCATTCCTTCGCGCTGCCCTTCGTACGAAGCATAAAAAAACGTTTTGTCCTTTACGATCGGGCCCCCGACTGATCCCCCAAACTGGTTATTGCGAAAAGCGTCCTTCGGTTGTCCGTCAAAATTAAAATAATTTCGAGCATTCAATACGGCATTTCGAAAATCCTCGAACGCGCTGCCGTGAAACTGGTTCGTTCCACTCTTGGTAACGATGCTCACCACCGCGCCCGAATTTCTTCCATACTCCGCTTCGAAATTCGTCAGCACGTTCAATTCCTGTATGGAATCTTCGGGAAGAATCGTCCCAGGAACGCCAAACACGCCGCCCTGGTTGATCGCCGGCAAATTCCTGTAGCCGTCATTCATATCCGTGCCGTCGAGCAAATAGTTATTCGAACGCCCGCGGCTCCCGTCTGCGCTAAATAGCCCGTACGATCCTGGTGAATCACCGCCGCCATTCGGCTCACCCGCCGTCCCCGGGACCATAATCAGCAGCTTGGTATAGTCGCGCCCATTGATCGGAAGCTCTTCCACTTGCTGGCTTTCAAAGGTCCCGCCGAGAGTGTCGCTCGCCGTTTCCACCGTCGGCAGCGTCTCGCCTGAAACCGTAATGGATTGCGAAGTCGCTCCCGGCTTGAGCGTAGCGTCTACGCGCCGTTCCCCAGCCACGGTCACCGTTACACCTGTGGTGGTAACTTTCTGAAACCCCTTCATTGTGAAGGTCACGTCGTAAGCCCCCACCGGAAGCTCGGGCATCAGGTAGCCGCCATCCGTGGTGGTCTCCGTAATGCGATCCGTGCCGGTATCGACGTTATGCACTGTCACAGTAGCGCCGACTAACAACGCACCCGTGCTATCCGTCACGGTGCCCAGGATCGTTCCGCGAAACGTTTGGGCCTGGCTCGGCGTCGCGCCCAAAAACGTGATGAAAAGAGTTGCGAAAATGAACCCGAAATAAAGACTCTGCCTGCGGAAGAAAGTCATGGCACTCCCCTGAATTTTCATTCGAACGGACCAAATTTGTGCTGAAGTCTGATCGAACGGGTGTCCCCCGCCGTTCGGTCACGAGCAGTGCAAAAAAAGATGTAATACCTATAAGCCTCAGCGGGTTAGGAGTCAAGGCACATTCTCGAATTCGTTTAACGCGCTTCCGCCCCGGACCTCCCTCGAATGCAGAAATTTGGCGTTTTGATATACTCAATGTTCGCCCTTCACCGCGCGAACCACCTGGGTAAATGCCTTCCAAAGAGACAAAACGACTATTTCTTGTCGACGCCATGGGCTACATCTTCCGCGCCTATTTTGCCCCCATGGAGCGCCTGCAGAGCGGCGGCATCCCCACAAAGGTTCCCTATCTTTTCGCCACCATGATGCGCCGCTTGCTCAACAACAAAGAGCGCCGCCCCGATTACCTTGCGGTTGTTTATGACCACAGTGCTCCCACCTTCCGCGACAAAATTTTCGCCGCTTACAAAGCGCAGCGCCCTCCCATGCCGGATGAACTCTCTATACAGATGCCTTTCGTTCGCCGTTATTGTGAAGCCATGCGCCTGCCTATTCTCGAATATCCCGGCTACGAAGCTGATGACGTAATCGGTTCCCTCGCGCGCCAGGCAAGACAAGAAAATCTGGAAGTTTTTATCGTGACCAGTGACAAAGACCTGATGCAGCTTGTTGGCGGGCCGGTCCGTCTGCTGAACCCGACCAAAGGCGACCTGATCATTGACGAAAAGATGGTCGAAGAATTAATGGGTGTCCCTCCCCACAAAGTTCCTGACGTCATGGCCTTGATGGGCGATTCGATCGACAACATTCCCGGCGCTCGCGATCCGAATGATAAACCTGCTCCGGGCGAGCGTCGCAAAGCCGGCATCGGCGACGTCGGCGCGCGCCAATTGATCCAGCAATTTGGCAGCGCAGAAGAAGCGTTGCGGCGCGCCGGCGAAGTAAAACGTTCAAGCTACCGCGAAGCGCTCGAAAAATGCGGCGAGTTTGTGATGCTCAGCAAACAACTTTCCACCATTCCACTTGACGCGCCGGTCCCGCTCGATCTGGAAGCGCTAAAGATTCAACAGCCGCATCTTTCCACTCTCCGCGATCTCTATGCCGAGCTTGGTTTTACATCTTTGCTTCGTGAGCTCGCTCCCGTCCTGGACGAGCAGAAAAGTGACTACTCGACGCTCAACTCGCCCGACGAATTGCGAAAATTCCTCCAGGGGACGCCTCACGGCACAGAAATAGCCGCTTGGTTAACTCTCGATGCCGAGGAACCGGACGACGAAGGCTACGGTACCTACGTCCGCAGCCTGGAGGTTTCCTCCAAGTCAGGAACGGCACAGATACTCCCCAATGATGCCGAGAATAAAAATCTCGTGGCGTGGAAAGATTGGCTCGGCGATTCCAATGGGCCGAAAATAGTCCATGACCCGAAGCTGTTTAATCTTCTGGCTATACCTGACGCTTCAGGTCATCGCGATGCGGTTTCTGGAATTCGTCACGCAACGATGCTCTATTCTTACCTCGTTCGTCCCACTACCGCGAATCATGAATTCGCCGAAGTCGTTCTTCGTCACTTGAATCGAACGCTATCCGGCGCTCCGGGCGAGCGCGCCGATTTTCTTATTCGGTTGGCGCCGATCCTGCGCGCAGAAGTCGAAAAGCTGGGCCTCCTGGACGTTTACGAGAAAATCGATCTACCTCTCGCTCCTGTTCTAGCCCGCATGGAGGCCGCCGGAGTCCGCGTTGACAAAAAAGAATTGGACATTATTTCGAAAAAAGCCGAAGAAGAAATCACGCGACTGGAAAAGAGTATTTACGATCTCGCGGGTTTTGAATTCACCATCAACTCCCCCCAGCAACTTGCCGAAGTCCTTTTCGACAAGTTAAATCTGCAACCTCCCCGTAAAAGCAGAGTCAAAACGCGTTCCACCGCCGCGGAAGTATTAAACGAGCTTGCCTTGGTTCACGAATTGCCCAAGAAAATCCTGGAATATCGCGAGCTTGCAAAGCTTAAATCAACTTACTCGGACAGTTTGCCGCGCTTGATTCACCCAGTCTCCGGACGCCTGCACACCCGCTTCTGCCAAACTGGCACAGCGACCGGTCGCCTGAGTTCTTCGAACCCCAATTTGCAAAATATCCCCATACGTACCGAATTGGGGCGCGAAATCCGAGCAGCTTTCGTTGCTGCGCCAGGTTGCAAACTTCTTTCGGCGGATTATTCGCAAATCGAACTGCGCATCCTCGCGCACCTCTCCGAAGATCCTGTTCTAGTCGAAGCTTTCAATCGCGGGGAGGACATTCACTCTCGTACAGCGCAGGAAGTTTTCGGCGTAGCTCCGTTCGCTCAAACACACGATCACCGGAGGGTGGCAAAAGTCATCAACTTCGGTGTAATTTACGGCCTTTCTGCCTTCGGCCTCGCCCAGAATCTAAGCATCGACACGCGTGAAGCTGCAAAATTTATCGCTGCCTATTTTGAACGCTACAGCGGTGTAAAGAAATTTCTGGAACGCCAAATTGCCGAGACTCGCAAATCGGGGTTTACGAAAACGATCTTCGGCCGGATTCGTCCCATCTCCGAAATTAATTCTCCTCAACCAAATATGCGCAATTTCGCCGAGCGCACCGCCATGAATACCCCCATGCAAGGCGCCGCCGCAGACCTGATCAAGCTCGCCATGATCGAAATGGATAAGCGTCTTCAGAAAGATTTCAAATCGAAGATGATCCTCCAGGTTCACGACGAATTGCTTTTCGAAGGCCCGGATGACGAAATCCCGCGACTCGCCAAAGTTGTCAGGGAAGTCATGGAAAATGTGTACACACTACGAGTCCCTTTGCTCGTCGATAGCAAGATTGGTTGCAACTGGCGCGACATGAAGTAATCAGATTCCTTCTCGAAAAATAATTTCGGTGCGCAACATTCCAACTTTCATTACGATTACATTGCCAATCTAAGGAGAAAAAGCCATGGACCACCCGCAAGGTTTTCTAAATCTCGTCAGGGACGCAAAGAAAAGAATCAAAGAAGAAGACTACCGCGAAGTAAAAAAGAAAATGGATACTGGCCAACCTCTGATCCTGGTGGATGTACGCGAAGAAAGCGAATGGTCGCGCGGGCATATCCCTGCCGCCATTCATTTAGGTAAGGGAATTATCGAGCGCGATATCGAAAAAACCATTCCCGACAAAGACGCCGAAATTGTCCTTTATTGTGGAGGCGGATATCGCTCCGCCCTGGCTGCTGATAATCTTCAAAAAATGGGCTATCGCAACGTGATTTCTATGGACGGCGGCTGGCGCGGCTGGACTGAATCAGGTTATCCGGTCATCAAAGATTGATTTCCAACAGGTGTTCGAATAGATCCCGCCTCTCAGATACATTTGAAAACACTTGGCTCCGATTTGAAGTGGCTGGGGCGGGTGGATTCGAACCACCACCGTCTGCATTAACAGTGCAGCGTCCTACCAATTGGACCACGCCCCAGTAGAGGCCAATTTCAGCTTGCGTGGAAGGGCAGTATTGTACATCAGCGCTTCTAATTCCCTTTCGGCTTGCGAGAACATCTCTAGACCAATATCAGAAAACCGTTATGGTTTGTCTTAATCGCGGCGGGGGAGCGGCAGGTCGAGGTTTCGGGTACTTGACGAGCAGAGATTATCTCGGGGATTAAGCGAACAGCGAAATTGGATAGAACAGAAAGGAATAGGCCGAGGGAAGGAAGCCGGCCCAGCCCTCAATCCCCGAAGGGATCCTCGGCTTTCCTTCCCTCTGACACTGGCTACGTTCGCACGCCATGAACCAAAGCTATCTAATTGAAAACAATAGACCTTGATATCGAACGACGGGTAAAAAATCCTAGGAACCCGTAAATTTTCCGGCGTGCCCCCTTTCCAAATCCGGCCATTTCGTTCGCCTTGCGTCTCATCTTGACCACCATGAGGTCATCTTGCTATGTTGGGAGATTACCCTGTAGGCGTCAGACCCCCTGTGTGGTGCCTGCCGCATTACAGTGCAGTTTACATTCTCAAAATGAGCCTGAAGAAAATCGTTATCCGGGGAGCCCGGCAGCACAACCTGAAAAATATTCACCTGGAAATCCCCCGCAACACCCTAACCGTGGTTACCGGGCTTTCAGGCTCCGGCAAATCCTCGCTCGCGTTTGACACTCTTTACGCCGAAGGTCAACGCCGCTATGTCGAATCCCTGTCCTCCTACGCGCGGCAGTTTCTTGACCAGATGGAACGGCCCGATGTGGATTCGATTGAAGGTCTTTCGCCTTCCATCGCCATCGAGCAGAAGACCACCACTCGCTCCCCTCGTTCCACCGTAGGCACCATTACGGAAATATATGACTACCTGCGCGTTGTTTACTGCGCGATTGGTGTGCCGCATTGCCCAAATTGCGGCAAGCCTATAACGCGTCAATCCACCGAACAAATCGTGCAGTCCGTGTTCTCATTGAAACCGGAAGAACGCATCATGGTGCTGGCCCCCGTGGTGCGTGGCCGCAAAGGCGAATACAAAAAAGAACTCGAAAAATATGCCAAGGAAGGTTACGTCCGCGCACGAGTGGACGGAGAATTGGTGAATCTGGATGAGCCAATTCCGCTGGACCGCAGAAAAAATCATACAATCGAAATCGTCGTTGACCGTTTGTTGTTGAAAAACGGTATCGCACAGCGCCTTGAGCAATCGGTAGAAACCGCATTGAAACTTACCGGCGGTTTGGTCACCATCGCGGTCGTTGGCGGCGAAGAGCACGTTTATTCTGAAAAACTTGCATGTCCGGATTGCGGTATTTCTGTGCCGCAGTTGGAGCCACGGTCGTTCAGTTTTAATTCGCCCTACGGGGCATGCTCTGAATGTCACGGTCTAGGCTCGAAATTCGATTTCGACCCTGCAAAGGTCATCGTGGATTGGAGCAAACCGCTATTCGAAGGTGGACTCGGCCCCGGATCAGGTTCTTCATACCTACAACGGACGATGGCCATTGCTTCGGCCGCGCATGGATTCGATCTCAATACGCCGTTCGAGAAATTTCCCAGAAAAATACAAAATCTGATTTTGAATGGTAATCCGGCCAATGGCGGCTCGAGCAAGGGTCTGAACTTTCAAGGCGTGCTCGGTCATCTTGAGACCAGCCTGGAAGAATCGAAATCCGATACCTATCGCGAGTGGATTGCCCAATACATGTCGGCAGTTCCCTGCACCGCGTGCAATGAGCGCCGTTTGCGTCCGGAAAGCTTGGCCGTAAAAATTGCGGGTCTGTCAATTGCAGATTTTACATCGCTGCCACTGACGCAAGCGCGTGCCGCGGTCGATAAGATTCGCGCTAGCCTGACTTTGCGGCAGAGAAAAATCGCAGGGCGGCCACTTACCGAAATCGCCGAGCGAATCGAGTTTCTTCTCAACGTCGGCCTCGGCTACCTCACTTTGGATCGCTCGGCGGCTACTCTTTCTGGCGGTGAAGCGCAACGCATTCGTCTGGCTACGCAGATCGGCTCGCGACTGCGTGGAGTTCTTTATGTACTGGACGAGCCGTCGATCGGTTTGCACGCGCGCGACAACGGCCGCCTGCTTGCGACCCTCGAAACTCTGCGCGACCTTGGCAACACCGTCCTTGTTGTCGAACATGACGAGGAAACCATACGCCGCGCCGATTACGTGGTCGATCTAGGTCCCGGAGCCGGAAAAGCTGGCGGACACCTGGTAGCCGCCGGCTCGCCAAGCGAGGTCGCCGCAAATCCCGATTCCCTCACCGGCCAATATCTTTCCGGAAAAACTGCGATCCCCATCCCCGAACATCGTCGTAGTCCAAACGGGAAATCTCTTACTGTTATCGGGGCTCATGGCCATAACCTAAAAAATATCGATGTTACTTTTCCCCTCGGATTACTCACCGTTGTAACGGGAATTTCAGGCTCGGGCAAATCCACGCTGGTAAACGACATCCTCTACCGCGCCCTTGCCGCCAAACTTTATCGCTCGATGGAAAAACCCGGAGCGCACACCGCCATCGAAGGAATCGAGCAAATCGATAAAGTGGTCCAAATCGATCAAGCCCCCATAGGCCGTACTCCGCGTTCGAATCCAGCTACTTACACTGGTGTTTTCTCGCCCATCCGCGATCTTTTCGCTATGCTGCCGGAATCACGCGAGCGCGGCTATCGCCCGGGCCGCTTCAGTTTCAACGTGAAAGGCGGCCGCTGCGAAGCCTGCCAGGGAGACGGCCAGCGCCGCATCGAAATGAATTTCCTTCCTGATGTTTACGTCACCTGCGAAGTTTGCCGCGGCAAACGCTACAACGCCGAAACGCTTGCGGTTCGTTACAAGGGCTATTCTATTTCCGATTTGCTGGATATGCCGATTGAAGACGCTCTCAAAGTAATGGAACAAATCCCCGCGATTCAGCAGAAGTTGCAGACGTTGGTGGATGTAGGCCTGGGTTACGTCCAACTCGGCCAATCGGCCACTTCGCTTTCCGGCGGCGAAGCCCAACGCACCAAACTTTCCAAAGAACTTTCCAAGCGGCAGACCGGCCGCACCTTCTACATTCTCGACGAGCCCACCACTGGCCTTCACTTCGATGACGTGAAAAAACTGATGGGCGTGTTAAATCGCCTGGTTACCCTCGGCAACACCGTCCTGATTATCGAACATCATCTTGACGTCATCAAACAAGCCGACTGGATCATCGACCTCGGTCCGGAAGGTGGTGAAGAAGGCGGACGCATCGTCGCCCAAGGAACTCCCGAGCAGGTTGCTCGAGTAAAGAAATCCTATACCGGCCAAATTCTGGCGCGAGCATTGAATCGCAACGGTTCTCAAACGAATCATGCGAACGGGAAGATCGCAAGTTAAATCAGAATTCATGAATAACCCTGGCTATATGCCAGCCAAAACGAGCCGCAACTTTCGATGAATCACAACGAAAACAATTTGCTGCCCCCGATCCGGCGCCGTCGTTTGATTCTTCCGAACAAATAGATTCAGGGCCCCCGTCATCACCCGCCCAGCCTGCGCCTCTTTCTCCAAACATAACTCATCCAATCACCATCTCGTTCGGCGCTG